>Ga0193753_10000276_pt1 | contig 51403 bp, 53 predicted proteins | sample H1c2metaG_FD_144925 | JGI IMG/M metagenome (GOLD analysis project Ga0193753, IMG submission 144925) | Soil microbial communities from a riparian zone of the East river system, Colorado, United States - H1c2 | ecosystem: Environmental > Terrestrial > Soil > Riparian zone | place: USA: East...
CAGTAAAGAGCTACTATCACCTTCCGGATTAAGCAGATCCATCACCAACCACTCACCGTACCCTTTTTACCTTCTTTACCCTCTTTATAACGAAAAACTTCTCCAATGGAAACAACTCAATTGAAACCCAGGACAACGACCGCATCAGGCCAGCAGTTAGTAAGTATCATCCGGGACCTGCTAAACAGTCACTATCCCAATCCCGAGGGCGATCCTACACCCGGCCCATGGGGACCCATCATTAACGGAGCCATCCGCCGCAGCGCGTATTCATTGAATCCGGTCATGACTGAACAACTCCGAAGCAGCACGGATCATCTCATCGAGCCGATAATTCGCCAGCTGGGATTGGCTTCCATCGCCGGAAATCACTGGACCATCATTGCCGAAAAACATCCCGTCATCTGGGACATCATTGGCGGTGGACTACTGGCTGAAGTGGCATTGAATCCCCAACCTCTTCCACCCGTTTTCATCTTCGCCTCTTCCCTTGCACTGGAAATAATAAATCAAGCCATGCAGCGGCAACAGGTAAGTACTATCATGAGAGGACAGGGAGGTGAGACCAGCATCATCATCGTTGGCGGACTCGTAGATGAGATATGTGGTAATGGATTCCGTATTAAATACCCGTTGCCCACACCGCATCCAAACTGGTTTAAGCAAGAACTCTCGGGCCCAGACCTGGTAGTAATGGGAGTACAGTTTGAAAAAGCTGCGCGTCTCACCCAGGGCGAGTTGGCCAATGCATTCAACACCTGCTCCCGGAAACTAATGGAGAAAGGAATGTCAAAATTAGAATAGCCCGGTTCCGTACCATTCACCAGCCTCCCGACCACGATATCAATTGCCAACCCGCAATTGATATCGTCTTTGTAGTGGCTTCCTGTTATAATTATCGTATTACTCATTCATAAATCAAACTCAACGTCCACTCATGAAAAAATTATTTATCCTTTCGTTTGTCATTGCCTCCTGTATATCGTTCGGATGCAACAACTCGGACTCGAAGTCATTATCCGCAACTACGAAAGATAAAGCGTCCTCTCCTGCAAGCGTACCCGATGGAGAAGGCAAGGCCACCATCACAGTCATGAAGGACGAAAAATTAGTGATCAGCTATACCTGCTCCATTCCCAATGCCACGAGGTTATTGGAAAAATCAGGAGAAGCATCTCTTATGATGTACCTGAACAGTCCCGACAGCAAATTTTCCCTGCTGGGAACCATTATGGTCGCCCGTTCCGGCACCTATCCCCTGTCCGATGATGGCAAGGGTCCTGCCCAGGTAGAAATGTACAGCGATGGAAAATCAATGCTCCCCCGGGTAGTACCGGACAAGGGCAGCTTCAAACTCTCACTGGAAGAAAAGACCTGTAGTGGCAGTTTCACCGGGACAAAAAAGGCGGTCGATGGGAAGAGCTATAACATCAGCGGCGAATTCACCAACATACCCGTAATTACTAACAACACGGCTGTTACCAACTAAACGAGTCTCATGAAATATATCCTGGCCTTGCTACTGACTGTTTTTTCTTTTACCAGCTCCTATTCACAGTTCTTTAAAAAATTAGGCGATAAAGTAATATCCGATGCGGAATGGCGGATAAGGAACAAGGCCGACCGGCAGGTAGATAAAGGCCTCGACAGCCTGTTGGAGATGCCGAAGAAGATCTCCGAAAAGAAAAAAGCGAAAAAAGCAGACGACGATCTCTCAACTTCTCCCGAAACGAAGGGGCAAAAGGAATCTTCTTCCCCTAATGCAAAGACGGAAGAAAAAGAAGACGACATGTCTCCAAAGGATGGCTTCGTCACGCTTGCCATCTCCTCGCCCACCGTATTTGCAGGTGGCACTCTCTCCATCAGCGGCGAAAGTGTAAAATACAAGAACCTGAATGCCGTTGAGATAACCGTCAGCGGCCCCTCGGTGAAGGATACTAAATCGATACCGCTCGCGGCAGATGGAAAATTCGCTACGGTTTGGTATGCCACCGGCAAGGCCGGCGACTATACAGTCACCGCAAAAGGAAGCGATAAGAAAGGGCTGCAAACGGCAAAATTCACCGTATACGAATTACCGCAGATGTCGGGTTGGTGTGACGGGAATATTGAACTCACCAACAAGGCCTACGATAAATTGAATGACAGGGTAGACCAGGTTAAGACCGGCATCGGCTCAAAGGACAAGGCCGATCTCGAAAAGAAACTAGGGGAATTGAAGGAAAAGAAGGACGATCTGTTGAAACTATTCAAAGACCTGAATACAGCCGGTAAGGAGATCTCAAGATTGGCGGAGTCAGGTAAGAAGCTCTCGCCAAATCTCGCCGGCAATCTATCCGAGCTCAATAACGCACTTGCGGAACAGCGCAGGAAGATGAAACTGCTGGAGGAATACGATGATCACCGTCCCACCGACAATACCATCTGCGAATATCTCGTGATGCTCAATGAGGCCTGCGCCGCCTTCTCCGTGTACACAAACGTAGAATCGAAGGTGCTGGGTACCATCCTCAAGAATATTGCCCTGGACAAAGGCGTGCCTAAGGCTACCAGTATGGTCAATGAGAAATACAAAGGGCTCTCCGAGCCGAACGACTTCGCAATAAAGGAGCCCGCGAAGATATTCGCCACCGCGCTGGTGGATGCCGAATCGCTATCATCCAAACTAGGCACGGCCGGCTTTGCCGGTGATATGGTACAATTTGCCACCGACTTCCTGCTCAAGAAATATTGCGGCGTGTATAAAGGGACCTTCAAGCATGATTATACAATCGAATTCAGGAATAGCAAGGGTCAGAACTGGTGGACCTATGGCGTGGATATGAAGGCGGTGTTGTCCCTCCGGTATCCAAAGGATAAGAGCAAGGGAAACATCATTAAGATGAAAGGAAACCTGGAAGGCAATGCGACCAAGTTCAGTTTCTTCGAAGACATCGAAAAGGAAGATGGCTTCCAGGAAGGAAGCAAGGGCAAGATAGAAGTAGTTCCGATCAAGGCCTTCACGCCATTGTCCGTACCCATCGCCACCAGCGAGCGCGATGTCATGGGCTTCGGCGCTATTGCAAGGGGCCTGGCCACGCCCGCCTATTTCAATATTCCGATCGATGCGGAGTTCGATGTGGAGGAAAATAAGATAAAGATCTTCGTCAACGAAGCCATCTTCGACTTCACTATTTATGTGACCAACAAACTGGTCTTCCTTTTAGTGGGTGGCGACCTATTGCCCTATGTCAAGCAAATGAATTTCCCCATACACCAGGCCAGGCTAACCATCAATGCGGTGATCCGTGCCAACAATGAATTCGATGTGAAGAAAGATGCAAACGGAAATTTAAGCTTCGAGGGAAAGGGGAATAAACATATTGGGGATGGGTCGACGGTGCGGGAGACTGATTTGAACTTCCAATTGTCAGCTAAAAAGGAACAGTAAGTTAAAAATCAGCAGTAAGTCAAAATTCAAAAGTAAAAAGTCAAAAAAATACACGAACAGTCAAATGAGGTTTCGACTATCACGCAATTTTTGACTTTTTACTTTTGAATTCTGAATTTTTAGTTATTGGGTGATATTCCTTTCTTAGTTTCCAGCGTGCCTTGCAAGCTCTTCTACTTGTTTTTTTAAAACGGCATTCTCTTCGCTCACTTGATCCAGTCTTTTGTTTTGTTCAATTAGATATAGCGTCAACTCTTCTATTTTCTTCAATAATACCGCTTGGTTCTCGCCCAGATCAAGGCCTTCTTTTTCAATCTCCTCAGCTGAATACACGCCAGGGAGATGTTTATTCTGTCGAATAAATTCCTCGACCTCTTTTAAAGTAGGCAGTTTATAATCTTTTTCAAACACATAGTCTGCCCAACTTGCCATGGTCACCTTCACTTTCCTTGCTCCGATCGTTCCTTCAACAGCTAATTTATAGTTGCCGGGATCTAACACACCTATACCAACGCTTTGAGTGGGTGTAAATGACATCAGTGGAATTCCGGAATTACTGCCAGCATGCCAGATCCCAAGTATATTCGTGCCGGGCGCATAACCCATTCCAGACACGGAAAACCCATACCTAATAAAAGCTAAATGAAATCTATTGCCGCTAGGAGAAGATGGTCTGGTGATTTGAAACATCCCGTATGTTCCAGGGTCATGGCTATCACCCACTTCGGCATCTCCCGAAACTTGTAGTTTAAAGGTTGGAGTGCTGCCCCCGACGCCAACATTACCGGCATTTGAATTGTAAATATTTGTGCCGCTTGGGTTCCATTGGGCTTGAGCTACACATATGGAAAGACAAAGTGTGGAAAGAATTAATGCTTTCTTCATGATTATTGCTTTAGATAAATAAATAGTTTACTTGGTATTTCTAAATGAATCCATGTCTACCTAAATTTTTGAAACCTGCGAGTTATGGACCTTCCTCTGGCGTCAGTCACCTGAATTATGTAAATCCCATTAGGAAGGTTTTGCACATTCCAATTAACATTCGCTGGGCCTTTTCCATCAGCCGTTCCATTCACTTCCCTCACTGCAACGCCGACGGAATTAAACATTTGGATCCGGATTCTCCCTTCCGCTTCTGAGTAAAACTGTATGCTAACCTGGCTACGTGCGGGATTGGGGTATACAATCAGTCCTGATTTTCTATTGATGCCATCAATTGAAGTACCTGGCTTAGCAGCACCTGTTGAATCCTGGACTTCTTGCCCCGTAGGCACATAAACCTGTCGTTGCCCGGGACCATACTCATCCTCCAGGTCTGCCTGGGTCCAGGTCGAGGTATCTGTCTCCACGGGAAATGGTCCAGCGCCCATGTCCAAAGTGCTATCATCGTCAGGCCGTGTTTCCACCTGCCCAGGGCATGGATCAATCTGGGCAATAAATGATCCGCTTGTTATGCCGGTTTCGAACTCCGGGTCTATAACAACCTCCGTACCTGCAGTAACAACCGTATTGGCGGTTGCCGACACAGTCACAGTACCCGATCCTCCATAACTGCTTCCGATATATATAGAACCCGATCTGGGTTCCGATGAGAGAACTGTACCCTGTTTGTAGTAAATGCTGTCCGTACATTCATCGCGGCACACATAGATGTAGTCCACGTAAAGATTGTACTTGTTAACATTTGACGTAAAGGGGTAGATCCAAAATTCATTGTAATCATTATCGGCCGAAAAGGTGAAATCAGCATTTTTCCAATCGGGATTATTTTTGTCAGTAACTATGCTAATCGATTGTTGTCGGTCTGCTGAAGGGAGATGATTGCCGGTTTTCCATGTAGACGGCCTATGTATATTTTGAGCTGCTTTAAGCTCGAAATGAGCATCGCTTGGATTTCCAGGAAAAGCGAGAGTAACATAATACCTGAGGCTTACCTTGTACTTGTGATCTTTCTTAAACGTATATGACGCAAGAATACCCTCGCCTCTTGTTCCTTCATCATATCGCTCAGACCACATATAAACAACGTTGTATATGGGTCGATGCCTGGCAGGAAAAGGATCAAAATTCAAGACCTGCGGAGTTCCATGCGAGGGCATCCAGCCGACAAGACAATCGTCGCTAAATGTCTCGCCCCCTCCCTTGGTGATCACGGACCCACAGTATTGATCGAAATTGTTATCGACATTACATTGAGCATGAAGATTGGATTGGAAGAATAATAGAACCAGGGTAATCCGCATTAATAGTTTCATAAAAAAAATTTAGTTGTAACATTCTCCCAACTGATCACCGGCTTTATACAAGGCGAAATAAAAAGAGCCTGTAATTCTAATCTATCTAAATAATACTTAGTCACTAATTAGAATCAGAATACAAACTAAAAAAAGGTGTCTGGAATATCAATAAGTAATTACTCCTAACAACAAACAAAGAAGTATTACATCAGTATATTTCAACTAGTAAACTACTTACATCACTGATTAGCACGATGTAAATAATCTTTTGAAATACGATAGAAGCGTCACTAAAAAAATAATGTAGGAATAGCTTACGTAAAAAAGCTACCAAATAAGTAATAGCCCAGTAAATTCATGGATGAGATAATGGCTAGAGAGGAAGCGTCAGGGCTACTGTCCACGACAGATAAAAATGCTTGACGATTCAAACCTCGTTTGACTCGTCGCACAACACGCCTTTTTGAATTTTGACTTTTGAATTTTGAATTTCTAAAGTTCCAGCAAGGTCTTTACAACATCTTTTCCGATCAGCAACTGCTCCGGATTCTCCAGTAGTTCTTTTAACCTGACCAGGAAACTTACCGATTCGCGGCCGTCGATAATGCGGTGATCGTAACTAAGCGCCAGGTACATCATGGGCTTGATCACTACCTGCCCACCGATCGCCATCGGGCGCTCCTGTATCTTATGCATGCCGAGGATGGCACTCTGTGGAATATTGATGATGGGGGTGCTCATCAGCGAACCGAACACACCGCCATTTGTGATCGTAAAGGTGCCACCGGTGAGCTCATCGGCAGTCAGTTTGCTTTCCTTGGCTTTGTTGGCGAGTTCTATCACCTTCTTCTCGATCTCGGCCATGCCCAGGCTCTCCACGTTGCGGATCACGGGCACGGTCAATCCCCTGGGTGTACTCACTGCAATGCTTATGTCGGCATAGTCATGATAGACCAGTTGGTCGCCATCTATATAGGCATTTACCGAAGGCCATTCTGCCAATGCTACCGAACAAGCCTTTGCAAAGAAGCTCATGAAGCCGAGGCCCACGCCATGAATTTCCTTGAACTTATCCTTATACTTCGTGCGGATCTCCATGATGCGGCTCATATCCACTTCATTAAAAGTGGTGAGCATCGCCGTCGTATTCTTCGATTCAACGAGCCGGCGGCTGATGGTCTTCCGCAGATTGCTCATCTTCTCATTCCGAACATTGCGACTGAAAAGCTCGGCGCCGGCGAAGGCTTTCTTGCCCGGGTTCGATAGCGCTGCAAGCACGTCATCCTTCAATATCTTACCATGAAACCCCGAAGCCGTTACCGATTTGGGATCTACCTTCTTATCTGCAATCATCGCCGAAGCAACGGGCGTTGCCTTTACATCGGCAGCGGCCACTTGCTCTTTCACTTCGGCCGCGATGGGTGCCGGTTTCTTTTCTTCCTTCTTCTCCTGCCCGTTAGTAGCAGCGGCAGGCTTAGTATCCTTTGCGGGAGTCTCGGCAGGCGCGGGCTTCGCTACCGCGTCGTCGATGGTTGCCAACAGGTCTCCGATCTTCAGCGTATCGCCTTCATTCGCCGCAGTCTTCAATTGCCCCGCCTTCTCGGCATTCACCTCGAAGGTGGCTTTCTCACTTTCGAGTTCGGCGATCACCTCGTCCCGTTCCACATAATCCCCATCCTTCTTGTTCCATTTCAGCAAAGTGACTTCACTAATGGACTCGCCAACCGTTGGTACTTTAATGTCGATCGCCATAATTGATAATTCGTGTCGGCAAATTTCGATAAAAAAAGGTAAAGAATGACAATTTTGCCAAATCCATTCTCTACCAGGAGGAAAACGTCAATATATTACGCCCATCACAACCTGAGCGGGCAGGTTGTGTTACTCTAATCGATTCGAATGTCCGCATAGCAGCGTGTTGTATCCACGACCTGCCTCCCGGCAGGCAGCTTCACGTTTCACGATTGACGGCTACTACCGCTTCTCCCTGCTATATGGTAAACGCCGTCTCAATAATCTCTTCCTGCTCCTGCTTATGCACCTTCATATAACCAGTCGCCGTAGCCGCAGACGGCTGCCTGCTGATCACACCATAGTTGATACTCTTCAGATTCATCTGCAGCGAAGTGGCCGCACCCATATTCAACGGCTCCTCCTGCACCCAGAACCAGGTAGCCTTATCGTATTTCTTATACAATTCTTCCAGCTGGTTGTATGGCAGTGGGTATAGTTGCTCCACGCGTATCAACGCCACATCGCGGCGGTTGTCCTTCTGTTGCCTTTCCGCCAGGTCGAAGTAGATCTTCCCGCTGCAGAACAAAACCTTCTTCACATTCGGCGTGTCCGCAAATGTATCATCGATCACCTCTTTGAAGCCTCCATTTATAAAATCTTCCTTCAAGGAATACGATCCCGGGTGGCGGAGATTTGCCTTCGGCGAGAAATTGATCAGCGGCTTACGGAAAGGAAATGCGATCTGCCTTCTCATCGCGTGGAAGAAATTGGCCGAAGTGGTGATATTAGTCACGATCATGTTCAATTCAGCACATGATTGAAGGAATCGTTCCAGGCGCGCGCTGCTGTGTTCCGGTCCCTGCCCCTCGTATCCATGAGGCAGCAGCATGCCGATACCCGACATGCGATTCCATTTCTGTTCGCCGGCGGAGATGAACTGGTCGATCATCGTCTGCGCACCATTCACAAAATCGCCGAACTGCGCTTCCCATAATACAAGTGCATTGGGGTTGGCAAGACTATAGCCGTACTCGAAGCCCAATACCGCGTACTCGCTAAGCAGCGAATTGAATATCCTGAACTGGCCCGTTGCCCCCGGGATCCGGCTCAGGCGGTTATAGGCCGTATCATTATTCTCATCGCGAAGCACAGCGTGACGATGAGAGAAGGTTCCGCGGCGGATATCCTGCCCGCTCATTCGCACATCCTTTCCATCCAGCAGCAGGCTGCCATACGCCATCAGTTCACCGCTCGCCCAATCCAGTTTACTTTCTGTCTCGAATAATTTTACCTTATCCTGTATGATCTTCTCGATCTTCCGCAATGGCTTGAAATCATCCGGCCATTTCATCATCGCTTCGAATATCCTGGTGAAGTTCTCGTCGCTGATCGCCGTTACGGGCGACCGGTCAAAATCCTCTTCCGTTGCCTTGCGAAGCGTTCTCCACCATATCTCCGGCTGCTGGTAAGTATAGGGTAATGGTTTTTGTTTTACCTCATCGAGCCTCTCCTGCAAATCGCCCCAGAACTTCTTCTCCATTTCCTTGGCAAGCTCCACCGCATCGGCCTCGCCATGCTCGAGCAGGTATTTCACATACACTTCCCGCGGGTTGGCGTGCGCCTCGATGAGTGCATAGAGATGCGGCTGGGTGAATTTAGGATCGTCGCCTTCGTTGTGGCCATGGCGGCGATAGCAGACCATATCGATGAATACATCCGAATTATATTCCTGGCGGAAAAGCGTGGCTATTTCCGAAACCTTCAATACCGCTTCGGGATCGTCACCATTCACATGGAAGACCGGCGCCTGCACAGCAGCTGCCAGCGATGTGCAATAGTCCGAACTGCGCGCCTCATCGAAGTCCGTAGTGAACCCGATCTGGTTATTGATCACGAAGTGGATCGTTCCTCCCACGGCGAAGCCTTCGAGCTTGCTCATCTCAATGAGCTCATACACGATGCCCTGACCTGCAAGCGACGCATCACCATGGATCAATATCGGTAATATCTTATCGTAGTCCGAATTGTAAAGCACATCCGCCTTCGCTCTTGCAAAACCGGTCACCACGGGATCCACCGCCTCGAGATGCGAAGGATTAGGCATCAGCTTAAGGTGAATGGTCTTGTTGTCCGGGGTTGTGATCTCGCTACCAAAGCCCATATGATACTTCACGTCGCCGCTACCCATCGTCTGGTCTACCTTGGCGGTACCTTCAAACTCACTGAAGATCTGTTCATAGGTCTTCCCCATGATATTGGCGAGTATGTTGAGACGGCCGCGATGCGCCATGCCGATCGATACTTCCTGCACGCCGTTCAATGCCGCAATATTGATGATCGCATCCAATGCAGGGATCGTGGTCTCGCCGCCTTCCAGGGAGAATCTTTTTTGACCCACATACTTGGTATGAAGAAACTTCTCGAACATCACTCCCTGGTTCAGCTTCTCGAGGATCCGCTTCTTCTTTTCCAGGGAAACGGGCTCGGAGAATTTCTTCTCCATTTCATTGGCGAGCCAGTTCACCTTCTCCTGGCTGCTGATATACTTGTACTCGAGACCGACCGGCCCGGCATACACTTTCTGCAGATGCCCGAGGATGTCCTTGAGCTTGGCGGCGCCCAATCCTATTCGTTCCCCCACCTGGAAGGTCTTTTCCAGGTCCTCCTCTGCCAACCCGAAGAAGGCAAGCGTGAGGTTGGCATTCCTGTCCTTCCGTTCCCGGATGGGATTCGTCTTTGCAATGAGATGGCCCTTGTTGCGGTAGCCCAGGATCATCCTGTAAGCACCCAGTTCCTTCCGCCAATCGATCCCATCTACGGGGGCAGCTACCTGGCTTATTCCGCTTGCAGCGCCGTTAGAGGCCGCCTTGCCGTTCGATTGGGCAAAATCGAAGCCTTCGAAGAACTTCCGGAGCTCGGGATCGGTGCTATCCGGGTTCTTTAGGAAATCCTGGTATAAATTTTCTATGAAATCAGGGTGGGAATTGGTGATATAGGAGAAATCTCTCATGAATGTGGATATTTAAAGGGCATTTTGGGGTACAAATATCGCTCAAAAAACGACTGGGAATAGCGCTTTTTATTTCAGATATGGTTAAAAGAAAGGATTTTAGGGAATATCCCGGATCAGGCCGCGGGGTCGAAGCCCCTTTCTTTATTTTGAAGTAAATGCGGCTTAAATTTGGTCATTAGCCCCTTCAACCCTACCTTTGCCGTCCTTAAAATTGATACGAAATGGCTAATCACAAGGCAACGAAAAAAGATGTGCGTCAGGCAACTAAACGCCGCGATCGGAATAAATATTATGGTAAAACGACCCGCAACGCGATCCGCGACCTGAAGGCCATAACCGGCAAAGAAGCGTCCGATAAATTGCCCCTGGTTTCCAGCATGATCGATAAATTGGCCAAGCGTGGCATTATCCACAAGAACAAGGCGGCTAACCTGAAGAGCAAGCTCACTAAGAAGGTTACTGTTCTTGCTGCAAAGTAAGCGTTGATAGATCACCGGGGGTTCCGGTCAATGATATTGAAGGCCATCTAGTCAGATGGTCTTTCTTTTTGCGGGGAATCGTCAACGTGAATCGTGAGTCGTGAATCGTGAATACAACACTCCGATGTTCGGATAGTCGAATCGATTAGAGTGCCTCTTACGCCGTTGTTGGTGTTCAATTGTCTCGCTCGATCATTCATAAAACTCCCACCAACAACACGAATGTAGCGCGCTGTACTACGCAGCCTTACACCATTGCCCTTCCTTTACGTGCACTCCTTTATTTCGGTTGTTGGTGTGCCTGACTTAATGGAAGAGTATTCAGTTTGAACACCAACAACGGCGTAAATGTAGTGCGCTGCACTACGCAGCCTTACACCATTGCCCTTCCTTTACGTGCACTCCTTTAATTCGGTTGTTGGTGTGCCTTACTTATTGGAAGAGTGCTCAGTTTGAACACCAACAACGGCGTACGGCGTAACTAACCGATTCGAATATTCTAATGGTAGAGTGTTGTATTCACGATTGACGTTTCACGATTCACGACTATCGATTCACGCCATCTGCCCCATGAGTGGATCCGTCTTCGACGCCTGACCCGTCTCCACATGTCCCGCAAAACGTTTTAAGAATAGAGGATTGCCATCCATCGTAACACTGAAATCATACCAACCATAACTCTTCTTCTGGTTCAGCGTCACCAATACCGTTTCGCCCGCCTTCAGTTTTTTCCTGGTATCACCCGTCTTATAATGATTATCCTTTATCAACACATCGCAAGGCCTGGCTGTTGTATTTTCCAATTTCACTGTCACATTCCCCGAGAGTCTCTTTCCATCCTGGTACTCATAGGTACAATACACATCGGGTGAAGGCTGTTCATTCTTTCCCGAAAATTCCCGGAAGAAACCATTCGGTCCATATACACGCAGGTGATAGTGCCCGTTGTCGAAGTTCGAAAGCGCCCACTCATCCTTCTCCTCCCTGCCGGCTCTCACCGCATAGTTCCAGGTGCGGTGTACCTGCTTCTCATAGGGCGTCATTGCATACACATAAAACGGGGAACCAATGGCCCCTTCTTTAAACGCCTTCTCCGCCGCATTGAAGCTGATGGTGAACTGCCTTCCGTCCTTGTCCGAATTGCCATCTACATACAGCTCGTACGGCAACGCGCACGCGGAACGTATTCCTTTTTCCTGCGCAGCCAACAGTCCCGATGCATGTGCATTCTTATTGACTGCAGCAATATCGGCCTTACCCAGTTTCTTATAATTGTTCGGCTCCTTCTTGAATTTCGCGGCATGAATATCTTCTATGAATTTTTCCTTTTCCAAAAACTCCGGCAGCTTTATCGCTTCATTATTGTAAGGGCGAAAGACGTTTGTAAGGTCGCCGCACACCGTGCGCCGCCAATCGTTGATATTGGGTTCCGTTATTTTCTTCCCCGTCTTCTTCTCCAGGAAATTCTCGAGAAACTGAAGGGATGAAGTGTGGTCGAATATCTCCGAGCAGACCCAGCCTCCCCTCGTCCAGGGAGATGCCACTACCATCGGCACACGAAAGCCGAGGCCGATGGCGCTCTCGCGCGTATGCGTTCCCTGCACCTGCTGATCGTGCTTCACGAACTCGAGCGTGGTATCGATGCCCGGCGAAACCTTCCCCACATGCTCCTTGTAGGGGTCGGGTGCAACGAAAGGCGGCACGTGGTCGAAGTAACCATCGTTCTCATCGTAGGTAAGAATGAAGATCGTCTTCTTCCATACCGCCGGATCCTTCGTAAGAATATCCATGACCTCGCTAACATACCAGGCGCCGAACCATGGCGAATCCGGGTGATCAGAAAAGAATTGCGGCGCTACCAGCCACGAGACCGCCGGTAATTCGTGATTATTCACATCATCCCTGAATTGCTTCAGGATATCGCCCTTGGGGACCTTCAACTCGCGGCGTATCGCGCCGTCTTCGTAGTCGAGATCCGTCAATGCATGGTAGTGTGGATCCGTCCGGTTATTCGTGAAGCCCTTCCGGTGTATGTTCTTCTGGTGATCGGATAACTTCTCGAAATTCTCCAGCGTATATATCTTCTGCTCCTGTGTTATCTGGTCCAACTCCGTCTTCCTTCTCGCCAATAGTTTTGTCCAATCGCTCAATTGCTTATCCGTCTTCTCCGTACCCGCTATCTTCTTCTCAAGATCTGCTATTGCCGTCTTCGTCGACTCCTCGCGCCGGGGAAGGTTTGCGATATACTCCGGAGAAAAACGAACGCCGTATTGGGTGAAATATTCCAATGGATTATCGCCGAAGTTCGCCAGCCATCCATCCGCCTCTTCGTCGAGACCGGCTCCCGCATCTATTTCATTCTGGTACACCTTCCACGAAATTCCATTCTCTTCCAGCCGCTCAGGATAGGTCTTCCAACTTACTTCTGTATTGTGATCCGCGTCGCTATTCCATACGCGGGCCATTGCCTTCGCGGCCTGTTCGTCGCGGATGGTGCCCGACCAGAAATGCAACCTGTTCGGCGTGGTTCCGGTGAGAGAGGAACAGAAATGCTGATCGCAGACCGTGAATGCATCGGCCAGTGAATAATAAAAGGGAATATCCTGGCGATTATAATAGCCCATCGTGAGTGGCATATGATCGAACTCCTTCTGCCCCGAGTGTTTCATGTCGAGCCACTTGTCGAATTTACCATCGTTGCGCGCATCCACCTGGTTGTCCCACGAATGGGGAAGGCATCCCATCCACGTGATCTTCGTATCCTTAATATTCAGGCGGAAGGGCGCATAGGTCTCGCCCTCCTTATTCGTCTGCAGCCATACGGGATTCTTATCCGGAAGTTGTATTGCGCGCGGATCGTTGAAGCCGCGTACACCCTGCAGTGTTCCGAATGCATGATCGAAGGACCTGTTCTCCTGCATGAGGAATACGATGTGTTCCGCATCATAGAAATTGCTTCCCGCATCCGGGTTTATCGCCAGTGCATTCTGAATGGAAGCAGGCAGCGCGCTCCATATTCCCGCTGCGCCGGAAAGGAAGGCCGATTTCTTTATAAAACTTCTCCGTGTATCCATATTGTAAATTATGAGACTAAAAGTAAATCAAAGAATAGCTTTCCAGGTTAATTTATTATTATAATTGGGAAGTAAAACAAAAGGAAATTTCAATATCTTCCCTCTCATTTTAACGAATCATCCCTTCCCATGTCAAGACCCTTATTGATCATCGCCGTTCTTCTCCTTCATTTTACCTGCGGCGCGCAGGACATCATTACAAAATTCGAACAAAGCAAGGGTACACAAACGCCGACCTATGCGGAGATCGTCAGCTGGTGGCAGCACCTCGATGAGAGCTCCGGAAAAGTGAAAATGCTGACGATGGGCATGTCGGACGCCGGCTTCCCGCTTCACCTGGTACTCGTCTCCAACAATGGCGATTATAATCTCGCCAATATACACCAGCACGATAAACGCATCATTCTTATTAATAACGGGATCCACCCGGGCGAACCGGATGGCATCGATGCCAGCATGTTACTCGTGCGGGATATTGCAGCCGGTAAGTACAAGATTCCCGATGGTATTATCCTCGCCTTCATTCCCGTGTACAATATTGGGGGCTGCCTGAACCGCAGCGCGGATTACCGCGTGGATCAGAATGGTCCGGAAGAATTCGGCTTCCGTGGAAATTCCGAGAACCTCGACCTCAACCGTGATTTCATAAAATGCGATTCCCGGGAGGCTCGATCATTTGTCTCGATCTTCCATGCATTGGATCCCGATGTGTTCGTCGATAATCACGTGAGCGATGGCGCCGACTACCAGCATGTGGTGACACTATTGGCCTCGCAGCACGATAAGCTCGGCGGTGTGATGGGGGAATTCATGAACAAACAATTCGAACCCGGCATCTATGCCTCGATGAAGGAAAAAGGATACGACCTCATTCCCTATGTGAATGCCTTCGGCGATACACCGGAGAATGGCTGGCCCGAATTCTGGGATGGCCCACGCTTCGGCAGCGGGTATGGTTCATTATGGAATACATTCTCCTTCGTTCCCGAGACACATATGCTCAAACCCTATGATCAACGTGTGAAGGCCACTTATCAGCTGATGCAATGCTTCATCGAATTCACAGTTCGCAACAGCGCGCTGATCAAGAAGACGCGCGACGAGGCGAAGAAAGCGGTAAGATCAGCCACTTCATTTCCATTGAACTGGTCGCTGGATAAGACCCGCCAGGGCGAAATACTGTTTAAGGGATATGCCTCCGGTCATAAACCCAGCGAGATCTCGGGCCTGCCACGCCTCTACTACGACAGGTCAAAGCCATTCGAGAAGAAGATCCCGTTCTTCAATCACTATACCGCACAGGAGAACGTGAAGGCTCCCACGGCATATATCATTCCCCAGGGATGGTGGAAGGTGATCGAGTTGCTGCAACTGAACAAGGTCAAGATGACGGCGCTGAAGAGAGACACGGCGATCGATGTGGAAGTGTATCGCATATCGGACTACAAGGCCTCGCCGCGCCCCTATGAAATGCATCATATAAATACGGGAGTAAAAACGGAATCGAAAATGGAGAAGAGGAAATTCAGGAAGGGCGACTGGCTGATACCGATGAACCAGGAGGCAAACCGTTTTATATTCGAGGTACTGGAACCTAAGGCAGAGGATTCCTACTTCACCTGGAACTTCTTCGATGGCGTATTGGGACAGAAGGAAGGATACTCGGCCTATGCATTCGAGGACATTGCGGCGGAATATCTAAAGAATAATCCGGGCCTTCAGACAAAACTCGACCAACGCAGAAGATCCGATACGGCCTTCGCCAGGAATGGAAGCGCACAGCTCAACTTCATCTATCAAAACTCGCCATGGATTGAGCCAGTGTTTATGGAATATCCGGTCTGTCGTGTGGCGGGGGGAATGGGGAATTAGGGATTTGGAATTAGGAATTGGGCCTTAGTCAGACAATGCTTTCCGATTCAGAAAAGGAAAATAAGTTTGTCAGGGATTCTATTTTTGCCTGTTAGTGTGCGTCTACCGGGGAGCCTAATTCCAAATTCCTAATCCCCAATTCCTAATTTGCCCACTTCTTCCTTCCCAACAACCGCCTCGCGCTCATCCATCTTCCCAAACAACCTCCTCGCCAACACATAGCTCAGGAATAAAACGGCAATGCTCAGGTAGCCCAGCCAATCGAAGCGATGGATGCGGCCGGTCTTGGTCTTATCTTCTATAACGATATAGCCTGCAACGATTGAGGCAATGAATGTTCCCAGCTGCTGCATGCTGCTGTTGAAGGTCATGAAGCTGCCGCGCTGTTCGGGTCTTACCACATTGCTCACCATCGCCTGTGCGGTAACGCCGCGGCCCGTTCCGAGTATGAACCATACCGCAAAGAAGCAAAGGACAACGGAGAAGGGAACGATGGGCATATTGGTAATCGCCCATACCATCACGAGTGATAGCAGGACGGAAATGGAGAACACTTTTAGCTTACCATACTTATCCGCCAGCCGCCCGAGTAATATTGCGGCGAGAAATGATGTGATCCCACCCACGAGATAGATCATCGGTGTTTGATTCTTCGAAAATCCCATATTGAATTCCATATAGGGATTCAGGAAGGGAATGATCAGGAAATGCCCGATCATCATAAGCATCGTGAAGATGAGCGCAAGAAATTGCGAGCGTGATGAAAGTACCTGTGTCAATGCCTCGAAGGGAGAGTCTCCCGACTTCGAAAATTCCAGGTGGCTCTTCACCGGTGGAAGGAATTTGATGATCACTGGAATGAGTACTATGCCGATCCCACCGACGAGCAGGAACGGAACATGCCAGTTATAATGAAAGAGATTGGTAAGATATAGTGAGAATGGAACGCCGATAGTGGCGGCTACCGCAAAGGAGCTCATCACGGCACCCATGGCCATGCCCCTTCTTTCATAGGTAAAGAGATCGCCGATGATGGAGAAGACCTGTGCGCCGATGAGTCCCCCGAAAATACCCGTGAGGATCCTGCACACCATGAGCAGGTCATACGACTTTGCAAGGCCACAGGCGATAGTGCCCGCAATAAAACCGATATAGGCTACCACCAATACTCTCTTTCGGTCGAACCGGTCTACTACAAAGGCCGCAACGAAGCCCGAGACGGCCGCAGCCAGCGAATAGGCGCCGACGAGAAAACTGAACTGTCGCGGGGAAATATGAAAGACGGGGATAAGGTAATTGTCCAGCGGCAGCATGATCATGAAGTCGAGCATGTGCGTAAAATTCAGCGAGGCAAGCAAGAAGACAATGATTCTTTCCTGTCGGGACATTAGCGAACGATTTGGCAATTTTAATAATCCGGCAACTGGTCAATGCGGCATGCTCCGATGAGTAATGACTTCCTTGCAGGAGCATTGTCGAATTGCCAAATTGTCGAATTGCCGATTTCCTGCTTTCAACTAACTTTAAAAAAATTAGAAATTATGGACCGCAGGAATTTCATTAAAAATACGTCTTTAGCGACTGCTGGCATCACCATTCTTAATTTTCCTGTTTTTGGAAAAAATGCACCCTCTAACAAGGTAGTGTTGGCAGTAATGGGAGTCAATAGTCGCGGGGCCTATCTCGCGGAATCATTTTCGAAATTAGAGAATGTCGAGATCGCCTATATCTGCGATGTGGAAGACACCGCAATTGCGAATGGGCTGAAACCATTTGCCAGTGCGGCCCGCAAGCCGGTTGTTGTAAGGGATATCAGGCAACTCGTTAAGAAAACGGACTTCGATGCGCTGGTGATTGCAGCACCTGACCACTGGCACACGCCGGCCGCCATCCTGGGAATGTCCCATGGCAAACACGTGTATGTCGAGAAGCCCTGCGGACATGATCCCAATGAGGGAGAGCTCATAGCAGCGGCTATGAGGAAATACGGGAAACAGGCACAGATGGGAAACCAGCGTCGCTCGATGCCCAACCTGATCGAGGCGGTACGGCTCGTGAGAGAAGAAGGCATCATCGGCAATACCTACTTTGCCAAGGCATGGTATGCCAACAACAGGAAATCGATCGGTATTGGTAAGAAAATACCCGTACCGTCAACACTCGACTTCGAATTGTGGCAGGGCCCTGCGCCGAGAAGGGATTACAAGGATAATCTTGTCCACTACAACTGGCATTGGTTCTGGAATTGGGGAACGGGCGAAACCTGCAACAACGGAACGCATGAAATAGATTGTTGCCGTTGGTTCCTCGGCACCGACTTCCCAACAAAGGTGACCTCTTCCGGTGGTCGCTATGCTTTCAAGGACGATTGGGAAACGCCGGATACGCAGGTGGCGAGTTTTGAGTTTGGAAATAATAAGTCCATTACCTGGGAGGGACGGAGCTGCAATATCTTCCCGGTGGAAGGAGCAGGCAGGGGCTTCATCATCTATGGCGACAAGGGCACATTGATCAACCTTGGCAACGACGACTACAAGATCGTGGATACGGCCAATAAAGTAGTGAAGGAAGTAAAGAGCGATGCGAAGAACGATCCGACAAACCCCGTGAGTGCGAGTGGCAATCTCGACTTCTATCATTTCTCCAACTTCATAAAAAGTATAAAGGACGAGGCGAAATTGAATTCTCCGGTCACGGAAGCATATAAGAGCGTATTGCTTTGTCACCTGGGCAATATCGCGCAAAGAACGGGAGAGACACTGCACTGCGATGCGACTAACGGACACATTCTTCATAACCCCGCCGCGAATAAACTTTGGAAGAGGGAATATGAGAAGGGATGGGACGGGGATTTGGGGGGATTAATGGAAATGCAGACGGGGATTTGGGTAGATTAATGGATTAGGAGGATTAGAGTATGTTTAAAGACACATTCGATCAAGGACAAGACTCAACAGCATCCTTATTACGAATAGAATTTACAAAAAAAAGGATCCCAATCCCCTCATCCATTAATCCCCCCAAATCCCCGTCTGCATTTCCATTAATCCTCCCAAATCCCCGTCACAGCTCCTTTATCTTAATACTCCTGAAGCTCACCGCATGTCCATGATCCTGCAACAGGATATGCCCCTGCTTCGCCTCGCCGAAATTCTTCCAGTCTTTGTACTTACTTATTGCTACCAGGTCGCGGTAGTCCCTGGAGCCTCTATCATACTCCAATACTTTTATGCCATTCAGGTAATGCTCCACATGATTGTTCGGATACACTACTATTCTTCCCGTGTTCCATTCACCCGGTTGGTGGATGAAGCGTTTCGTCTTCTCCGCCTTTATCAAATCATACAGTGAGGCGAGTGTGCGATCGCCATCCCTGCCCAGTTTAGCATCCGGGTGCAGGCTATCATCCAGCAATTGATACTCTAATCCAATCGCCGAGCCGTCGCTTTGTTCCTCCAGTGTCACGAAATATTTTACGCCGCTGTTGGCGCCGGGTGTCAGCTTGAAATCGAAGGAAAGATCGAAGGCATGATACAACCCCGTCGTTATGATATCTCCGCCATTTCCCGCTTCCTTTCCAGTGGCCGCCGCCACATCCAGTAGTCCGCCCTGCACTGCCCAACCCTTAGCGGGGAAGGTCTTCAGTTTCGCTCCCACCCATCCTTTATTGCTAACGCCATCGAATAATAATTTCCAACCGGAGCTTTTCTCATAGGGAGAAAGGTAGTTCGGTACCGTATTCGTCACATACACACCCTTGGGAAATGCGGCGGGTGTCAACCCGGTCGTCCTGATATGGATATTCTTCCACCATATTCTCTTGCCCGCCATCTCGGGCTTGTTGATCGCATGCACCTGCAATGCGATTATCCCCTTATGATCCATGGCATCGACCACATAGGCCGATGGCTTATCATTCACCCATGTCCTTATCTCGTTGCCTATGCATTCCACTCTTATTTTATTGAACACGCCGGTCTTCAGTAGCTCCTGCGCCGACTGATGCAGCGACATTGGATACAGCCATTCCCTCCTGCCCTCGTCGTATACGCCACCCGTCCATTTGCGTGAAGAAGGATCCAGCTCGAATTGATAGCCGAATACCTTCCCGTTTCCCTTATTCCCGGCCGGATCGTACTGGCTGCGGAATTGTATGCCGGAATTGGAACTGCTATCCTCGATCTTCACTTCGAGTTCCAGCACGAAGTCGGTATATTCCTTATCGCTAATGAGAAATGTATTCGGCGAATTGGGAACCGTCGATCCGACGATCACTCCATCCTCTACTTTATAATCGGCGGTGCCTGCTACCTTCTTCCAGCCGTTCAGGGACTTTCCATCAAAGAGATCGGTCCAACCGTTCTTTTGTGAATGAACGAGAGAGGCGGCGAATAGCAGGACAAAGGCAAACAATAGTCTTTTCATGATTGGTGCATTAAAAATTATAAGAGGTCTTCCAGTTTTGTATGGAATGTAAATAGATCGATTCATTGGTAAGATGAACACAAACTGCCGTGCGCGCACCGGTTCTCACATTGGAGACGGGCACGGTCCCCTGCGACACGCATTTATAGAATTCCTGCAATGCATACCAGGTACCGTCCTTTAACTTTTCCTTCATGATCGGTATGCCGCCTTCCTTGTTCCACTCTATCTTCGTTGCTCCCGTTACTCCATCTACCGTCTGCAGTTGTTTCTTCGTTTCCGCCTCGGGAAAGAATACGCCCTCATCGGGTAGCAGCGAGATCATTCCTTTTGTACCTTTTATCTTGAAGATATAGCCTTCCTTAGCATTTCCGCAGGTTGCGCCGAAGTTGCCGATCATTCCCTTCTCCTGGTAACGCAGTATCGCCTGCACATTGTCATAGGTCTCGCGGCCATCGTTATAGTGATCGATGCCGCCGGTGCCCATGATCTCATCGGGGTGAGTATCGAAGGCCCAGTTGATGAAATCGATCTGGTGCGACAGGAGTTCGGCCGGTAGTCCGCCAGAATATTTTTTATACATGCGCCAGTTGATCTGTTCATCGGTATATCCCGCAGGAACGGGGCGGCGCCAGTTCCAGTTGCGGTCCCAGCGACAATCGATCTGCGTGATATCACCCAGGTAGCCGGAGCTTATCATTTCCTTTGCCTTAAAATAAAGGGGAGTGTAGCGGTACTGACCAGGTCGAGTGCCTCGGGGATAGAGAAGGTCATCGTCTTCTCGAGATAGACATGCTTGTGCGCGGCAAGCGCGTCCTTGGCAATGCTATAATGGAGATTCAACGGCACGGAGATGATGACGGCGTCCACGTTCTTATCATCTAGCAGCTGCCGGTGATCCTTGTACACTTTCGCGCTGGCGGGGATTAGTTTCCGGGTTGCTTCAATGCGAAAATCGAGCACGTCGCAGATGGCCGTCACCAGGAAATTATCTGGCTGTTCGTTGATGATCGTGAGGATGCCCTGACCGCGGTCGCCGCAACCGATCACGGCGATCTTCAGCCGGCCATCGGCTTTCCCGAAATCCCGGACCCAGTTTTCATGTAGTACCATACCGGAGGCAATCATACCGGTGACAGAAATAAAGTTCCTTCTGTTCATTCGCTAATTTATTCAATTTTACGCTTAGGGTTGCAAAAGTTTGCGGAATCGTTTGCTTGATGTATCGGCAACGCTTCCATCGGGCTTGTGATAGATGAAATGAGCGGCCATATCCTTCCTTGCGTCGACGAATGCAAGCGCCTTTTTCAGGCCCATACCCATTAGCGCGTTATCGTATGCATCTGCGGTAATGGCATCATTGGCGAATACGGTGACACTGATGAGTTCGTTCTGCAGCGGGTATCCCGTAGCGGGATTCATGAGATGTGATATCTTCTTCCCATTGCTTTCATAATAGCGGCGGTAGTTACCGGAAGTGGTGATGGCCCCGTGATCCATCCAGGCGATCTTTTCGATGAGGGAAACGTCCGGATCATCTCCCGGTGCTTCGATACCAACAGACATCCTCTCCCCACCCGGTAGCTTGCGGCCCTTTACCCGGAGTTCTCCACCCAGTTCGATGAGATAATTATGAATGCCGCGGCTCTCAAAGAATTGCGCTATCACATCCACGCTGTATCCCTGGGCAATGCCATTGGCATCGAGGTGCACGCAGGGCTTGCGTTTCATGAGCATCATTCCCTTCCAGTACAGGAGGCGGGAATCGATGCAGGGAAGGAAGGAGCGAATGGTGGCGGAATCAGGGAGACCGGTTGGCTTTTGCGGACCGAATCCCCAGGCCTCGGTGAGTGGCTCGACGGTGATGTCGAAGAGGCCCTGTGTCTGGCGATAGGTATCGAGGGCCTTATCGACTACTTTCTTGAAATGAGCATCGACAACGAGACCGTTTTGGGAACGGTTGAATTGGCTGATGAGGGAATAGGGCTTGTAGAGTGATAACGAGCTGTCGATCTTATCGAGGATGCTATCGATCTGTATCTTGGTAATGAGGGTGTCGTTGGAATAATAAGTGATATGGTAGGTGGTGCCCTGGGCGGCGCCGTTGAGCTGGATCTTTTGAATGGGAGAAAACGTCGATAAGAAGACGGTGACGAGGAGAAGGAGGAAACGTGCCATGAGGCAAACCTATTCAATAAGGCGTAGAAAACAAATATTCAATACGCAATAATCAATATTCAATGCTCAAGTGCTCCTACAGGAGGAGCTATCCTTCCCGTTCGATTATTATCTTACATTTTTTGGACACCCCTTGTGTTCTTCGTGAAATCTCTGTGCCCCTTGCGGTTAAAAAGCTATTTTATTAATCAGTTCTAGCAGGTGCCTCCTGTACAATTCACGCAACAGCCCCGAAAATGGCTTTCTTTTAATTGTGCAGCTATTCTTTGTTTATCTCGTACAACGTCTCCAAATACTCAAGCTGCTTTTCTACTGACATCTCTTTATCAAAAATCATGATATTATATAAAAGCCCTTTATGTCTTGCAAATAAATGGTAGTTATCGTTAAAGGGGTCCTTTGCATTCCAAATTACGAAGGCCTTGTCCTTATTCTCCGCCACCTTTTTTACTTCCATTTTTTGTTCGTCTTTCATATACTTTGAATCCCACTCATAATATGCATAAGCTGATTCAAAGTCTGTTTGAGTTTCTTTGTAAACAGGAAGCTTTGACGCCATAAAAACAGTAATCGCTACTATAGTAGAATCTTCGTTAGTAAAATACACTTGACCGTTACTCTTAAGAATTTGCTTTACTTTCCACTCGCCGGGTAATTTAATCTCAGGTTTGAATTGCGCATATTTTAGTTTTGTAGTGTCTGACACTTTTGAAAAGTCGAAGCAACTTTCCTTCGATTCATTGTCTCTTGTCAAGCACAATTGATTCGTTGATTTTATTGTCCCCTTAAAAGTTGTCTCCTGTAATCCTTCCAATCGAAAATCTTCTGACTCCTTGTTGTCAAGTTTAATGGAAACGGATACTCCATCAATTCGATATACCCCTTTCTGGGAAAATTTCTTAAACCGCCCGAACCACCTGGAAACAGCTTGTGGGTCATTAGAAGTAACGGCCTGCAAATAAACACTCCCGTCTTTATAAAACCTGAAATATGTAAAAATGTCAAGATTGCCGGTGGCGATGTTACCTGTTTTGCCAACGTAAAAGCCATCGAGAGAAATTTTGCCTCTGTTGTCGCTTTGCGAGTAACAACAATTAACTGCCGAATAAAGAAATGTTGCTAATAGTAAAGTCTGTCTCATAAACGGGATATTAGTTATAGTTGCGCGACGTTCAGGGCCGAAATTACTACTCTTTCACGTTTTTAGAAACCAGGCGCCGAACTGAAGCAACTCCATGAAAGGAGCATGCACTTTTGTGTCTGATCTACCTCTCTTCTGTTGGATATCGCCTGTAACTGCCACCAATAATTTCTTTTGTGTCAAGGTCAATTGAAAATGGTACCCATTCAGTAATTCTATCCATAGGGTCACATGAAAGACCAGTAAGAATATTGTCCTGAAGCTTTACGTCTTTAATGCCGTCCCATGAAATTCTTTCTGATTGCCAAACGACCGCATTGTCGTCAATAATTCCAATATAGATATCGTCAACCAGGACTATTTTCTTGTCGTCTGTCACTATTGCGCTTTTAATGTCTACGCCGAATGTTTCAATCGGCGTCTGCTGATCAGGCGTCATTATGTAACCTTGTCCTTTTGCAATTACCACCAGCCGATTACTTTCTGGATAGTCAACTACTAAACTACAGTCCGTCCATCCATATCTAAAGTTTGCTACCCACTCACTGCCGTCTGATTTGTAAATACGGACAACAAGGCCTTCGGAATAGAATTGTTCTCCGTCCTCAGAAACTGAAACATACATCGGGCCATAAGGTGGCAGTCCGTCTAATATCTCGTAACGCTTTCGTTGTCCCATGAGGTGCCTGTAAGGCTGCTGCTTAGGCATTCCGAACAAACATATAGCATGATTCGGCCCGTTTGCAATTCCGACTTTTGCTTCATTGTGAAAACATCAAGTATATGCCTATCATAATTTTTACTAGTGCCCCACCCGAATAGGGTAATATAATCCGCCTTTTCTATTCCCAATATCTTTTTCAATGATACGCCAGAGACATTGAAGTCGAGGTAACGACGTTCAGTCCGATTTGCGCCGCCTTGTCTAATATTTTCATTAAGTTGAAGTGAGTTCATGAGGTTGTATCTAAAGAATATGGGTTGGCGATGGGCTAATTCTGAAATTCGTTAGCTGAAACAAAAGAAGATAAGGAAACGAAACGATGAAAATATATTCATCAATCACCCTTGCAGCAAACCGAATATTTCACGCAAAATCAGCTCCGTTTAGTTTTGAGCTTGCTTTGGATCACCTTTCCTACATAGTCGATTAACTCTTGTTTTTCGGAGGCGGAATACACGAATCTACCTCGATCATGAAAGAGTTGGTCTGCTATTTCACTCGCCTCCTTATTTTCTAAATAATACAAGTGCTCAATGTCCTCGATAATTCTCTTAATTGCATCTTTGTGTTCACTGGCTCTTTTAAGCGCTTCCCCGTCCCCATTGATCACCTTGTGTCTTTCCCAAAAAGGCAGATCAGTTGTCAGATATTCGAAGTCGGCCCCTATTTTTCCAATCATGTCCGGAGGTACCTTCCCTATTCCATTGCAGTAGGCACATCTCCCTGGTCCCCAGAACAGTTCCTTTTTTAGACGCTTAATATCTTCTAAGTCCACTTTGCCCTTCCCCAAACATCTTGGGCATTCGACCAAATTTCTACGAAATATCCGGTTTATAAAGTTCATTGGTTAAATATTAGAAATTGTCCATTTTAGTATTCCGCGTACCCCACAACCAATGTCGCTTGAAATTATGTTATTGACGCTAAGACCAAATATCAAAGTTGTTTGCCACGTCCGAACTGAATTCGAAAAATGACTCACAGATAATTGTACTTTTACACTCCTGCTTTTTGCAAAAAGATGAAGATTTATTTTTCTACCAGCAACGTAAAAAAGCCAATCCTATCTTCCATATTTCCTCTTCAAGTCATTTGCCAAATTACTAAAAACATAATCGTGCTCTTGCCGTATGCCTAATTTCTCTAACGGTTCCCAATAAATCCTTGGTGTCAATTCGGATGTGTAGGTCGTAACCCTTGTCAGCTTACAGCTATTAATCCCAACTTTGTCAAAATAGTAAATTGCTTCTTTGAACCCAATCCACTTTCGTCCTACCAGATTATAGTCAATTACGTCCATCCTTAAAACCTTAGCTTTTTCAAGCTGTGTGATCTTCTCAACAATTGTTCCGCTTCCAAAGTCCGCATTGCTAAGTCGCCCGGCTTTGAAGTAACAAGTTCTCAGGCCGCCGACCTCTTCTTTTTCCAAAATACATTTAACTGGAATTGGCAAGTCGAAATCCATCAAATATGGCTTGTCGGCAACTAATGTATCGACAGATTTTATAGCGTCATAAACCTGCCCTGGTGTGTAATTATAAACCTGCTCTGTCCTGACTTCCACCACTTCCTTTCTATTGGGGTTGAAAAAGTGTTCGATTGGCGCACCAATGAGAAAAGAGAGCAATGGAAGCAGCAGAATCGGAAGTTTTGTTGTTGATCTTATGTCCCTGTAGCGCTTAGTCAAATGCGAAATAACATAGCCCACGAAAATAGCCGGAACAACTATTGGCAGGGCCATGACGATACATAATATTCCAGATAATCCCGGAATGTACAGCCCGATTAAGACTATGACAGTTGTAATTAGCGAGCCCCACAGCAAATACCTTTTGTTGGGCATTGCTCCAATCGCAATACCCAAAACGATGGGTAACAATAAAAAAAGTGTCGAACCATAATCTACAAGTCCTAAAAATAAAAATGCAATGCCTGTTCCCAAAAAGATAACTGTCAATAAAATTGAAAGCTGGAAACTCCTGTCTTGTAATACTTTTCTCATAACTCTCAGGGTGCCTTTCTAATACAATAGGAATCGGCCAGGCTTGCCAAAAGGTGTTTAAAATTAAAAGGCTTTCGAATTGCAGTTAAACCTCATGCCGGCAACCGCAAGCAGGTCATTCCACATGAACTCCTGCAAATTCTATATTTTGCTTATCCAAAATGTCAAACTGAAAATAGATCGTGAACTTCAAGCCTCCCTGTTCTGTAAGATTTGTCACGAGAGCTAAAGTTATTTTATTTTTAGAATTATCAAGGCTTGCTTCTAACTTGCTTTTTGAGCCTTTTATCACTTCGATTTCCGGGGTTGTGCTTTTATTTGTCTTGAAAAATTCCTCGTTATCCAATTTCTTAAGTGTTTCCCTTAGGTCCAAAGTAAAAATAGAATTAAAGTATTTGTCAAAGTCCGTTTCCGTAAAAGGTTTAACCTCTTTCGGATCAATTTCCATCACAAGTTTAGAATCAGCCAGGTACCAGATCTCATTTCCGTCACTTTTTATCGGGAAATTAATAAAGGATTTCACCGCATCTCTGTCACCTGTTGTCAAGGCTTTCTGCAATTTAAAAAAGTTACCAGTCCATCTACTACTGTCCGAAGTTTGCCCACCGGTTATAATGCTACCGGTATCATGTTGAGACAGTATGTCTACTGACGGATTGGTTCTTGTCGAGTTGGTACAAGACAAAATAATAAACGCGCTGGCAATGACGCAAGGTATCCTCATATAGTTATAGCTATAATATTTCGGTCAACGACCAGGCTATTACTGCTGGCAATGCCAATGTTATATGGTCTGTTAGCCACGATTAATTTTTTTCTTACTAAAGTCCGTGAAAGATTGTCGTTCAAACTCATTCTCGAAAGATCTCTTGGGGATCACCATAGCCATATTAGTGTCTATAAATAAATAGAACGCCTTCTTGCTCTCTTCAATGCTTTTTATGGCGCTCCAATTATATTGACTTTGCGAGTCTTTGTCCTTAGCACTAATGCCGTCTTCAGTAAATTCAACGACTTTATGGCCCAAAATAGATCCATCCGCCTGAGGTGCCTTTTTCGCTTTTAGCAGACCCCGGTAAATGAGGAAGCAATAAGCTGCAATGTAAAAAGCCGATGACACGATTAAACCGCCCATGTCAATATGAGTTCTACTCAAATTAATTAGCACTTGCATTACTACAAGTCCGATAATTCCTGTTAGTACTGTTCGCCAGACTCTCGTCTTAAAGAAAATAAATGTGTTGAAGTCGACATAATCCTGCCTGGTAATTTCAATCTCGAGTTTCATGATAGCTGTATAAGTGGTATCAAACGCCAGGACTTGTCCCTGTAGCGTTATTTTCCGGTCCGTAAGTATGTTCCAATGCTGAGTAAAGATAACAAAGCCGGGAATATATCCTAGCACTGCGCTTTGCCTTGAAAATGGATATGTCCTTATTAAGAAGTGCTAAAACGATGAGGAATTATTCGTTAAGCCGCCATAATGCAAATCCAGTTTATCCGTAGATAGCTAGATTTTCAAATATTCTGAGAGCTGCCCATTCCGATCCGCTTCTATCGCTCTTTTCAGCTCAGAATTTATCTTGACCTTATTTTTTTCATCTGTTGCGTAAGCAATAATCATCTTCACGGTATTGAGCTTGATTTTATTCTGGTCTTTCGAGTCTGCTTTATTCTCCAAAACATATTTTGCCATTGCAGCCATGTATAGCCCTAAAAGATCATCATTCTTTTTTGCAAATTTTGTCGCCTGGTCGTCCAGCGTAAAGCTATAATCGGGTGTCCCGGACATCCATCTGATAATATATTGAACTGATCTCAACCTGTCAATGTTACTCTTCTCTACAGGTGTTGAAAGAAGAAAGTTCGCTGCTTGTAAAGCAGCAATATCAGCCGTTGAATCGAAGTCCTCTTTCTTATCCAATTTAATCGCATCGAAGTCGGGCAATGTTTGAGCAAAAGATAAATTAGACAAGAGGCCAAACACTAGTCCAAGAATTAATCCTTTCATTTTAAAGAAGTTTTGTTTGATTGTCTGTTTGCACTCAAACCTGGGAGTCCACAGGCTTTTGCCGATATAAGAATCAGTTCACCTTCCAGTATGGCGGTTCTAAACTTTTTCACTAGTGATTTACTCATAACAGTTAGATGAAGATTTCCATACTGGCAAGGAGAAAAGTAAAATGATTGATTGACGTCCATGAAATACATATCCTGAATAAGCGCATTAACGCTAACCATTTGTGACACATGCTTAAACCAGGTCCCAAAATCCGTCAACGGTATTGAAACCGCTCCATTGAACTTCGGACCAATTCCGGAATCTTCAAAAAATTTCATTGCCTTTGCCACTCTAATGTCAGTGTAACTACCTTGCGGGAGCCTCCAGGGCATATCCTGAGCACCCATAATCAGGGTTTCACTGAATCCCAAATCCTTAAAAAGCAGCTTAATTTCTGTCCAAATCGTATTGACGTTTGCGGCAAACGTTTTCTTAGACGTACCGACAACCATAAAAGCCGCACCACTCGGCATGTGCACAATTTCCTCATCATTCTTAGAGTCGTAGGTTATCCAGGGCATTACTGGATAATCGGCTAAAATGTCTTTCCTTGATATAAGTTTAATCATTGTTGCAGTTATAGCATGGCAGCTAACGTCAGCGCGCTTGCTATGTTGATATCTGAGATCCGTCAGTTGAACCTAAGCCAAAAAAAACTTGTTGGTCCTGCTTTTATTGTCCAAGTCCGTCATCTCATTTATTTGTACTCTTTGGGCTCTATTATGATTCGAAACAAGTAATTACCCAATGTGTCAGAGTAGTTGTATTCAAGTGTCGCATACATATCCCTAAACATCTTTGCGTCAGGGCTGGTTTTAACGGTGTTCAAAGTTGTTTTTCTTAATGACTTCTCAAAACTCTGTATGTCATATTTCAAGGTATCATATTTCAGGACGTAATTGTATCTAAAAGTAGCAATAGGAAACGCAACTGTATTTTCCAACTTGAGAATGCTGTCTACTTGTATAGGACATTTCTTATTTATGTCCGATGAAACAGCCGTCAAAAATTCGTATTTTGTTCTTTTTGGCTTTTTTGATTTGCACCCGAATAGTACAAATGTCAAAACTATCATTAACGGAAAAAGTCTCTTGATCATCCTTAGAAAGGCCTGTTTGTTAGTAGTATCCAACGGTCAGGGCTTTGTACCGGTTGGAAATTAGCATTCCGTTTACTCGGAACTGTTGCTCAATATATACTAAAATGTTCGTTGCTTTTCTATTGTTGGACTTTACTCGTTCAGCCTGATGTAAGATTCATAGAGTCCTCGCATTTGGCAAGCTTATGCTGGCTGCGGCTTGCTCTTTGAAGCTCAGGGCAAAAACCCTTATTATCGAAGTATAGTTTTCCAACTCTGTGATGTTTGCATTCGTCCTTTTATTCTCCTCTGGGTTACTGAATTTATAACTCCGTATATAGTCGCCGGCCTTGAAACTTAACGTGTACTCCAGGCCATCATCCACCGATCCTTTTAGTCTTAAGCTGTCTTGATCCGGGAGAGTAAAAACATTATTTGCTTTTAGCGCCTCAAATATAGAATCACTCCTTGTGAGTGGCTGCAAAACGATGGTGTCGGTTTTATTATGTATCCAATCACCAACCACTTTCCTCGCCTGCCACGAGTACCCGTCAAACGTCAGCGTTACTACCTCATAAACTCCAGACAACCCACCTACTTCTGCTAAAGATATTTCAAGTTGATACCTGGAAGCGCAAAGCGAACCTGGTTTCTTGATTTTGCAGGCCTTTGAAATTTCCTGCCCCTTAATCATCCCGAAGTCCAGGGCTCTTTGGCTATAAAGACAGCTGAAAGAAAATAAAAAATATAAAATTATTGGCGTCTTCATAAGGTGTTTTCATTTAAATAGCAGACTCTGTGGTTCTTCAGCCATGGCAAAAAAACCTATGTTAGGCGTCGCTTTTTGATAGTAAATATTTACTCATTGAGACAATCCAAAAGGGAAATATTGAGTAGAATCCTATTGCAATTAACTGGTCAGCTATTTCATTGGAAACCGGATCAAAAAAGCTGGTAATTAGTGTCAAAATAGAAGCCTGCAATCCGATAATAGCCGAATTCAAAACATCTTTCCTGAAATTTAACGTAAGCTTGAATAAGAGGCTGTACGCGAGACTGACAAATACTGCACCAAGACAACTCATTAGGGGGATAAGCAATTGATAATGGTTCCTGTCAGCGATTTGATCTATAATGCAATAAATCCCGGCATAGTACAGGCCACAACAAAAAACAAAAAATGCAAGTCCTCTATTAATTGTCACGCCCGTTGTAAATAACAATATGAAAGCGGCAAAAAGTGGCGCGGGGATGTAACATACAAATCCCACTACGAGACCTGGCTGACCGACTAATATACTGCATAAAAGAATAGCATAAGTCGAGTAACCTACAACGAAACCTATTTTTCTTTGAAGGGTCATAAATGGCGCCTAACTTAAGGTTTTCTGCTGCGATAATTTTCGTTGATCCGCCTGCCTGCCACGTCAGCCCAATTGAAATTACCGGTGTTGAAGTTAAAAACACAAGCCGAAGAGCACTATGTCAGCTGACACCCTCTCTCTATTCATTATTTGGTCTTATTGTACACCAACTGTCTAATTTCACTTATCAGTATTACAGGCTGGATATTGGTGTAATTTTTAAAGTCACTGACAACCGCGTCCCTGTTTTGTGCTATCGCCTTATTATAGTCAGCAACATCATAAATGTAAAAATAACCTATAGCCACAAAAGGTACTTTATCATTTGGTGTTCTGCCAGCTATGCCCTTGTCAATTTCGTAAAATTTCAAATTTTTACCTAAAAATCGAGCCACCATTGGCATGTGCTTTTTTTCATAATAGTCCATGTCAAAGGTTTTATCTTCCCCATTCGGATAAAGTATTGCTACCTTAAACATCCCAGCTTCCGGGGTGGATGAGTGTTTCAGTTGATTTGCTTTGCACCCTATCAACCCTATAAAGGCGAAGATCAGCGAGAAGAAATTAGTCTTAGTTATCATATAAATAATGTTGTGTTGCTTCTGAGATACTGTTTGCTTTAACTCGGGAAGTCTGCCTAATATTGTCACCAACTTTCTGTATTGCCGAAGTGGGGATGTCTGATGCGATGAAGTCCCGAGCCACGGCGTTATTCTAAGTCCTGGAAATTATATTTTAAAGAGACAACAGTAAGGCAACAACTATAATAACGAATCCAGCGAAGCCGAACCATATCCACTTGATTAATTCCCGTTCTTCATCTTTCAGAAACAAATATCCTATTAAAAGAGCTATCGGTCCCAATATTAAACCTTTGAGAAGCCAGCTAATTTTTTGTAACGTTGTTGGTCCATCTCCACTTTCATACTGCTTTAACATCTTTTTCATTCGCCGCTGAGAAGTCTTGAAAGAAAATCTTTCAACGAAATTTAACTTCTTGCCGCGTAATTCCCAGTATTTTTCTGGCGTCAATTCAATGAATTGTCTCATTTGAATAATGCGCAATTTAATTTTTAAGGACTGAACCGGATCACCAGGTATTTCAACTTTGTGGGACATAGGATAAGATATCGATGGCACGGCCGCCCAGTCATGAAGATTTAGAACGAGAATTGTTACGAGAGTCAGGATTAGCTTTTTCATTTGGCTTAATTTATAGTTATTCTATTTAGAGTGACGGTCGCTATAGTTGCTTACAACGTCCAGGGCTCTCGGCTGTACTGATATCCCGTGATTCGTCAGCTAAACCCCTGCCGAGCCTGCCTGCCGACAGACAGGTAAGGTAATACAGTTGATGTTCCATCCTGTTGCCAGACCTTATTCATTCAGTCCGGACTGCAGCGGAATGGCGAACGGGACGATGAGTTTAAATTCTTCAGCCAGCGTAGCAGAAATCCCCATGTCGGCTGCTGGCTTTTCTATGTCTTTACAACTACTGACCTTGCTATGAAATCGTGAACAGCTCGCTTTTTATGATTTGCCAGCATGGAAATTAACTCGATGAGTGTCCACCACAATATTGGTTGGTTAGCAAAGCTCCTGTAGTCGTTCAAAATATATTCGGTCTTCCCAGTCTGCAACACCAAAAGCATAAAATACAGTAGTCCAATAATCTCAATTGCCAAATAAAAAGAGTCGCGCAATATTGATTGTCGAAGAGATAATGTTTTGGTTTCACTTATGTCAAGTACTTTAACACCCACAACCCATTTTCCAATCGTCTGTCCATATTTGTAATGAGCAAATATTGAATAAAACAAGCTTAAAAATGTTGTGAAGACTGTCCACGAAATAATTAAAGAATTGTTGTTTGTCCTGCCAAGAAGCCATTGGTCCACTAAAAGCAAGGGCATAAAAACAATACCGTCTACAACAGCTGCTCCAAGTCTTTTTAGTCCAGTCTGATATTTCTGATTATCCATTTTGATTGTCCATGGGAATTAGGATCTGCCCAAACTAGCGGCCAACGGCCAGGGTTTTCTGCTGTGTTGATATTCTGTTTTACTTCAGCCCGGAGCTCGTTGCCTAAAGATATAATGCTGAGGTTATATTCCAAAGCTCGTCCCGGATTTGTTTAGTCCCGGCTGCAGGCAATAAGCGATACATCGATCAAGACATATTCCGTTGCCAGTATAGCAGAAACCACCTTGTTAGCGGCTATTGCTCAAAAACGAATGGGACAAACGAGGATATATTCCTTCAGTTGCCATGGGGCCAAATCTTATGTTACAAGCAGGCCTATTTAGATGGCTTCAGATTTCCTCCAAACTGTTCCAAAAGAAGTTCATACTTAACCCTGGATGCCGGCGATGTCGAGTTAACTACCACACATTCTATAGATCGGCCCCGGAATTCCATGTTAAATGATGTGCCTGGTCTAATCTGATCAATCGCAGAAACCCTTATGTCGTTTTGCTGAAGATACTTTATAAATGATCTCGCGGTACTATTCAGGGCTGAATAGCCAGGTAGCAGGATCCTTTCCAGTTCTGGGTGAGCTTCGATGATAGAAATGATATCTTGAAACCTGATAATTCTGATTTGGGTGTCTAAAGCACTTTTACCGTTCCTTTCTATTTCCAAACCTAAATTCTGGACGCCAATTTCCAACTTCTTCATTATGCAATATCTCTCTTCAACTGCCAATCCATTATTTTCCTTTGTCGACTGTAAGGGTTCACCGGCCAAATCAGCCAAAATTTTCCAGAACCGATTTTGCCTATTAGGATAGAAAAACGGATATGCCCATTTACTTGGATGAGGAGGAAAACTTCCAAGAATGAGACATCGCATCGGGGAAACATCCTTATACCAATTTGGGTGATCTTCTCTATTCCAATTCTCGACCATAAGACTGTGCGGTGGTTTGTTTATAACGGTCTGCATTGCCGAAATTTGGGGCATTTGTTGCTGGTTAGCCCGGATCAAGGTCAAATTGAAAAATAGAAATTCAAATTAATAACTACTGTTCAATTGAAAAGCGTCTGCCGAAACCAATGTTGGTGATCGATCACCTGTTCATTGTCCCCTGGTCTCCCCCCAATTTTGGCAATACAAAATTGGCTATTGGCATTTTGATTTCCAGCTTGTTATTTTAATTACTAAACAGCATCAGTTCTTCAGTGTCATTTGGGAAGCGAAATGCTTTATCAAACTTTAATCCAATTTTTCCCAAAAGTCTTATTGATGTCTTATTATTAGGAACAGTTATTGCAAATATTGTTGCCAATTTTAAGATGTCTTTCGCAAATGTCATCGTCGCATTTGCTATTTCAAAAGCGAAGCCTTTTCCAGTAAATTCTGGTAAAAATGCAAAACCAATGTCAGGGCTCTCCAAATTCTCCCTTTTTAGTATTCCACACATTCCAATTGACTTCCGGTCGCTTTTCAATTCTACTAACGACAAGCCAAATCCATTAACTTCATAACTCCTCAAAGGGCCGTTTTGGAGATATTGTTTTGCTTGTTCTTCCGTCTTGATATTTCTATCGCCAATAAATTCTATCCAACCAGGAGTATTTAAAAGTTCAATGATAAACTTTGAGTCATCAATTGTAAAGTGTCTGAGTAATAATCTTTCTGTCTCTAAAATGTAATTCATTATTAGTTCTGAATTTTGGGTATTGCGTGCTTGCCGCTAACGCGAAGCCCCATGTTAGCGGCAGGCTTTAACTAAACGGCTATTTTTTGGGTCTATAGTATCTGGATTTTACTCTCTTATCCACATGAGTGTTAATATCAGTAGCAAATATTCGAAGTTTTTCAAAGAGAAGGATAATCTCGCTATTTGTCAAAGTAATTACTTTCCATTTAGCAATTTCCAGGGGCTTACCCTCTGTAGATATTTCAATTTTTTCTTTCCCCAAAGATTTTAATGCTGTAGCGTCAAGCTGCCAATCGTTATGTTGAATACAATTTCTAATTATAACATGCTTAAAGATAAAGTCTTTTACTTCCTGATTAGCCTTGTAATCTACAGACTTTGTTAGTCTATCATATTTCTCCTCAAATGGTTCGAACGTGTAAGAATGCCAGATATCCGTGATAAACATATTTAGTGACATCCAATTTAATCCATCATCATTAGGCATTTCATCATCTTCGTAGCTGTGTTTTGATAAGTCAACTTTTACAGAACTCTTACGAAGCCTTATTTTGCTTTTATTTCTTTCTTGCAAAACCTCAATTAACAAAGTTAAATAACAGCCATTTAGAAATTCATTAAACTGCGCTACAAGGTCGCACTGGGTATAGCCCAAAAGTTTTTCAATTATTTTTACGGATATTTCATCTGGTTCCTTTTTTAACTTTTCAATTTGCTTTCCGAACGAATCTCGTTCATTTTTTAATCTCTCAAGAAACCCATCAGTATTTGTTTGAATAATATTGACCGCCTCCATATTCTTGTAATCATTATTATTGACATTGTCATTTTGCTCTTCTAATCTCTTTTGTCGTAGCGGAATTGGAGAAGCAATAAATGAAGTTCCATTATTGGATTGCTTAACATGCCATAGATAAGAGCCCCATGTGTCCTCGTCAAAACCTATGTCAATAAATGGTGGAACCCAAATTACCGAAATGTCTCCATCACCTTCCCATCCATTTGCTAAAAACAAATTTGCAACGTGACTAACCGTTGCTTTTACATTTTCTTTGCTTTTTAGGGAATTATTTACTCCAAACCAGCTAAATACTTTGTCCGGTTTTAAAACAGCACTCAAATCGTCAAGAAAATGGTATTGATAAACGAAGTAGCTTTTAATATTTTCATCATCGTTAAACATGTCTAAATAAGCTTGCCGCTCACGTCCAGGGCTCTTTGCCGTGTTGATATTCCGTGATTTGTCAGTCCGCCCCGCCGCTGACTAAAAGTTAATGCAGTCGATAGTATATTCTGTTACCCGGCTTTATTCGTCCAGCCCGGACCGCAGCTAATAGCGAACAAGACGATCAGGGTGTACCTTTCAGCCAGCATAGCAGAAACCTCATGTTAGCCGAAGTTCTACTTGTATGCTATTGCTGCACTTGTTGGCCCCGCTAATGGAAGCAATGAAGTTGATTTGAAACCTATTGCTTTTGTCCATTTATCGAAATCAGCAAACGTTTAGTCAAAACCAGATCCTGTTTCTATAAGCATATTAATACTCATCATTAAACCAAAAGCGTTTTTGTTCCTGTCATCGTCAATAATGCCTTCGACAACAACCAAGGCGCCACGATCCGGTAAAGCGTCATATGCTTTCCTAATAAGCATTAATTTAGTTTCCTCATCCCAATCGTGTAAAATATTTCCCATCGTTATCATGTCCGCTTCTGGAAAATGATCTTTAAAGAAATCGCCATTGGCAGTTTTAACGCGGTCTTGAAGTTGAAATTTTCGAATCGTTTCATTTGCAACCGGGGCAACTGCCGGCAAATCCCACGTAACACAAGTCATGTGCGGCTGATGTTTAGCCACCATCAGTGAAAGCAGACCAGCCGAGCCTCCAATATCTACCAATGTCGAAAAGTTCGAAAAATCGAATTTTTGAGCCAATGCCATAAAGCCTCCCATTTGAATGCCACTCATTGCATGAATAAATTCCCTTAGTCTATCAGGATCCTCGTAAAGTTTTTTGAAAAGATCTTCGCCCTGTTTTGCTTCGTTTTGTTGCTGTCCGCTCAGCAATCCTTCTTCCAGGTTACCCCAAAAGCCATATAACCTATTGTTCAACATTTCGAGTATTCCACCAATATAGGCTGGCTTCTTTTTGTCTAAGAAAAAATCAGTATCGATACTATTTGAATATTTTGCCGTTTCTAAAATGCCTTCACGATTTAAAAAGCCAAAAGTGGTCAGGGCATCTAAATAATCAAATACATTTCGATCCGTGCATTTAAGTCCCAAATGAGACTTGATTTCGGCGGCAGACATAGTTTTTCGCTCGGCAAGTGTTGTAAATATTTGAAATTTCACAGCGCTCAAAAGAATTTTTGAAGCCCAAAAGCCGGTACCAATTTGCATGATACTTTCAGGAGTAGGGTGATTGGTTTGAGTTTCCATTTTTCTATTTTATTAATTTACTATTTGCTCGCTCTATTCGGCTTTCAGTTTACCCGTTTTATATTGAATGTTGTTCAAATATTTCCGCTGACGACCGGGTATTGATGCTGGCGGGATATTCATTGAACGTCCATCCCGAACAAATACTCACTGAAAACATTTTGTTGAAGATAATAAACTAAAGCCAAATAGCTATTCGTCCAGCCCGAGCCGAAGTACAGCAATATAAACTGCAGAAATTCCAATGTCCTGCCCTGCTTGATGCAATACTTTGTTGTATACAGTCAATTCACCTCTGTTCCTTCGTACATCTAAAATTACTCCAAAGCTGATTTAAGTTTTTCCAAACGCTGTCGGCATAAGGCATAGGTGACACTTCATAAAAAACAAAAGTTTTATTCTGCGCCTGGCAATATTTTATATGCACTAATAAATTTAAACTGAGCGGCTTTAAAGTCATGAAGTCGAGAATATTAACTGTGCCTTCAAATGTCTGAGCATCCAGCGATTCTGTACTTCTCCTTTTTATTGAAGCCTTTGCTATCACCAATTTGTCAACGTCAACTTTGCCTTTGTCAACATTAATGTTAGCAAGACCGTTATAATATGCAATTAGGTTTCTTTCAATAATTTTTGAATCCAATTTTTCGATACTGTCCAAATACCACAGGAAAGCGTAAGACCAATATTCGTTAGTTTCTTTTTTACTCCAGCCGGGAGTAAACCTAATATCCTCAACACCTTTATATTGTATTGATGGAGCAAATTTTATTGGGATTAAAAAACGTTCGATATCCCCTCCTTTTAGAGTATCTAAAAAATATGGCGCTTCCCATTTTTTCCCATCGAACTCACCTTGAACTTCTTGCCCGGAAGCCTTTAAAAAAAGGCAACAAATCATAATCAAAAGAACCTGTTTCATTTAAGGCTGTTTAATTGTATACAATGGCCAGCGCTTGACGATGTGCCGGCACATTCTGATCGTTCTACCTGAACTATCGTTTATTAAAGTTGGCTAGTTGATGCTTTACTCCTTTGCCTGGATATATTCCAAAGCAAAAACAACGATCTATTTGCTGATTCGAACGCCGAGATCCTATTCCTCAGTCGGCATAGCGCCAACCTTACGTTATGGTGCTTTTGACTAATTGTTGTCTTTTAGTCTCTTTTTGTTAATATTCTTAACTGTAATAATTTCCAAGAGCAGAAAAATAAGGAAAACAAAGCAAATGACCCCCAAACTAATATCTTGAAAACGCTTTCCCGCTTAACCCAATTGAATTCGTAGCATACATCCGTCCCCTTCTCGAACTGATAGATAGTGTATAATGACCCGAATGCCAGCAAAATCTGGTACCAGTGTCTGCTATAAATACGTCCGGAACTACACTTATACATCTCCCTGTCAAGGAATTCGATCTGCCCGCAATTTCTTTTTAAAGCCGACAATGGCATTCTGCAAAGTATAGCACTACTGAATACATTCCATATCGAAATGGCCAAAATTAGAAAAAGCCCGAATCGCTTTTGCTTGATGAAAAAATTTATAGTCTTTTTCCTGTTGCCGTTAATAATACCCCCATAACATGGAGGGTTTGCTGCTGGTCTGGAATTTACGTTCGCCCAGCCCAGGACCGAAATTCAATTAAATTACTAGAATTCGGTCAGCCCAACTCACTGATACTAGTGAATAGAAAATGAGGACCTATTCGTCAAACAGGATAGCAGCAAGCCAATGTTGGCCGTAGTCTATCATTTAAATATGGTGCAAGAACAAGGCCCAACATCAGCCGAAAATCTATTAGTTCAGTATATTGAAACAATAAGCCGTCGATAATAAGAGGAGTCAAAGTGTATAATGCCATTGGAATAGTCAGCCTAGATGAATACAATAGACTGCCCGGGTCACATTTTTCATGTTCCGTGACAGATTCCAATAAGTCAGGCCCACTATTACTATTAGGATAGAAACAATTAGATTCATCAGAAAGTAAGGCGGGATTATCGTTGTATGCCATCCTGGCACTATTCATTTTGCAAGACCATCAAAAGTTGGCAAATAAAAATGAAACTGTCAATGCAAAACCTATTGTTGGCTACTGCCCCCAATTTTCAACAAGGTAACTTTCTTAATGTATCTGTCGTCAAATGTCTTTAGTACAATGTGGTACCAATTCTGTTCAGGTGTGTCAACTGTGAAGATTTCATTTTTCTTATGATTCCTAACAGCTTGTTCAAAATTTTTAACCATCATATTCTCCGTAAACCATTTTGTGTCACCTGTAGAATTTCCATCCATATTATACTGCTGCACAAGTTCAAGAAAGCTTGTGCCTGCTTTGTATTTTGAAATTATTTCCTGTCTTAAACTGTCACTTTGTATCTTAGAAATTTTATCACCATTCAAATAGATATAACTTACTCTAAATGACAGGATGGAGTCTATACTTAAAATTTTAAAAGCAATACTGCCTATGTAAAAGGTAAAGCCAATTCTTTTGCTGTAAAGTGGCATAAGAATTTCTGCCGTGTCGTTACTTGATCCTATTGTAAAAAGTTTACTGTCTGCCTTTGGATTCTGCGATATGAATATCTCTGCCTGCGAAACTGTTCTAATTTTAGATATATCGCTTCCTTTGGCTTGTCCAAAAGCAACAGAATAAGAGAGGAATAGAGTTGTTAGCAAAAATAGTCTGGTCATTTTTTTAGTTTTTCGAGCATTTGTCAGAGAGCAGCCAACGGTCTGCATTGTCGATTTTTGGATATTTGATGCTGGTCCCGCCCGCACAACGCGAAAATTCATATGTCTTGCCCCCATTTTGGCAATGCAATGTTATGTGCTGCTTTGTCTGTAATCAATTTGATTCTCATGTAACTAAACTGTCGCCTTATTTAATAACTTGTTTCAACATCGTTTTTGACAATGTAAGCAAAAAAGCTGCTCTTTCCTTTGCTTTGTCTGATTGTAATGTATAATACAAAGGTTTATCTTCCGAATAATACCAATCAGCCGTGCTTTTCTTGTCACCTTCGAGCAAATATTCCTCAACTTTTATTAGCTCGTTGTGGTCGTAATAAAATGTATTGGCGCCGGTCATTTGTCGTGTAACTCCATTTTCCAACCTGGTCGTATTGACATTGTTAACATATTTGAATAATTCGCCGCCATTTGCAACCATTGTTAAGTATGTTATCATTTTAAGCCCTAATTCAGGATAGTCTTGTATTAGCGTGTCTCTTTGAATCGGCAAAGTAAAAGTATTAATATGGGAGACCAAAGCATCAATTTGCTTTATTTTTAAAGTGTCTTGGGAATAAGCACAACAGAAAAAATTGATAAAAATAAATGTAAGAGCTGTCTTCATGAGGCAATGTAATTTTTTGGTAGTAAACCCCGCGAACGTAGCACATAACTTGAGGACCTGGCGATGTGGCGATATCCTGCGTTACATTAGCTGGGCTGATGCTGAGTAAAGATAGGCAGATGAAAACATGCGCCATAGTTTGCCTTTATTCGGCAGTTGGATATGCCGTTGAGTAGCAATATCCCGATGAGAACATATTCGTTAAGCCGCCAGATCCCCACCTCTCTGTTAGCGGGAGCTTTTCTCTTCAAATCTCCTGACAGCACAGCTAAATGTCCCACTAATCCTATATTGCTTCTTTACTAAAGTTCCTTGTTCATTTTCAAAGTAAGGTAAAGTAGTCATCTCAAAGTGGCCGGTTAATATCTCGCCATTTACGTACTTTAGCGGCTTGGCAAAGGTTAAATTCTTTTTTAACGCAGGAATTTGAATTGAGGACAAGAACTTTTCATCGTTTTCAGAAATCTTGAACACTTTTGCATTATCAGCATCCTCAAAATAAGTAATCTGAAATTGACTCCCCTTTAGAAGGATTTGGACTCCCATACCAGCAAAGAACCCAATACCAGTTGTCACTCTTAGGGTATCAGCATAAAATATGGCTTGGCTAAGAGCATTAAAGTATGGAGGAAACCTGTTTTTTGAGGCTGTATCCGTAAGATCTATAATTGTAAGCCTGGAACGACCGTTTGATAAGTGCCCAAATTCAGTAGCCAACTTTTTCTCCAGGCTATCCAATTTTTCAAAATCATCAAATCCCGCGCCTTCTTCTATTTCAAAATTCTCAAATCTGCTTCCTTTCTCTTGTGAAAAGACTTTCAAAGAAAACATGAAAAAAATAATAACTGATAATAGGTAGTTCATAAAAAATTGCCGTTAACGGCGAGGGCTTATTACTGTGCTGGATTTCAGGCCTCCCAGGCTGGACTGAAGCCCACTAGAATCACTGATGATGAAGATAAGAATAAAGCTCAATAGAATTGGGCTGCTGATAACGACAAAAAGATGAGAATTTATTCATCCGCTAGCATAGCAGCGAACCCAATGTTAGCAGCAGGCGCTTGTCAATTAGTTACTATAAACGAGAACTCTTCCATTTTATATCGAATTCCGTCCTTTTCTATAACGGTATTGGCAATATCCATCACATCCCCCGCCAGTATTCGCTTCCTTAAAAAATCATCCCTGCCATCAACTCTATCACCTATGTACCTCCTTATATCAAAATCAAATATAGATCGAGAATGGCAATCATACACCACGTCAAATTGGATAACCTTAAAAGTCTTGTCAGCCAAAATAACCTTTATACCTTGCCTAAATACAACTTGAATGCCTATTTCATTTTTTGAACTAATTCCTTCGACATTTGGCTTGTAGTGTACCAATGGCAATTTCGAAGGGTCAATACCGGTTTGCCCGGTAGCAACTATTGATAGAAAGGTTAAATAAATTAAAATCTTCAACTTCATACATTTGTGTGTTTTGTTGATCTTGCCGCTAACGTCCATGTCTCGATGCTGTGCCCGAATTTAAAATATCCAGCCTGGTACAACTGCCAATTTTAAAATATGTTGTAGAAGCAAAGAACTAAAGCAGAACATTGAACATCGAGTCCGAACTGCTGCTGATGCTTGCACATAATTGGTATTCCATTCTCCAGCTCTGCTATTGCAAATACTCCTGTTGCGTGTTCGCGTTTCCCGTCACTCAGTTGATTTGCCAAAAAAAACGAATATATAACCATTCCGAAATCACTTAAGCATCATCAGCGACCCCATGATTACAATTCCATCAAATAAATTGCCAATACGGATATTTTCATTTTCCGCATGTTGGTTGTTATCGTGGTTGGCTATCGGGATCGTAACAGTTTTAGCATCCAGATATTTCTCAAATAAGAAAAGAGGAAGCGTACCGCCCATGGTTGGCTGCAATATTACCTGATCTTTGGACGTCATTTTAACTGCCGCAATAACTTTTTGTATGATAGGCAGGTCCATAGATGTACGTTGCGCATTGGTACCATCATCTCCTCGCATCACCTTTATGATCTTTGCATATTTCATTCTTTCTTCATCAGTAGGTTCATTATCTGTTATATAAAAACCTTGTGTCCTTATGTGATCGATCACTTTTTGTTGCTGCCTCTTCCAATCATTGCCCAATACCAATCTTAAGTCAAGAACAGCGCTTGCGTAGGTGGGTATTTGATTGGACGCCATCTTGCCTACATTACCGCTTTGCATACCATTAATGTTCAATGAAGGCTGATTAATAGCCTCATTTAATGTCATTCCCCTCATTTCAACGTCACTTATCCCCAGCTCTCTTTTCATTTGCTCATCGACCGAGGGCACTTCATTTAGCGCCTTTCTTTCGGAAGGGGACAATGGGATAACGTCCTCATAAAATCCCTTTATAGTTACTCTTCCGTTTTCATCCTTCATAGAGGATAGCAATTTTACCAACATCATGGCGGGGTTGGGGGCCCAATTGCCATAATGACCGCTATGTAATGGCCTTTTTGAAGCATACACCGTAAGATCAAGATGCGTATCACCACGAACTCCAAATGCAATTTGCTTTTTCCCTGATTGGTGAACAGGCCCGTCACAAATGATCCACAGGTCAGATTGCAGTAATGACTGGTGTTTCTCCAGTATCTCACTAAGATGTGGAGAGCCAGCTTCTTCTTCGCCTTCAAAGAAAAACTTAAGATTACAGCCGGGAGTCAGCCTGTTTTTTTTAATAGCGTCATACGCATTTAAAATGGCATCCACACCTGCCTTGTCATCGGAAGCACCACGGGCATAGATCCTCCATTCGTTCTCATAACTGCCATCTGTGGGAAAAGGAATATTGGTTCCAGCTTTATCTATGGCATTCGTAAATAATTTCGGATGAAAAGGCTCGAGCCCGGCCGCCCACTGGGCCGGGTTAACGGGCTGTCCATCATAATGTGCGTAAAAAATAAGGGTTTGTTTTGCACCTGGAATCATTACCTCGCCATACACTGCCGGAGGCGTCCCCGCTGTCGAAGCATTTAGAAGCTGTACTTTTTGAATACCCCGCTTTTTCATCATTGCAATAATGAAAGCTGCATTCTCTTGCTGACCAACTGGGTCTGCAGCAACATTAGGTAAAGAAAGAAACTCGGAAAACTCATTGATAATGTTGCCGGCATTTTCCTTTCCAAATTTTCTGATTGCCAGTACCGCGGGTGACTGGGCCGAAACTGATTGATCAATCGGAAAACACAGCAGTAAAAGGAAGATGTATTTTCTCATAAGTGAAAGTTAGGTCAGTTTCGCAAGATAGGATAAATAAGTGTCTATAGCATGACGTACAACGTGGAAGTATTGGCGAAGGCGGGTATAGCTTGATGTTTGAATTACCACGGCGTCGGCCGGCCGCTTTTGCCAATACCATGTTGTGCGCAGTCTATTCACAGCTGGACTGATGCCAGAAATGTTGCGCGTACTCTAACCACACCTGATGGATTTCCGCAAGAAGCGCCTTACCGCCAATAGTAGTTGAGTTTTCGTGCGAAAAATAGAGGACCATTTCAAGGCTGGGATCAGTATAGATATATTCCAATCCGTCGTAGCAAAGTCCACAGTCTGCAATATTAACTTTCGTAAAATTTCCGTCCTCACGAACCTCAAAGAGCCAATCCACCTCGAATGTGCCGCTTATTATGCCCCTGATCTGCCCGATGACATCCTGAAAGCTATTTGAGTCAAATATCTCCACATTTGAAATTGTGAGATCTCCCGTAATAGGCACCCAGCCAAATGGCAAGGAGCAATTCCACTTTTCATTCAATAGCAGCATGAGATCGTCGTTGTCATTCATTTTGACTGATGGTAATTTTAAGAGTCTCGCAGCCGTTAGATTGCGCTCAACGCGTAGGGCTTACTGTTGTGCTGGGATTTTTTGTTTGTCAGCCTGAACTAAAACCTAATAAATTATTGATGATGAAAATATAAATAAAAGCTTAATAGAATTACGCAAGCCGGGGTCGATGCTGATCGAGAACAAAAAGTTGAAGACTATTCGTCCGCCGGTATTGCGGCAAACCCAATGTTAGCTGCAGTCTTAATCGGACCAAATCCCCTTCTTAAAAGATAAACGCTGTCCTGGTCTTGTATTACATCGACACTTACGCCGCCGCCACATAACATTCCGAAAATGAAAAGACGGGTTGGTCCAGTGATGCAAACTGTCGAAGTTTCAATGTACAGCTCCGCTTGCCGCAATACCCATGTTGGCAGCAGTGTTTTACTGGGATGTTTTCTTAGTTCGGTTGTTTTGTAATATTGAACATCCAGCGAATTCCAAATTTGTCTTTGCAAGTGCCCCAGTAACCCCAAAATTCATCATGAGGGGCAACGCCATCCGTTCCCCCTTGAGAAAGTTCGTTATATAATCGATCTGCTTCTTCTTTTGTATCGGGATTTAAACTGATCGTAACATTATTCCCTTCTACAAGTTTATGCCTCATGCTTTCAAGCATATCGGTTGCCATAATTTGTACTCCTCCGAGAATAGGTAATGCCACATGCATCACTTTTGTTTTGTCTGTTTCGGAAAGGGGGGGCATCCCGGGCTGTGCAGGCATGTCACCCATACGCATAAAGGGTGCAGAAAATTCAGTTTTAAAGATCTTTTTATAAGAGTTGAATGCTTCTTCCGCATTTCCTGCAAAGTTCAGATAGATTGATACGCTGGCCATTTGTTTTGTTTTAGTTATTTACTTGAAAATTAGTAAAATATTTTAAATTAAATTGGATTGAATTGAACATTGATGTCAACGGCCATGGCCTGTTGTGCTGATATTCGTTGATTACACACATCACAGCCGTCGGATATCAATAGAACATCGCGGCGTAGCCCTTTGCAAATGACTGCCATGCATCACTATCTCTCGCCTGCCAAAGAATAGTTCCAATCAAAAAGACTATAAACACTACCAGGAATGGTTTGTAGTTTTTCTTTTTGTAAATATCATAGCCCAGTAAAAAACCAACAATTGCAAGGACGATCAGATCAGTTATCGTGAGGGAAGTCCCAAGATCAAGGCCAAAACTGTTGGTGAGTCCACGGCCCACCCCGGGTCCGATGCCCAATATACCGGTGGCAATCATATACCGCATGTGTGAGGCTGAGTCTTTCCGGTAAAGCATAGCCAGTGCCCAAAAAATGGCGAATGAGATAAGGCCTCTTGAATCCAGCACAATGAAGGTCAATGCCTCATGCTCAGGTAAATTTCCAACTGATCGCCAATAGCCACCCTTGCCTACCAGGAACAGGAATATGATAATAAGTGGCCCCAGCACATAAGATACTTTGCCGATAGTTCGGTGAAGTTGTATCCTTCCTGATTTAATAAGCAAAGGCTGTATGATCAGCAAAAGCAACCACGTCATCAACAAGGCTCCATGAATGTGGATGATATTGGTTTTACCTATGAAATTCGGGAATTCGCGGGTATAATTTTTATAAAATCCCCATTGTACTCCAATGATGACAAGAATGATTAAGATGGTAGTGTTGCGGTAAATTTTCAGCATGGCTTGGTTTTATGTGTTTGCTGAAGATATTAAAACTAATTCATATTTAATTCACTCCAAAGTTTCGTCTTTGAAAATTCCAGTTATTTCGAAAACACTGGGTTTGGTATGAATAGAACTATTTCGGAGAAATGTATCGATCATTTGGTGGGTATCTCCTTTGAGATTGCCTAAGTCATTGCAGTGTACAATGATTTCGCCGGAGTTGAGTCTCTGAAGTGACCCTGCTTTTATTGTTTCGAAAATGTATAGGTGCTTCTCGCTCATTCTCTTTCAGGCGAGCCTTTTATTTAAGATTGTTAATTGAATTTGTCAAATAATAACATACCAATTCAGGATTTTCCTTATCAAGTTCATTTGATTTCTTAAACGAAAATCTATCCAGCAGCTTTATAGAACTCCGATTATCCCTATGAAGGGATGCTTCAATTTTTTGGACTTTAATTGTTCTGAATGCATAGTCAATAACTTTTTCCACAGCCTCCTTCATTATTCCTCGCCCTTGAAAGCTTGCTAAAAGTTCATACCCAATTTCACAATTGGCATTTTTATCTGAAAACCCAAAAAGACAAATTGTTCCAACCAGAATGCTTCTATCACTTAAGGTTATTCCCCAATATAGGGCATCATTTTTATTGATGTTCTCATTAACCATGTTTATAAAATTCCTTGCATCATCAATAGTATTGCTTATTTGTCTGTCAAGATATTTGTTTATTTCAATGTCAGAACGCAAAGTGAAAATCTCTTGTTCGTCATTAACCACTAGTTGTCTGAGGGTAAGCCGTTCAGTTTTCAAAACTGGAAAAGGCGTAAAACTTCTAATTGACATTTTGCCGTATTTGGTTTGTCGGGATTTACAACCGTCATAGTCTGACCGCTAACGTTCAGAACTTTCTGCTGTGCTGATATTCCATGTTACGTCAGCCCAGAGCAGAAGCCCAATAGAATTACTGAAGTTGAAGTTATACTCTTTTGTTGAAATTTATTCGCTCAGCCCGGACCGCAGCTGATAAGCGAACGGGACGATCAGTATATATTCCTTAGCCAGCATAGCAAAAAATCCCATGTTGGTAGCAGTTTCTATTTGTCAAGCCCCAGTTGTTTTCTAAATTCAAGATTTAAACTGTATTGTTCTTCAACAGGTACTGCTTTTCGTGAAACATTATTAATGTCTTTCCCTTCTTTTGTCCAAAGAGTAGGAAAGAAATTGAAAATTTTATCTCCGCTTAATGCTGCTACTTCTTCCTCCCAATTTGTCCACCTGTAGCCTTTGTAAAACTCATCAAGGCTATTATTCAAGCAAAACCTTAAAAACTCAGTATAGGTTAAGTCAAGGGGTTCATACTCCAAATTATCAGGAGAAAAGTAGTACACTTTACCTAAGTCTTTTCCAAGACCACCACCATTCAATAAAAAAAATCCTCCTATTACATCATCTGCAATTAGTAAAAAAGGTGCTGGCTGTCCATATTCTTTAAATGCTTTTCCTTTATTCCATTCAGGAAGTGTCCTATTGAGTTTGGAATTTCCCGAACCAAGTATTCTTATCCAACCCTTGTCAATTAAAAGACCTCCTGTCATAAAAACGACTGCGCCCATTGGTGAACGTGTCGTCACTTGAATTTTATAGAGTGCATCTTTTGCTTTTACTGTGTCAACGGGTAAGATTTCAACCTTGTTCTTTGCGGAGTCTATCCATTGCTTTACCAAGGTCCAACCGGGGTCTGCTCTATTTATAAGTTCATCTAGTGAATGCATCTTTGTCTGTGCAGATATTGACAAGGTTAAAAACCAAAAGGTCGTTAGGATCAAGATTCTTATCATAGTATGGGTCTGTAAAATTACAACCAACGTCCAGGGCTTGGCGATGTGGCGGCCATTCCTCATCCTTAATCCTGACCCTCAGTTGAGTAAAGTTAACTAGTTGATGATTTACTCCTTAGCTAAGTACAAAATCTCATCGCTTATTCAAATGCTGAGGTCTTATACCTCAGCCGACATAGCGTCAAACCCCATGTTAGCTGCCGCCGGTCGAAACAAGGTAAATCCATAAATAAAAGGGAATTTGAAGAAAGTTTTTGAGCCCAAAGCATTAAAAAAAGAAATAGATTCTTGACAGATCGAGTTTCCCAATTTCTGTATAAATTACTCTTCCTAGTACATAGTCGCCCTCTTTATATAAACCTGGCTGCCGTAATTGTTTTTTCCTTAATCGATTCTCGAATTCGGTGGTGTCTATAGGATTCGGTTTTGTCGTCAACTCAAAATCCTTGGCCATTTGGTACCAATCTTTGACTTCTTTCTCGTCGCTAAAAATCGAAATATAAAAGTTCACATCTTCAAATCTCAAAGTTAACAGTTTGTCCTTTTTAGTGAACGAGACAGACAACTGCTTCTCTAAAAAAGTCTTATGCAATGCTTCAATAAGAGTTGATAAGCTGTCTTTTGCCTTATCAACCTGAAAACCTGCAAATACAAACATTGGACTTTGCATAGGTAAATTTGTCTATCGCCTGGCTATGATAGGAGAAACTAGGTGGCCGCTAACGTTGAAGGTTTTCTGCTGTGCTGATATTTCGTGATTCTTTAGCCCGAATCGCTGCTGAGCCTACCTGCCGACAGGCAGGTAAAGTTAATGCAGTTGATGATATATTTTGTTGCCCGACTTTATTCGTCCAGCCCGGAGTACAATTGATAAGCGAGCGGGACTATCAGTATATATTCGTTAGCCAGCATAGTAGAAAATCCCTTGTTGGCGGTAGTTTTTTGTTTGGTAATGAGTCCTAACGATTTACTCATTTAATTTTCCATTTGAAAAATATGTGTCTCGAAAGATTCTCCATTTCCCATCATCTTTTTTCCAAACTACCAAGTATCTGCCACGTGACACCACTTTTCCATTCGAGTGAGCCCAAAAACCTGTTCCTTGTTCAACAAGCAGTTTGTCATTTCCCCATAAGCCAGTTGTTGTAAAACCAGAGCCGGTTATACTATCACGAATCATACTTCCAAAATTTTTAATAATATCATCTCTTCCAACAGTCGATTGGCTTCCATTATTTAATATTTCTGCATCAACGGTGTATAGATTTCCTAATTCAAGGGAGTCTCCATTTTTTAATGCATTTTCAAATTTCCTGAGTTGAAGTTCAATTTCTTTTTCAATGGCTGGATTTATTGTTTCTGTTGTTGCCGATTCTTTTCCTTTTTGGCTACAGCTAATTGCGGACGCCGCTATTAAAAATGAAATAATTCCGAGTGGTAAAAAATTTGCCTTTTTCATTGACCAATTGTTTAAGGACTAAATTATAGTTGAATCAAGTAAGTTTAATCTTATACACTGTTTGTGATCATTTAACAAATCGAAGACTTTTTATTTGTTGCAGTAAGCTTTTAATTGGAGTGAAATTATAAAATTACCGCGGCCGATAGTTAACAAAAAGATCAGGATTTATTCGTCTACCAGTATAGCAGCAAACCCAATGTTGTAGGGCGTTTTATCTACTGTTGTTATAGGTAACCATTATGTGCAATTACATATTTACCAGGAAAAAATGTGCGCTCTTTACTTGAACTATTTATTTTCCCAATAAGGTCTTTCATTGGATAAGTCGCTTTGAGTGTCGTGTCGTTTATAAGTTCCAAAATCATAAATGGCTTTCCAATAAATTTCTTGTCGGTTTTGTCGATCGCTTTTACTATGTCAAAGTTATATTTGGTGTCAATATTATTGTCCCAGTAAACTACGATTTTATTACCGTCAAGTTTGTATGGATACATTAGCCAACATTCAGCAGAATATGAAACAGCTAAAGTGTCTTTGTACTTAAAATGCAATGCAAGCGATGCGCTATTGCCTTGTAATTCGACCCAAGTGCTGTAAGAACTGTCAGCAACAATTTCAGAAGCGTCCTTAAATGAAACTCCTTTTGCTAATTCCCGTTTTTGGTTTGGCTTTGAGGTGTCAGGCAAATTAGCCGAGTATAGAGTGTCGGGTTGCTTTCTGCCATTGCTTGCAGAATTATTTTGGTTACAAGCTGCTACCAACAAAGTAATTGTCAATATATAGGTATATCTTTTCAATTGCGATTTGTCTTAAAATGCCCTATAACGATCAGGTATTGGCGAAGGATGGGAATTAGTATTCCGTCTGCCCAGCTTTTGCCAATACCCTGTTAGCGGAAGTGCTTTCTCTGTCGCTAGTTTGTTTTCCATTCAAACGACCTTGACCATTCAAAAAATTTGTCGGTGTCGCTTTTGTGAGCCTTAAGCCATTTAGCAACATCAGGATCGTCACTTGAAGCAAAAGAAATATATGCAAAGACCTCACTAAACTTTTTGTCATTCATTTCAATAAAATATGGAGCGTAATATTCCCAAAAGAAACCATAGTTGTCTTTTTTGGTTTCCTTAAGTGATGCGCAAACTGTCTCAAATTTTCTAGTAAATTTTTCGACATCGGTTTTCTTCTTATTCTTCTTATCATAGTCCAAAGCCGCATCCATCGATAAAATTAAATCCGTGGATGTAAAACTGTTTTCTTTAGGTTTTCCGTTAGCGGTTGTGTCACCAAGCAAGTCAGAACTGATATTAATTGTAATAGATTCTTTGCCTGTTTCTTCAACACTACCCTTCATTATTTTTTGCAAGCTGGAAAGATTCTCTTTAGCCCTATTACTTTGAGGTTCAATTATTAAAAATCTACAGTAGGCTAATAAAGATGATATTCTCTTATTGTTGATATTTGCTAATCTTGCAATCGCATTATGTGAACTCGCGTGTTTAGGGTTAAGTATTGAAGATTTTTGAAAGCATAGGATAGCTTCGTCATATTTTTTTACACTTGACAAAGAAATTCCTTTGTTAAAATATAACTGATAATAATCAGGAAACTGTTTAATCCCTTCGTCATATACTTCAATCGACCTGTCAGTCTTTTTCAAGCCGTCCAAAGCATTACCATATGTGACATATACTGTTTTTAGTCCTATGTCCCCGGGGTAAGTTGAAATTGCCTTTTGGCAATAATTTACTGTCTCATCATATTTTTGAAGAGATAACAAGGTAAATGCCTTTTCCGTTAATGCAAGTAAATTATTCTTATCAAGTTCCAAAGCTTTGTCATATCGGGAAATTGCTCCTTCATAGTCGCCTTTATCGTGGTATGCGACTCCTTCGTCAACTAATTTTTCTGCTTCTGCTTTTTTTTGTCCAAATGATATGTTACATATCAAGGGGAACATAAAAATTAAAATCGTCTTTTTCATATTTCTTACTTTTTAAATGTGGTTGGATGGTTCGTTACTATTTCCGCTAGCATTCGAGGCTTGCCGCAGGGCTGGTATTTTGTAATTATCCACCGGCAACTGAAGCCGATTGAAAAACTGAAGTTTAAGTTAACAACTAAAAGCCCAATAGAATTCGGTCAAGCCCGATATTAGCTGATAGTAGTACAACTACCGACTGTTATTCCGTCCGTCAGCTTTGCGGCAAACCTTTTGTTGGGCGTTCGCTTTTTTTCCTGGCCGTCATTCTTT
>Ga0193753_10000277_pt1 | contig 50922 bp, 48 predicted proteins | sample H1c2metaG_FD_144925 | JGI IMG/M metagenome (GOLD analysis project Ga0193753, IMG submission 144925) | Soil microbial communities from a riparian zone of the East river system, Colorado, United States - H1c2 | ecosystem: Environmental > Terrestrial > Soil > Riparian zone | place: USA: East...
ATGCGCAAATAGAAAAATGCGCCGACGACCGAGAATAGAACGGCGACCACGGCCAGCCAGGTCATATGCACGCCGAGAACTGCCTGAATCACGCCGAGCTTGGCCCAGAAGCCGATGAAGGGCGGCAGCCCGGCCAGACTGAACATGAGAATGGCCATCATGCCCGCGAACCAGGGACTTCTGGCGTTCAGTCCCTTGAAGTCCGTGATCTTGTCGGCCTCAAAACCCTGCTTGGCCAGCAGCAAGATCATGCCGAATGAGCCGGCCGCGACGAGGACGTAGCTGATCATGTAGAACATCGAGGCTTGGTAGCCCTGTGCCGTGCCCGAAAGAATCCCGAGCAGCACATAACCCACGTGCGAAATCGTCGAGTACGCCAGCATGCGTTTCAGATTCGTCTGCGCGATGGCGATGATATTGCCGATGGCCATCGACAACACGGACAGCACCACCAGCATCTGGCTCCAATCCGCGTGCGACGAGCCCAGCGCCTCGGGCAGCAGGCGCATCGCCAGCGCGAATGCCGCGAGCTTCGAGGCAGTGCCGATGAACACCGTCACACAGGTGGGTGAGCCTTCGTACACGTCCGGAATCCACATGTGGAACGGCACCGCGCCAAATTTGAAACCCACGCCGACGATGAGGAAGGCGATGCCGAACAAGAGACCGATATTGCCGCCGATTCCGGCGGCACGGACGGCAGTCGAGATCTCGGCCAGCTCGAGGCTTCCCGTGACGCCATAGACGATGGACATGCCATACAGAAGGGTTCCGGAGGCCATGGAACCCAAGACGAAGTACTTGATGGCCGACTCGGCCGCTATACCTGAGTCGCGATCAAACGCCACCATGGCGTAAAGGCAGAGCGACATCAACTCCAGTCCCAAGTACAAAGTGATGAGGCTCGCCGCCGAGATGAGCACCATGGCGCCCAGGGTGGCAAACAGACCCAGCACGAAGTACTCGCCCTTGAAGATGGCGCGGCGCTTAAGATAATCGGTCGAATAGACGAACACCGCCGCGACGATGACCAGCGTTGCGACTTTCAGCACCTGCGCCATCCGATCCAATTCGAACAGACCGCCAAGCGCGACAATCTTGCCTGTCAGCGGCTGGGCCACCACCAAGACCGCGGTGACGCACAAACTGATCACCGCCAAAACACCGGTCCAGCGGCGCTGCGCCTCGTTGAGCAGCAGATCCAACATCAGAATCACGCACGCCGCCAGCGACAGGAATATTTCGGGCAAGGCGTACACCAGGCCTGAGTTGAAGACGCTTGGATTGAATGAGCCGGCAATCATACTTGTCCTAAGGTGCGATCTTGGAGAACAGCAGTTGTTCGGCTAAGTGCTGCGTCGACGCTCGCATGACATCGAGCAGCGGTGCCGGCCACAATCCGACCAGCAGCACTGAAACTGCCAGCAGTCCCAGCACCAGGAACTCGCGGCCATTGAGATCCTTGAGCGCCGCCACCTTATCGTTGGCGATCTCCCCGAAGATGACGCGTTTGACCAGCCACAAGGTGTAGGCGGCGCCCAGCACCAGCGTGGTGCCGGCCAGGAACGCGTACCAGACATTGGCTTTGAATGCGGCCAGGATGACCAAAAACTCGCCCACGAAGCCCGATGTCCCCGGCAGTCCGGAATTGGCCAGCGCGAAGAGCACCATGAATGCCGCGAATTTCGGCATGGGATTCACCACGCCGCCGTAGGCGGAGATCTCGCGGCTGTGAACCCGATCATAGAGCACCCCTACACACAGGAACATCGCGCCGGAAACCAGGCCATGCGACAGCATCTGCACCACGGCGCCGTCCAACCCCAGTGCAATGCCCGTGGTCTTGCCGGTATGCGCCACGATCTGAAAGCCGATGAACATGCCCAAGGTGACAAAACCCATGTGCGCGATCGATGAGTAGGCAATCAGCTTCTTCATATCGCGCTGCGCAAGCGCCACGAAACCGATGTACACCACTGCGATCAGCGACAAGGCAATGATCAGCCAATCCAATTCCCGGCTGGCGTCCGGCGCAATCGGCAACGAGAAGCGCAGAAAGCCGTATCCGCCCATTTTCAACATGATGGCTGCCAGCACCACGGAGCCGCCGGTGGGCGCCTCGACGTGCGCATCGGGCAACCAAGTGTGCACCGGAAACATCGGCACCTTCACCGCGAAAGCGGCAAAGAAGGCCAGGAAAATCAAGGTCTGTTCAGTCAGCGTGAGCGGCATTCGCTGAAACACCGCCAGTTCATAGCTACCTGACTTCAAGTACAGGTAAATGAGCGCAACCAGCATCAGGAGCGAGCCGATGAAGGTGTACAGGAAGAACTTGATGGTGGCGTACACCCGGCGCGGGCCGCCCCAAACTCCGATGATGATGAACATCGGCAGCAGCATCGCTTCCCAGAACACATAGAACAACACGCCGTCGAGCGCCGCAAAGACGCCGATCATCAGCCCTTCCAAGATCAAAAAGGCCGCCATGTATTGAGCCACGCGCTTCGCGACGTTCTGCCAGCTTGCGATGACGATCAGCAGGGTGGTAAAGGTGGTCAGCAAGATCAACGGCATCGAAATGCCGTCGACGCCGACGTAGAACTCGGCATGAATGGTCGAGATCCATGGCGAGCGTTCGACAAACTGCATTTGCGCGGTGCCGGTCTTGAACCAGCTCCACAGCGGAATGCTGAGGAGCAGCGCCAGCGCGCTCACGGCGAGCGATGCCCATTTCGCCAGCGTCGTGCGGTGCCCCAGCCCCAACACCACGAATCCGCCCACGATGGGCAGCCAGATCAGCCACGACAGCAAATGAGCGCTTAACATCATCGCCAGATCAGCCACATGAGCAACGCAGCCAACCCTAGGATCATGGCGAACGCATAGTGATACAGGTATCCCGACTGCGCGTACCGCATCACGGAGCCCAACCAACCCACCGTACGCGCGCTGCCGTTGACGAGTCCATCGTCGATCACAAGCTGATCGCCCACCCGCCACAGGCCCCCGCCCAGCAAACGGGCGCCGGCCATGATGACGTGTTCGTTGAACCAGTCGAAGCCAAATTTATCGACCAAAATGGTGTACAGCCATTTGAGCCTGGCTTCGGCCGCGTCTGCGAGCGCCGGCCGCCACAAGAAGAACACGTAGGCCGTGAGTACGCCCAAGCCGGCGAGCAGCAGGGGCAAGGTGAGAAGTGAGTCCAAGGCGAACGCAGCCGAGCCGTGAAATTCCTCGCCGATGTGTTCGAGCACATTATTGGCCGGCAACACGAAGATGGAGCCTTCGAAGAATTTGCCGTACAGCATCGGCTGCACGGTGAACCAGCCGATCACGGCCGAGGGGATCGCCAGAAAAATGAGCGGTACGGTGACGACCCAGGGACTCTCATGCAGATGTTCCTGGGTGTGGTGGTCCATGCGCTCCTTGCCGAGGAAGGTCATGATGAACATGCGAAAGGTGTACAGCGCCGTGATGAACACACCCGTGACCACACAGAAGTAGGCGTAGGACGAGCCCACGCGATGCGAGGCGTGCACCGCGTCGATGAGTGAATCCTTGGAGAAGAATCCGGAGGTGCCCGGGAAGCCGATCAGGGCGAGACACCCCACCAGGCAAGTCCAATAGGTGATGGGCATGTACTTGCGCAGGCCGCCCATTTTTCGCATGTCCTGCTCGTGATGCATGGCAATGATCACCGAGCCCGCCGCCAGGAACAGCAGCGCCTTGAAGAAGGCGTGCGTCATGAGATGAAAGATGCCCGCGCCATAGGCGGATACGCCGAGCGCCACCGTCATGTAGCCGAGCTGCGACAGCGTCGAATAGGCCACGACGCGCTTGATGTCATTGCTGACGATGCCGATGAGGCCCATGAAGAACGCAGTGGTCGAACCAATGATCAACACGAAGGACAGCGCGGTCTCCGATAGTTCGAACAGCGGCGACATGCGCGCCACCATGAAAATGCCGGCGGTCACCATGGTGGCCGCGTGGATCAGCGCTGAAATCGGCGTGGGGCCTTCCATGGAGTCAGGTAGCCAGATATGCAGCGGAACCTGAGCCGACTTGCCCATCGCGCCGATAAATAAACAAATGCAGGTGAAGGTGATGGCAGACCAGCTCACCGTGCTGGTGATATGAATCTGTGCGGCGGCGATCTGACCGGCATGACCGAACACCGTGGCGTAGTCCAGAGAGCCGGTGTAGCGCAGCACCGCGGCGATGCCGAGAACGAAGCCGAAGTCGCCCACGCGATTGACGAGAAATGCCTTGAGGCTGGCGAATATCGCCGTTGGCTTCTTGTACCAAAAGCCGATCAAGAGGTAGGAGACCACCCCGACCGCTTCCCAGCCGAAAAACAGCTGCAGGAAGTTATTCGCCATGACCAGCATCAGCATCGAAAAGGTGAACAAGGAGATGTAGCTGAAGAAGCGCTGGTAGCCATCATCGTCGGCCATGTAGCCAATGGTGTAGATATGCACCATCAGCGAGACGAAGGTCACCACCGCCATCATCATCGCGGACAGATGATCGATCAGGAAGCCGACATTGAGCTGCAGGCCGTCGCTCAGCAGCCAGGTATAGACCGTGCCGTTGAACGGCTCCATGCCCTCGAATACTTGCTGGTACAGCACATAGAATGACAGCGCACAGGAAATCCCGACCCCGAGGATCGTGACGCTATGGGCGCCGACGCGGCCGATGTTCTTGCCGAATAAGCCTGCGATGATGCATGCAAGCAGCGGCGCCAGGACAATCGTGAGATAAATGGATTGCATTGCCGTCTCAGCCCTGAAGCGTGTCGAGATCTTCGACATCGATGCTGCTGCGTTCGCGGAACAGCACCACCAATATCGCCAGACCAATCGCCGCCTCGGCCGCCGCGACGGTCAGAATGAAAAATACGAAAATCTGTCCGGCAATATCGCCGCGGAACCGTGAGAACGCGACGAAATTGAAATTCACCGCGAGCAGCATGAGCTCGATGCACATTAGCAGCACGATGATGTTCTTGCGGTTCAAGAACACGCCGGCCACCGCGATGGCAAACAAAATACCCGACAAGGCCAGTACGTAGGTCAGGGAAATCATGGTCGTTTCTCGGAGGCCATCTTGACGATCCGCACACGGTCCTTGGCGCGGACCGCCACTTGCTTCGCAATGTCCTGCGGCTTGCCGCCCTTGCGCTGGCGCAAGGTGAGCACAATGGCGGCGACGCTCGCCACCAGCAGAATGACGGCGGCAACTTGCGCCGGATAGGCATAGCGGGTGAAAAGCTGCACCCCTAAGTCGCGGGTGTTGGAATAATCGGCTGCGATCGCAGGCGCCGTCCTCAAGGCCGCCCCGCCAAGGTGCTTCACCACGATGACATTGATCATCGCGAATACCACAAAGCCCGCCACCGCCACGGTCAACGGCCAGTAGCCGACGAATTCCTTGCGCAGCTGTTCCAGATTCACATCGAGCATCATCACGACGAACAAGAACAGCACCATGACCGCGCCGACGTAGACCAAAACCAGGACGATGCCGAGGAACTCGGCGTCCAACAATATCCAGATGACCGCGGCGTTGAAGAAGCACAGCACCAGCAGCAGCGCGGAGTACACCGGATTTCTGGAGAGAATGACGCCCAGCGCCGCGCACACCAGCACCGAGGCAAAAATAAAGAACAGAATCGTCGGAAACATCAGCGGTACCGCGCATCGGCGGCGCGATCCGCCGCAATCATGGTTTCATAACGCTCGCCGATTCCGAGCAATTTGTCCTTGCTCATGATGTTCTCGCCGCGTTTCTCCATGTGATACTCGTGCAGACGGGTTTCCACGATGGCATCCACCGGACATGCTTCTTCGCAGAATCCGCAATAAATGCACTTGAACAGGTCGATATCGTAGCGGGTCGTGCGGCGAGTGCCGTCGCTCGCAACGTCCGACTCGATGGTGATGGCGAGCGCCGGACACACGGCCTCGCACAGCTTGCAGGCGATGCAGCGCTCCTCTCCATTGGGATAGCGGCGCAGCGCGTGCAAGCCGCGGAAGCGGCTGCTCTGCGGCGCCTTCTCTTCCGGATAGTTGAGGGTGATCTTGGTCTGGAACATGCTCTTCAACGTGACCCAGAGGCCCTGCAACAGCTCCCAGAGCAAGAACGTTTTGATGAAACTGCGGATGCCTTGCATTACATGTACCCCTTCCAGGGCCCGACGTGGCCGTACACCATGACGCCCTCGACCAACAACCAAATGAGCGTGACCGGAATCAGCGCCTTCCACCCCAGGCGCATGATTTGATCGTAGCGGTAGCGCGGGAATGTGGCACGGAACCACAGAAACACGAACATGAAGAAAAACACCTTGGGCGCGAGCCAGAAGAAACTGGGCTGCGCCAACCACGAATCCGCGGCGACCCAGCCGTCAAACGGCGAGAGCCAGCCGCCGAAGAAAAAGATCGACGTCAGCACCGAAATCAAAATCATATTGACGTATTCGGCGACGAAAAAAAGCGCAAAGGCCATGCCGGAGTAGTCGACGTGGAAGCCGGCGACGATTTCCGACTCGCCCTCCGCCACATCGAACGGCGCGCGGTTGGTCTCCGCCACGCCTGAAATGAAATAAACGATGAACAGCGGAAACAACCAAGTCCAATTCCAGCCGAACAGTCCGCCTTGGTGCGCGATGATTTCGCCCATGTTGAGGCTGCCCGCGGCCATGAGCACCCCGACCATGGCGAATCCCATGGCGATCTCGTAGGCGACAATTTGCGCCGCCGAGCGCATCGCACCCAGGAACGCGTATTTGGAATTCGCCGCCCAACCCGCCAATATGATGCCGTACACACCCACCGAGGTGAGTGATAGCACGTACAGCAATCCGGCATTGATATTGGAGAACACGCGCCCGGGGCCGAAGGGAATGACCGCCCAAATGCCGAGCGCAGGGACCAGGGCCAGAAACGGCGCCACGCGAAACAAGAATCCGTTGGCATCTGCCGGGATCATGATTTCTTTGAACATCAACTTGAGCACGTCGGCGAAGGGCTGTGCCAAACCCAGAGGGCCGACGCGATTCGGCCCCACCCGAAGTTGCATCCAGCCAATTACCTTGCGTTCCGCATACGTGTACATCGCCATGACCAGAATAATCGAGATCATGACCATCAAGGTCTGCACCGCCAGCAGCAGCGGCGTCGTCCAGTACGGCGTGATGTAGCCGGAAATCCAATCGCGAAGCGGCGCCCAATCCCACATGATCAGATCACGGCGCGGGTCAAACGCCCGTCCTTGGTCTTTTGCAGAGGTTCAGAGCCGCGCACCAGCACGTCGCTTTGGTAGGGCGGGATGTCCACCCACGCCCCTTTGGGACTCTCGCCATTGGGTATCGCGCCGGCCGGCACGCGCGCGGCCTCGGTGCGGGTGCCGCACAACACCTTCAAGACATCGCGAATTTCATCCGAGCTGTTGTAGTCGATGCCGTGCAGGCCCAGCAGGTTCGCGAGCACCCGCAGCACCTTCCATCCCGGCCGGCTCTCGCCGGGGAGCTTCGCGGCACCGGCCCAACTCTGCCAGCGCCCTTCTCCGTTCACGTAGGTTCCGGCGCTTTCCGCAAAGGAGCCGATGGGCAGGACCACGTGCACCACGCCGCGCAGAGTTTCGGGCAGATGTGTGGTCATCGCCACCACCAGATCCGCGGAAGCGAGCGCCGAAGCATCGACACCCAGATCATGCGGCGGATCGATACCGCCGAACAGCACATAGGCTTTGAGCGGCGTCTCCAGCATCTGGCGCGCCGACAAACCCGGCGCACCGATCGGCGCGCCGCCGGATGCTCGATGCGGCACCGCGCCGGCGAGGTAGGCGCCGGCCGCATTCGGCCCCTCCGTGATGCATCCGACACTGGCGCCGCACAAATCAGCGATCGCGGTGCCCAGGGCCTTAAGCTGTGCGTAGGCAGGATGACGCTGGGCCAATGTGCCTAAAATGACGGCATGCCGCGCACCATGCGACAGGGCTGAAATCAGTGCTTTATGACCCTCGGTCACGGTCGCATTGCCCACCCCGGCCGGCACGGGCTTATTCGCGGCGCCCGCCGCGGCGTGCACCAGCGCCGACAGTTCCGCCACCAAGTCGCTGGCCACGGCATAGCCTGCGACCGGAAACATGTATTCGAAGCGGCGCGGATTGACGAAACCCACCTGGGCTCCGCCCTTGATCGCCGCCTTGCGGATTCGATGCGCCAGCATCGGCATCTCATGGCGCACATCCGATCCCACGATCAGCACGCCCTCGAGGTGTTCCACCTCGGCTACCTTGAGCCCCAGATGCGGATAAGCCGCCTCGGTCTCCTGCGCGCGAAAATCCAACTGGCGCAGGCGATGATCGATATTGTTTGAACCCAAACCGCGCGCGATTTGCGCCAGCAGAAACAGCTCCTCGACCGAGGCCATCGGCGAGGCGAGGTATCCGGTCGCGGCCTCGCTCGCGGCGGCGGCCTTTTGCAGCCCTTCGGCGGCGGCGTTCAGCGCCACTTCCCATTCCACGGGCTGCAACTGGCCGTCAATGCGCAGCATCGGCTGCGACACACGATCGCCGGAGTACATGCCCTCGAAGCCGAAGCGGTCGCGGTCGGCGATCCAGGTTTCATTGATCTCTTCGTTCTCGCGCGGCACCATCCGCAGCAACTTGCCGCGCAGCACGTGCGCGTACAGATTGGTGCCGAAGGCATCGTGCGGCGACACCAGCGCCGATTGCGTCATTTCCCACGCGCGGCCGTGATAACGAAAGGGCTTGTTGTTGAGCGCGCCCACCGGGCACAAATCGATGATATTGGCCGACAACTCATGATCGACGCTGTGTTCGATGTAGGTGCCGATTTCCATGTGCTCGCCGCGGCCGGTGGCGCCCATTTGCGGGTAACCTTGAATTTCCGCGCCGAAGCGCACGCAGCGGGTGCAATGAATGCAGCGCGTCATGTCGGTCGACACCAAGGGACCGATGTTCTTGTCCTTCACCACGCGCTTGCGCTCGCTGAAGCGTGATATGTCCCGCCCGAAGCCTAAAGCCAAATCCTGGAGCTCGCACTCCCCGCCCTGATCGCAAATCGGACAATCGAGTGGATGATTGATGAGCAGAAATTCCATGGTTGCGCGTTGCGCGGCCACGGCCTTGGGCGATTTGGTGAAAACCTTCATGCCTTCGGTCACCGGCGTGGCGCATGCCGGCAAGGGTTTCGGCGCCTTTTCGACCTCGACCAGGCACATGCGGCAATTCGCCGCGACCGTCAATTTGTCGTGGTAGCAAAACCGCGGAATGTAAATGTCAGCCGGGTCCGTCACCTGCATGATCATCTGGCCCTTGCGGGCTTTCAGCGGTACGCCGTTGACTTCGATATTGACCGTATCGTCTGCCATGGTCTATGCCGCGACGGCCGGCCGGCCGTCCATTTGCGTGGCGCCTTCCATGATCGAGCGGCCCTTGTGCTCAATCATGTACTGAAACTCCGGCCTGAAATGCTTCAAGAAGCTCTGCACCGGCCATGCGGCAGCATCGCCCAATGCGCAAATGGTGTGCCCCTCGATACGATTGGCCACATCGAGCAGCAGTCCCAAATCCTCGCTGCGCCCTTCTCCGGCAATGATCCGCTTCAACATTCGATCCAGCCACCCGGTGCCTTCGCGGCAGGGCGTGCATTGTCCACAGGACTCCGACATGTAGAAACGTGCGAGGCGTTCCAACGCGCGCACCATGCAGGTTGTTTCGTCCATGACGATGACGGCGCCGGTGCCGAAGGAGGAACCGGCCTTCTTCAGCGAGTCGTAGTCCATATTCACATTCCACATGATCTCGGCGGGCACGACCATGCAGGAGGACCCGCCGGGAATGACGGCCTTGAGCTTGCGGCCCTTCCAAACCCCGCCGACCAGATCCATCAGATCCTTGAACGGGATCCCCATCGGCAATTCGAAATTCCCCGGCTTCTCGACATGGCCGGAGACGGAGAACATCGCGGTGCCGCCGGAATTCACGGGACCCAAGCCGGCGAACCACGCGGCGCCCTTGCGCATGATGGTGGGTACCGAGGCAAAGCTCTGGGTATTGTTGATGGTGGTGGGCTTGCCGAACAAACCGAAGTTGGCGGGGAACGGCGGTTTGAAGCGCGGTTTGCCGGGTTTGCCTTCGAGGGATTCGAGCAGCGCAGTCTCCTCTCCGCAGATATACGCGCCCGCGCCGATGAAGGTATGCAGATCAAAATCCACACCGGAGCCCAAAATGTTCTTACCGAGCAAACCTGCGGCATAGGCCTCCGCAAGGGCGGCTTCAAAGCGCGGAATGGGTTCAGCCAAAAATTCGCCGCGAATGTAGTTGTAGCCCACGGTGGCCGTCATCGCATAGCCGCCGATCGCCATGCCCTCGATGACCGAGTGCGGGTTGTAGCGCAGGATCTCGCGATCATGGCAGGTGCCGGGCTCGGATTCGTCCGAGTTGCACACCACGTACTTTTGCACCGGCGAGCTGCGCGGCATGAAGCTCCACTTCACGCCGGTGGGAAACGCGGCGCCGCCGCGGCCGCGCAAACCGGAGGCCTTTACGTCCTCGATGATCTTTTCGCGCGGCGTCTGTTCGCGCAGGATTTTCTCCCAGGCCTGGTAGCCGCCGAACTGCCGGTAGCCCTCGAGCGTCCACGAGCGCTCGTACTTCAGCGCTTCGAATAACACCAGATTTTGTTCGTAAGGCATCGGCGGCTCGCTCTTAAGTCAATTCGTCCAGGATCTTGTCGATGCTCTGCGGCGTGAGGTTTTCATGATAGACATGATCCACCATCATCATCGGCGCCCCGCAGCACGCGGCGAGGCACTCCTCCTCGCGCTTGAGATAAATGCGGCCGTCCGGCGTGCTGTCACCCGTCTTGATCCCGAGTTTTTTCTCGATGTGATCGACGACTTCCTGCGAGCCGCGCAGCATGCAGGAGATATTCGTGCACACCGAGATGTGATGCCGGCCGACCGGCTTGGTCTCGAACATCGAATAAAAGGACGCGACTTCGTACACCAGAATGTTGGGCAGCCCCAGGTACTCGGCGACCGCATCCATGAGTTCCGCCGACAAATACCCATGATTCTCGTGCTGCACGGCATGCAGCGCGGAAATCACCGCGGAACGTTTGCGATCGGGCGGAAACTTCGCCACCCAATGATCGATCTCCTCGCGAACGTGGTCGGATAGCTTCGCGCTCATCGGTCGACCTCGCCAAACACGATATCCTGGGTACCGATCACCGCGACGACGTCCGCCAGCATGTGCCCTCGCACCATCTCATCGAGCGAGGCCAGATGCGCGAAGCCCGGCGGCCTCACCTTGAGGCGATAGGGCTTGTTCGCGCCGTCGGAAACCAGGTACACGCCCAATTCGCCCTTGGGCGCTTCGACCGCGGCGTACACCTCGCCCGCCGGCACGCAATAACCCTCGGTCATCAATTTGAAATGATGGATCAGCGATTCCATGTCGCCTTTCATCTCTTCGCGGCGCGGCGGGCGCACCTTGCGGTCATCGATCATCACGGGTCCCGGATTGGCCTTGAGCCACGCCACGCATTGCTCAATGATGCGATTGGACTGGCGCAATTCCTCGACGCGCACCAGGTAGCGGTCGTAGCAATCGCCGTTCATGCCGACGGGGATGTCGAAATCCATTTTGTCGTAGATGTCGTAGGGCTGTTTCTTGCGCAGGTCCCACTCGACGCCGGAACCGCGCAGCATTGGGCCGGAAAATCCCAGCTGCATGGCGCGTTCCGGACTCACGACGCCGATATTGACGGTGCGCTGCTTCCAGATGCGGTTGTCCGTCAACAGCGTTTCATATTGATCCACGTTGGCGGGAAAGCGTTTGGTAAAATCCGCGATGAAATCGAGCAGACCGCCCGAGCGCCGGCTGTTGAGACGATCCACTTCCTTCTTGCTCCGCCACTGCGAATACGGATACTGCGGCATGGTCTCGGGCAAGTCGCGATACACGCCGCCGGGACGGTAGTAGGTTGCGTGCATACGCGTGCCGGATACGGCCTCGTAGCAATCCATGAGGTCTTCGCGCTCACGGAAACAATATAAGAACACCGTCATGGCGCCGATGTCGAGGGCATGCGCGCCCAGCCACATCAGGTGATTCAGGATGCGCGTGACCTCATCGAACATCACGCGGATGTACTGAGCGCGCAACGGCGGCTCGAGTCCCAGGAGTTTTTCGATGGCCATGACGTAGGCGTGCTCGTTGCACATCATGGAGACGTAGTCCAACCGATCCATGTAGCCGATCGACTGGTTGTAGGGCTTGCTCTCAGCCAGCTTCTCCGTGGCCCGGTGCAAAAGGCCGACGTGCGGATCCGCCTTTTGAATCACCTCGCCGTCCAACTCCAGCACAAGGCGCAGCACACCGTGCGCGGCCGGATGCTGGGGTCCGAAATTCATTGTGTAGTTGCGAATTTCAGCCATCGGATTTCGCAATGCTCGTGGTATGAACGGGCGCGTTGGTCAGCTGCGGATCGTAGCGATTATCATGGCGGATCACCTTCGGCACGAGCACGCGCGGATCGATGGTCACGGGCTGATAGACCACGCGTCCCTTTTCCGGGTCGTAGCGCACCTCGACATGGCCGGAGAGCGGAAAATCCTTGCGAAATGGATGTCCGATGAAGCCGTAGTCGGTCAGCAAGCGCCGCAGATCTGGATGACCCTTGAACAGGATGCCGAACAAGTCGAACGCCTCGCGCTCAAACCAATTCGCCCCCGCCCAAATGCCGCTGACCGAGTCGACCATGGGCTGGTCATCGTCGGCGCAAAACACCCGCATACGCAATCGTTGGTTCAACGAGATCGACAGCAGGTGATACACCGCCGCAAAGCGCCGTCCCGGCGGCAGACCCCCCTGGCGCTGCCCGCCGCGCGCCACGCCGCGGCTGAATCCCGAGGAGGTGGCGCTTTGCGTGTTCCATTCATCGCGGCCATGCAACAGATAGTCGATACCGCACACATCCATGCACATTTCAAATTTCAGATCGGGCGCGTCACGCAGCGTTTGCGCAACCGCCAGCAGGTCGTTGGCCGGCACTTCGTAGGTCAGCTCACCGGCATGATTCTCGACCGCCTTCAGGCTCGGCAATGCCGCTGCAATGACGCCGGCCAGAGCTTCGAGGCGGGTCGGTGTTGCAACCGCCGCCGTGTTGCTTAGATTCGCGCTCATCGGATAATCGCCTTGTTGCGGCGGATCTTGTTCTGCAGCTGAATGATTCCGTACAGCAGCGCTTCGGCCGTGGGCGGACAGCCCGGCACGTATACATCCACGGGTACGATGCGATCGCAGCCGCGAACCACCGCGTAGGAATAGTGATAATAGCCGCCGCCGTTGGCGCACGAGCCCATGGAGATCACCCAGCGCGGCTCGGTCATCTGGTCGTAGACTTTGCGCAGCGCCGGCGCCATTTTATTGACCAGCGTGCCGGCCACAATCATCACGTCGGACTGCCGCGGGCTCGGCCTGAAGATGATGCCGAAACGATCCTGATCGTAGCGCGCCGCGCCGGCATGCATCATTTCCACCGCACAGCAGGCCAATCCGAAGGTCATGGGCCAGAGCGAGCCGGTGCGGGCCCAATTGATGAGCTTGTCGACCGTCGTCACTTCGAAGCCGCGCGCGGTGTTGTCGGCTTCTAATCCCATTCCAACGCTCCTTTCTTGTAGTCGTAGGCGAGCGCAACCACCAGCACCAGCGCGAAAATCAGCATGGCGAGCAGCCCAAAAGTGCCGGTAATCTTGAGCGAAACCGCCCAAGGGAAGAAAAACGCGATCTCCAGGTCGAAAACGATGAAGATGATGGCCACCAGGTAGTAGCGAACGTCAAAACGCATGCGCGAATCTTCGAAGGCCTCGAATCCGCATTCATACGGTGAGAGTTTTTCGGCATCCGGACGGCGCGGGCCCAAGATCCAACCGACGGTGAACAGCGCGAGGCCCAGAACCGTGGCCAAGCTTAGAAAAATCAGAATTGGTAAGTACTGTCGCAACATTATCAACGCCGTTGACTACACGGATTGACCATAATTGTATCAGGCGTAACTATGCTGCGTCGCGCGGAACTATTTAGGATTCCACGCGACGAAAATGGTGCCGACGGCCGGACTCGAACCGGCACAGGTTGCCCCACTAGCCCCTCAAACTAGCGCGTCTACCAATTTCGCCACGTCGGCAATGATCACTTTTGTTCGGGAACCGCAGGCGTCGGCTGCGGCGCCGGCGCTGTCGCAGGCGGCGGCGTCGGTGTGAGTGCCGGCGGCGGTGCCTTGCTCGGCGCCGTTGCCGTAGCTTGTTGCGCAGCGCGTTCCAGCACGGACGTCGGTTCCGCGGGTGCGTGCGAGCCGAGATACGCCAGCGTCAGGCTGGTGACAAAAAACAGCCCGGCAAAGACCGCGGTCAATTTCGAAAACAACGTGCTCGTGCCGCGCGCGCCGAACACCGTGCCCGATGCGCCCGAGCCGAATCCGGCACCCGCCTCCGCGCCCTTGCCCCGCTGCAGCAGCACCAGAGCGATAATCATCAGTGCGAGCAGCACATGCACGCCCAAGATCAAACCACGCAACATAAAAAAATCTCTTTAGTGGCGAACGGCCGCAGCCGCGCAAATCTGTCGAAACTCATCGGCGCTCAACGAAGCGCCGCCTACCAATCCACCATCCACATCCGGCATCGCAAATAGCTCAGCCGCATTGCCGGCCTTGACGCTGCCGCCGTACAAGATGCGCAAATGGGCCGCCATCTTAGCATCATGGACTGCGATCCGATTGCGCAGGAACGCATGCACCGCCTGCGCCTGCTCGGGCGATGCCGTGCGCCCGGTGCCAATGGCCCACACCGGCTCGTACGCCAGCACCGCCTGCGCAAATCCGCCCACGCCGTGCATGGCGATCACCGCGTCGACCTGGCGCCCAACGACCTCTTCGGTCTGCTTGGCCTCGCGCTCCTCCAGGGTTTCCCCGACGCATAGCACCGGCGTCAAGCCCCCCGCCAGCGCGGCAGCAAATTTCCGCGCCACCAATGTGTCATCTTCGTGATACCAGCGCCGCCGCTCGGAATGTCCGACGATGACGTAGCTGCACCCCACATCCTTGAGCATTGCCGCACCAACCTGGCCGGTAAAGGCACCGCCGGACTCGGCGCACACATCCTGCGCGCCCACCATGATGTGTCCACCTTCCAACGTGCGTACTGCGTCGGCTAGATAGACATAAGGCGGAAAAACCACAATGTCGATCGGCCAGTCCGGCCTGACATGCCTTTCCAGCTCGGCGAGCAACGCCTGATTCAGGGCCTGCGACCCGTGCATTTTCCAATTGCCCGCGACCAACGGACGACGCATAGCCAACCTTCGGGCACTTTGCCCTGCGGGAAAGGCGGCGAAGATTAGCCGCGAAGCCCCGTAACTGCAAGCCCCAGGGAGCCTGCCTAAGCACTCCGCGTGAGCCGCGTTGGCTCTGCAAGGGAGCGGATGCCAGGCGCGCGGCGCAGCCCGTGGCAGGCTCCACGGGCAAGCCGCGCAACACCGCAGACGCCCCTTCCAGAGCCAACCCTTCGGGAGCGGGCGGATTTGCCTTCATTCGTCGTTGTCGCCTCCTAATTGGGATCTAACCCAACGTCGTCGGCTCCGCCTCGACTGAAGGCAAATCCGTCACGCTCGCGGCCACGCGGAGTGCTTAGGCAGGCTCCCCGGAATTAGCGCTGGATGCGGCCTCGACCGCCGCCGCGATATCCTTGGCGCCCTTCCTGACGAGGGCCGCGTCCGCACCCTCGACCATCACCCGAATCACCGGCTCCGTGCCGGAGGCGCGCAGCACGATTCGCCCGCGCCCCTTGAGGCGCCGCTCCACGTCTTCCACCACGCGCACCACCTGCGGTTCGGCGCGCGGATCAAAGCGCTTCAAGACCTGCACGTTCAGCAGCACCTGCGGGTACTTCTTCATGGCAGCGGCCAGTTCAGCCAGCCCCGACCCGGTCTGCTTCATGATGGCCAGCACTTGCAGGGCGCTGATCAGGCCATCTCCGGTCGTGGTCTTGTCGAGGCACAGGATGTGGCCGGAGGTCTCTCCGCCCAAGGTGCCGCTCGTCTGATTCAACATGGCAAGGACATTGCGATCGCCCACCTGCGCGCGTAAGAACTCGATGCCGCGCTCGCCTAACGCATGCTCCAGCCCCAAGTTGCTCATCACGGTGCCCACCACCGGACCCTTCAGGTCGCCGGCCAGCCGGCGCGCCGTGGCGAGGATGTAGAGCAGCTGATCGCCGTCCACGCAGCGTCCCAGCTCATCCACCATGACGACCCGATCGCCATCGCCATCGAGCGCCAGTCCGACCTGGGCACGCACGCCCGGCACAGTGAGCTGCAGCAATTCCGGCGAGGTCGATCCGCAGCCGTCGTTGATGTTGCGGCCGTTGGGCGAGCAGCCGATTGGCACGATCTCCGCGCCCAAATCCGCCAGCACGCGCGGCGCCACCTTGTAGCCTGCGCCGTTGGCACAGTCGATCACGATTTTGAAGCCCTTCAGGCTCATGCCTGCCGGGATCGTGGAGGCGCAAAAATCCTGGTACTGAGTTCGGCTGCGATCGATGCGGATCGCGCGGCCCAGGTGCTGGGATTCCTGCGTGACCACAGGTAGGTCCAACAAGGCTTCGATTTCCTGCTCCACCTTGTCCGACAGTTTGCTGCCGGTGGCATCGAAGAACTTGATGCCGTTGTCCTCGTAAGGATTATGCGAGGCACTGATGACCACGCCGAAACTGCAGCCCAGGCGCTGGGTCATGTAGGCAATGCCGGGGGTCGGCAGCGGGCCGATGAGCATCACATCCACGCCGGCCGCCACGAATCCGGCCTCGAGAGCGGACTCGAACATGTAGCCCGACACGCGCGTGTCCTTGCCGATGAGCACGCGTCCGCCGCCGGGGCTTAAGACTCGTGCGGCGGAGCTCGCCAACCGCAGCGCAAAGTCCACCGTCATCGGCGCCATGCCGACGCGGCCGCGAACTCCATCGGTGCCGAAATAGTGGCTCAAGTCGTTATTCCCTGCAGCACCGCGCTGACGCTGCGCACGGCGTCTACGGTGGGAGTGACATCGTGGGTACGAATGATGCGCGCGCCGTTGGCCACGGCCAAGGCCGCCAACCCCAAGCCGCCGTAGAGCCGATCATTCACGCCTTTGCCCAATATCTTGCCGAGCACGCTCTTGCGCGACACGCCGACCAAGAGCGGTGCATCGAGCGCTGCAAAGCGCGAAAGGTCCCTCAATAGCGTCAAGTTGTGCTCCAGGTTCTTGCCAAAACCAAATCCAGGATCGAGCGCAATGGCGTCGCTCGCGATTCCCGCCCCGATGCATTCGCGTCGTTCGCGGTCCAGGAACTCCATCACCTCCGCCACCACATCATTATAGTGCGGGCTGTCCTGCATCGTACGCGGCTCACCCTGCATGTGCATGAGACACACGCCCGCTTGAGTTTCGGCCGCGACGCTGCGCGCGCGCGGCTCGCGCAGGGCGTAGACATCGTTGATGATGCAGGCGCCGGCGGCCACGGCCGCCGTCATCACGCTGGGTTTGGACGTATCAATGGAAATCGCCACATCGCTGCCGGCAGCAATGGCTTCGATGACCGGTACGACCCGCGCGATCTCCACCGAAGCCTCCACCGCGAGAGCCCCGGGCCGTGTCGACTGACCGCCGATGTCGATGATGGCCGCCCCTTCCGCCACGATTTGCCGCGCACGCTCCACGGCAGCATCGAGCGCCGCATAGCGCCCGCCGTCGGAAAACGAATCCGGAGTGACGTTCAAGATCCCCATGACGATGGGGCGCGTCAGGTCAATTGTTCTATTTCTACAGCGCCACAGCATAGGTCCCGCTCAATGCAAAAAGGCCGATGGGGTCTCCATCGGCCTTGGATTTTCGCGATTCAAGAACGCGCGGCTAATGCTGACCTGCGGGGTTGACCAGCGGCGTGGTCGGCTTTTCTGCTGACGGAGGCCGCGGCGTCGGCGTCGGCGTATCGTCCCAATCCCGCGGCGGTCGCGGCGAGCGGCCTTCCATGATGTCCTTGATCATTTCCTCATCGATGGTCTCGTACTTGATCAAGGCCTCCGACATGGTCTGCAGCTTGTCCATGTTGGTCTGCAGAATTTTATAGGCGCGCTGATAGTTGCTGTCGATCACGCGGCGCACTTCTTCGTCGATCACGTGCGCCGTGACGTCCGATACTTGCTTGTGCTGCGTGACGCTGCGGCCCAGGAATACCTCGCCGGATTCTTCGCTATAGGTCTGCGGACCCAGACGATCCGAAAGACCCCAGCGTGTCACCATGTTGCGGGCGAGTTCCGTGGCGCGTTCGATATCGTTGGATGCGCCCGTGGTGACGGCGTCGGCGCCGAACACCAGCTCTTCGGCAATGCGGCCGCCGAACAACGTGGCAATGCGGCTCTCGAGTTGACGTTTGCTGGTGGAATAGCGATCCGCTTCCGGCAGGAACATCGTGACGCCCAATGCGCGTCCGCGCGGAATGATCGTCACCTTGTACACCGGATCGTGCTCAGGAACGCTCAGGCCCACGATGGCGTGACCCGATTCGTGATAGGCGGTATTACGCTTCTCTTCTTCCGTCATGACCATGGAGCGGCGCTCCGCGCCCATCATGATCTTGTCCTTCGCGCGCTCGAACTCTTCCATCGTCACCGAACGCTTATTGCCGCGCGCCGCAAACAGCGCCGCTTCGTTCACGAGATTGGCAAGGTCGGCGCCTGAGAAACCGGGCGTGCCGCGCGCAATGACCGAGGGCTTGACGTTGTCGCCGAGCGGCACTTTACGCATGTGTACTTTGAGGATTTGCTCGCGGCCGCGCACATCGGGCAGCGGCACCACCACTTGACGATCGAAGCGGCCCGGACGCAGCAGCGCCGGATCCAACACGTCGGGCCGGTTGGTCGCGGCGATGACAATGATGCCTTCATTGCCCTCGAAGCCATCCATCTCGACCAGCAATTGGTTCAAGGTCTGTTCGCGCTCATCATGGCCGCCGCCCAAGCCCGCACCGCGGTGCCGGCCGACAGCGTCGATTTCGTCGATGAAAATGATGCACGGAGCGTGCTTCTTGGCCTGCTCAAACATGTCGCGGACGCGCGAGGCGCCCACGCCGACAAACATTTCCACGAAATCGGAGCCCGAAATGGTGAAGAAAGGCACCTTGGCCTCGCCGGCGATGGCGCGAGCCAGCAAGGTTTTGCCCGTTCCGGGGGAGCCGACCATCAAGACACCTTTCGGGATCTTGCCGCCAAGTTTCTGGAACTTGCCGGGATCTTTCAAGAAGTCGACGATTTCCACGACCTCTTGCTTGGCTTCCTCGACCCCCGCCACGTCGGCGAAGGTGATGTTCACCTGGTCCTCACCCAAGAGGCGTGCACGGCTCTTGCCGAAGGACATGGCTCCCCGGCCGCCGGACGCGCCCTGCATCTGGCGCATGAAGTAGGCCCAAAAGCCAATGAGAATCAATATCGGGAAGGCTGAGATCAACAATTGCAGGAACACCGACTGCTGCTTTGGCGGCTCTCCGCCGAACTTCACGCTCTGCTGCTGCAGCAACCCGATCAGGGCCGCGTTGTTGGTTTCAGGATTGAATGTGACAAATTGTTCGCCGGAGCGCTTCTTGCCCTCGATTATCTCGCCCTTGAGAGTCACCGATTCGACGGTGCCGCTCTTCACATCGGTGAGAAACTGGGAGTAGATCATTTGCGACGGCTGACCCGTGCGCATGCCGAATTGGCTGAAAATCGCGAGCAGAATGACCGCCAACGCGACCCATAAGAGAATTTGTTTCGTCAAATCGTTCAAGTTTCACCTGCAACCGTCATACCATGGGACAAGGAAATCTGACGGGCGTTCCTCAACTTACACCATCCTAAACTGCCGCGCCAACAGATAGATCTCGGGACTGCGAGTTCGTGACGCCTTCGGCTTTTTCGTGACCACGCGGCCATAACGCGAGCGGGCATCCCGAATGATCTGTTCGAAGCCGGCGCCTTGAAATAATTTCACAAGCAAGTCGCCTCCGGGGGCCAAAACGCGGTCCGCGAACTCCATTGCGAGTTCTGCCAGGTACATTGAGCGAGGTTGGTCCACGGCATCGATTCCTGCCATGTTTGGGGCCATATCCGACAAAACAAGGTCGATTTTGTCCGTCCCCACCCGCTCCAGGACCTGCGCCAGCACCGCCTCGTCCCGAAAGTCGCCCTGAACGAATTCGACGCCCGGAATGGCATCCATCGGCAATATGTCCGTGGCCACGATGCGGCTTTTGCCGCCGACGATGCGGGCCGCATACTGGCTCCAGCCGCCCGGCGCGGCGCCCAAATCGACCATGCGAATGCCCGGTCGCAACAGATGCTCAGCCTCCTGAATCTGCGCCAGCTTGAAAACCGCGCGCGAGCGCCAGCCTTCCTTCTGTGCGCGCTTCACAAATTCGTCGTTGGCGTGTTCGGCCAGCCAACGGGAACTGCTTTTGGAACGCTTGGGCATTTTAGGGTGCGACTATAATGCGGTGATGACACTGACTGAGAAACAAAAGAAACATTTGCGCCGTCTGGGGCACCCGTTGAGCCCGATTGTCATGCTCGGAAATGCCGGCTTGACCCCAGGCGTGGTGAAGGAACTGGAGCGCGCCCTCACCGATCACGAATTGGTCAAAGTGTCAGCCCGGGTTGGGGAGCGCGCCGCGCGGGACGCCGCGCTCGATGATTTGGCCAAGCAAACATCCAGCGAGATCGTGCAGCGGATCGGCAACGTCGGCCTCTTCTACCGCCGCAGCGCGCAGATACCCAAGATTCTGCTGCCGGATTGAGGTCAGCGCGCCGCCTGCCTGGCTGAAGCCAGGTATGCATCCGCCGCCTTCACCAGCGCCAGCTTCTGGGCCGCCAAGTGGTGCGCCGTCTCCATGCCGCGCGCCAGATTGTCAGATGCTCCCTTGAGAGTGTTGGCGCGAGCCCATGCTTCGAGCTGATCCAGCGGCAGCGCATCCCAATATGCGGCCGGCGTTTGCTCCGCGATCACCAGCGCTCGACCATCGCTCCCGATCGACTTCATCAGCTGATCCTGATTGGCGATATACGTGTCCCATGAAAGCCGGGGATGCTCACGCGCCAACGTAAGGATCAACCGAAGGCCGAGGTTGTTGGCCTGCGGCGGTATCTCATCTGACAGCGCAATTTGCACGACTTGGCGGGCGAGGTCCGGATCCCGCACGCGTGCCAGCGCCGTGTAGCAGCGCTGCATGAACGTGTCGTCTTTTGCACCTTTGGCCAATGCATGCAGCTGCGCAAATGTCGCGGCGTCCGCGTTTTGTCCGACGATTGCGAGCAAGGTCGCTTGCGCGTCCGCGCTCACACCGTGCGGATCCCGGATGAATGCAGCGAAGCGTCGGCGTGCCTCATCGATCGTGGCTTGATCGTCCCAGCGGCTCAAGTCCCGCAACAGCGTACCGCGCAAGTCGCCCACATCCGGCGTTTCCTGAGGCGCCGCGTCCCACCCCAATTCATCGGCCACCGGCTTGATCAATGCACGCACGTACGCCGCGAAGGTCTGATAGCCGGGTGATCCGCGCTCGGCGTATTCAATGATCGCGAGCGCCCGGACGATCTGCTGCCAGGCGCGTGCGTCGCGGTCGGCGCCCATGGAGGAGGCCAGCGCCAGGAAGTTCTGCAATGACGCCTCGCCGCTTCCCACCAAGGCCCATTGATCGTCGAGCAAGGCAATGCGATCGCCGTCCACCGCACCGGGAAATAGCCGCGTATTCACGGCCAGCGTGTCGGCGTCGTACTGGACGCGGTAATAGCCGACGGCGTCGGCGTTGACGGATAAGGCCTCGTCGCAGCGGCCTGCTGCGGCCTTCTGCTCCTGAGCGTCGAGCAGCACGTTGCGCGGGGCGGCGGTGCCGGTGCGAATTCTCAAGGGCACCTGCCACTCGGCGGCATTTGCGCCGCTGCCGTTCAGCAGGAAGCGCTTCTGGCGTAATGTCACGCTGCGATTGCCGGACGAATCGCAGGCCGCCGTCACTTGAACCAACGGAAATCCCGGCTTCTCGATCCAAGGCGCCGCGACCGCAGGAATGTTCTTGCCGCTGGCTTGCCCAAGAGCATTCCAGAGATCTGCCGCAGCCGCGTTCGAATAAGCCCGGTCCTTGATGTAGCTGCGGATCCCCTGGCGAAACACGTCCTCGCCGATGTAAGCCTCCAGCATGCGCAGCAGCGCTTCACCCTTGCTGTACGTAATGTCCGAATCGAAGGAATTGAGCGCTTCCAGCTCGTTGGTTACGTGCTGCTCGATGGCATGCGACGTCGCTCGCGCATCCGCCGCCATCGCCGACTCCCGCGACTCGTCTTCCTGCTCCCACCAGCGCCACATCGGATAGCGCGCGGCCGTCTCCTTGGCGGCGAGCCACGATGCAAAGCTTTCATTCAGCCAGGTATCGTCCCACCACCCCATGGTGACCAGGTCGCCGAACCATTGATGCGCCATCTCGTGCGCTTGAATGCTGAAAACCGTTTGCCGGTTCTGCATGGTGCTCGAGGGACTGACCAGCAATACCTGATCGTTGTAAGTTATCGCGCCCCAATTCTCCATGGCGCCGGAAAAGCCGCCAGGCACTGCGATGGAATCGAGCTTGGGCAATGGATACGGATGGGCAAAGTAGTCGTTGTAGTCGGCCAGAATATCCTGGGCGCTGGCGAGCGCCACCGCGCCATCTTGCTCGTGACCCGCGACCGCCCAGACGCTGAATCGCGTGCCGCCACGCGCCGCGGACACTTCGCGCAGGTCCCCGGCCGTGAATTCCACGAGGTAGGACGGCATCTTCGGGGATCGCTGAAAGCTCACCGTCGCCGATTGTCCGTGCACAGTGCGGCGGGCGATCGGCATATTTCCCACCGCGGTCCAGGATGCCGGCACCGTGACCGTCAGGTGAAAATACGCACGAAATGCCGGTTCATCCCAGCAGGGGAACATGCGGCGCGCATCCGTGGCTTCCATTTGCGTCGACAAGAGAACTGCCTGACCGCCGCCGGGTTGGGTGTACTTCTGCGCGAACAAACCCTGCGGCCGCGTTTCGATTTTGCCGCTGTACTTGAAACTCAATGTGTGCAGACCGGATACCGGCTTCGTCAACGTCACCGTGGTGAGCTGCTGCTCATCGCTCGAGATCACGCTCTTGACCGGCTTGCCGTCCAACAGCACATGGTTCAGGGTTTCGTTGAGCGAATTGAATTGCACCGTCGCGGTCGCCGCACGGAATTGCAGCTGCACCGACTCGGTTCCGGTGAATTTCAAGGCATCGGCATCGGGCACAATGCGGACGTCGTAACTGACGGGCACCACATTCTTGGGCAAGCGGCCCGGCGCCGACTCGAACGAAAATGGCGCTCCGCACCACGCAGTGGGCGCCAGCGCGCAGCAGAGTGCCGCGACATAAACCCTGGTGCTGTTAAGCATGGCGATATTCATCCTTATAAATCATGACGGCGACGCACAGGCAGGCCAGCACGTAAAGTGCCGCCGAGACGCCGTGCCAGGCGCCGAAACCCAAACCTAGAGCACTGCCGTGCATCTGTGCCGCACTCATCACGCGCTTCAAGACCCATTCGTTCAACGCAAGCAGCGCGACTGCAACAAACCCGAGGCGAAATCGTCCGCGGTTCGGCAGCAGCAGCGCCGGCGCCGCGACGGCGAGTCCCAGGTAAGTCTCGACGCTGAAAAGCCTCGCGGCGATGAGGCCGGCGGTATGCCGATCGCTCAAGATCCGGAACAGGGCCGCAGCGACCCACAGCAGCGACCAGAGGCTCCCCGCCCAGAGTACTACCAGCACCCGAAAGGGGCGCGCCAGAAACTTCACGATTCTTTACACGTAGCGGACGGAAACGATTTCGTAGGTCCGCGTCCCGCCTGGTGTGGTGACATCGACGACGTCGCCCTCTGATTTGCCGATGAGCGCTCGGGCTATCGGTGATGACACCGACAGAAGACCTTCCTTGATGTTGGCCTCATCATCCCCGACGAGCTGATAGACAACTTTGTTGCCGCCGTCCTGATCCTCGAGCTCGAGCGTGGTGCCGAAGACCACGCGTCCGTTGGCCGTGAGCTTGGTGACATCGATCACCTCGGAATTGCTCAGGCGATTTTCGATTTGGTTGATGCGGCCTTCGATGAAGCTCTGCTGCTCGCGCGCCGCGTGATATTCCGCGTTCTCGCTCAGGTCGCCGTGCGCGCGGGCTTCGGCAATGGCCTTGATCACATTCGGGCGCGCCTCGCTCTTCAGCTGCTTGAGTTCCGCGCGCAGCCGTTCGGCACCCCGCAACGTCATGGGAGTTCGGGTCACGCCAATTCCTTGTGCAAGTCCTGCAATCGATTCACTTCGATGTCGCCTAGGTGATCCAGCGCGTCGCACGTCGCGCGCGCTCCGGCCACGGTGGTGTAGTAGGTTACTCGCCTCGCCACCGCTTCGCGACGGATCGAGCGAGACTCGCGCACCGCTTGCTTGCCCTCGGTGGTGTTGACGATCAGCGCCACCTCGTCGTTTTTTATCATATCGACGACGTGCGGGCGACCCTCGCGGACCTTGTTGACCCGCCGGCAGGTTATGCCGGCTTCTTCGAGCACCTTCGAGGTGCCGCCGGTGGCGGCGATCTCAAAGCCGCGCGCGATCAGCATTTGCGCCAGGATCACGGCACCCGGCTTGTCGCGGTCGCGCACGCTGATGAAGCAAAGACCGCGGGTCGGCAGGATCACGCCCGAAGCCGCCTGTGCCTTGGCATAGGCTTCGCCAAAGGTATTGCCCGTACCCATCACTTCGCCGGTGGATTTCATCTCCGGCCCCAGGATCGGATCGGCCTCGGGGAACTTGTTGAAGGGGAACACCGCCTCCTTGACCGAGAAGTACGGCGGAATGCGCTCCACGGTGCGCTCTTGCGCGGCCAGGCTCTTGCCCGTCATGACCCGGGCCGCCACCTTGGCCAACGGGATGCCGGTCGCCTTGGACACAAAGGGCACCGTGCGCGAGGCCCGCGGATTGACCTCCAGGATGTAGATCACGCCGCTTTGGATCGCAAATTGGATGTTCATCAGGCCGATGACATTGAGCGCCTTCGCCAACTTGCGGGTCTGCACCCGCAGCTCGTCTTGAATTTCGGGTGTGAGGCCGTTCGGCGGCAGCGAGCAGCCCGAGTCGCCGGAGTGCACGCCGGCCTGTTCGATGTGCTCCATGATGCCTCCGATGAGCACGTCGGTGCCGTCGCTCACCGCATCCACATCCACCTCGACGGCCAGATCCAGGAATCGATCCAGCAGCACCGGACTGTCGTTCGAGACCTTCACGGCATCGTTCATGTACTGGCGCAGGTCATCTTCGTTGAACACGACCTCCATGGCGCGCCCGCCGAGCACGTAGCTGGGCCGCACCACGAGGGGGAAGCCCACGTCGCGGGCCAACACGATGGCTTGCTCTTCGGTGCGTGCCGAGGCATTCGCCGGCTGCTTGAGCTTCAACGTGTTCACAAGCTTCTGGAAGCGCTCGCGATCCTCGGCCACATCGATGCTGTCGGGCGTGGTGCCGATGATGGGGGCGCCCGCGGCGGCGAGCGCGCGCGATAGTTTCAGCGGCGTCTGCCCGCCGAACTGCACGATCACGCCTTCGGGCTTTTCCTTCTCGATGATTTCCATGACGTCTTCGAAGGTCAGCGGTTCGAAGTACAGCCGATCGGAGGTGTCGTAGTCGGTGGAGACCGTCTCCGGATTGCAGTTCACCATGATGGTCTCGAAGCCGTCTTCGCGCAGCGCCATCGCGGCGTGCACGCAGCAGTAGTCGAACTCGATGCCCTGACCAATGCGGTTCGGGCCGCCCCCCAAGATCATGATCTTGCGCCGCTCCGTGGGAGCCGCCTCGCATTCTTCCTCGTAGGTGGAATACAAATAGGCAGTCGAGGTGCTGAACTCGGCCGCACAGGTGTCGACGCGCTTGTAGACCGGATGCAGGCCCAGCTTGCGCCGCTCGCGGCGAATGTCCGTCTCGTCGCGCCCGACCAGCTTGGCGATGCGCGAATCCGAGAAGCCCTTGCGCTTGAGTTGGCGCAGGCGCACAAGGTTCAAGCTTTCGAAACCCTCCTTTGACAGCGTCGCTTCCTCGCGCAGCAGATCTTCGATTTGCGACAGGAACCAGGGATCGATCTTCGTGGCATCGAACACCTGTTGCAGTGTCCAGCCGGCGCGAAATGCGTCCGCCACGTACAGAATCCGATTCGGCCCCGGCCAGCGCAGTTCGTAGGAGAGCTTTTCGCCCGCCTCTTCGGTCAGGGGCAGCGTCAGTTGCTCGTTGAAACCATCGTAACCGGTCTCCAGGCTGCGCAGCGCCTTTTGCATGGACTCTTGGAATGTGCGGCCGATCGCCATCGCCTCACCCACCGATTTCATCTGGGTGGTCAGGCGGGTGTTGGCGCCGGGAAATTTCTCGAAGGTAAAGCGCGGGATCTTGGTGACCACGTAATCGATGGTGGGCTCGAACGATGCGGGGGTCGCGCCGCCGGTGATTTCGTTTTTCAATTCGCTCAAGGTGTAGCCGATGGCGAGCTTGGCGGCGATTTTGGCGATCGGAAATCCGGTGGCCTTGGAGGCAAGTGCGGACGAACGCGACACGCGCGGGTTCATTTCGATCACCAACACGCGCCCGTCGTCCGGGTTGATGGCGAACTGCACGTTGGAGCCGCCGGTGTCGACACCGATCTTGCGCAGCACGGCAATCGAGGCGTCGCGCAGGCGCTGGTATTCGCGGTCGGTCAGGGACTGTGCCGGCGCCACGGTGATCGAATCGCCGGTGTGCACGCCCATGGGATCGATGTTCTCGATGGAGCAGACGATGATGCAGTTATCGTCGTGGTCGCGCACCACCTCCATCTCGAACTCTTTCCAGCCGAGCACCGACTCCTCGAGCAGCACTTCGTTGGTGGGCGAGGCGTCGAGGCCCCGCGCCACGATGGATTCGAACTCCTCACGGTTGTAAGCGATGCCGCCGCCGGAGCCTCCCAAGGTAAAAGAGGGCCGGATCACCGTGGGGAAGCCGATCTCGGACTGCACCGCGAGGGCTTCTTCCATGCTGTGCGCGATGCGGGCGCGGGCGGTCTCCAGGCCGATGTCCGCCATGGCGCGGCGGAACAGCTCCCGATCCTCCGCCATGTCGATGGCACGCTGCGAAGCGCCGATCATCTCGACGCTGAACTTTTCCAAGATCCCTTCGCGCACCAGATCGAGCGCGGTATTGAGCGCGGTCTGGCCGCCCATGGTGGGCAGCAAGGCGGTCGGGCGTTCTTTCTCGATGATCCGGGCAATGGTGCGCCAGTTGATGGGCTCGATATAGATGGCGTCCGCCATGTCCGGGTCGGTCATGATGGTGGCCGGATTCGAGTTCACCAGGATGACGCGATATCCCTCTTCTTTCAGGGCCTTGCACGCCTGAGCTCCAGAATAATCGAACTCACAGGCCTGACCGATGATGATGGGCCCTGCCCCGATGATGAGGATGCTGTTGAGATCGGTACGCTTTGGCACTTACCCTTCCACGGATTTCTGTTTGACGGGGGTGCGGCCGCGAGAATTGGCCTGCACGCGTTTCACCATCAAATACATAAAGTGTTCGAACAGCAGCCGCAGGTCGTGAGGACCGGGACTGGCTTCAGGATGACCCTGAAAGCTGAAGGCCGGGCGGTCGGTGCGGGTCAGGCCCTGCAAGGAACCGTCGAACAAGGAGCGGTGCGTTGCGCGCACGGTGTCCGGCAGCGTTGCCTCATCGACGGCGAAGCCGTGGTTCTGACTGGAGATCAGCACGCGGCCGGAGTCGATCTCGAGCACGGGATGATTGGCGCCATGGTGGCCAAACTTCATTTTCACGGTTTTCGCGCCGCTCGCGAGCCCAAGCAATTGATGGCCCAGGCAAATGCCGAACACCGGAATGTCGGTTTCCAAGAATTTCGTGATCGCCTGGATGGCGTAGTCGCAGGGCTCAGGGTCGCCGGGGCCGTTAGATAAGAAGATACCATCAGGATTCATCGCAAGCACTTGATCTGCAGGCGTTTGTGCAGGCACGACCGTCATGCGGCAGCCATGCTCCGCGAGGATTCTCAAGATGCTGCGCTTCATGCCGAAGTCGTACGCGACCACATGCAAACGGCTCTGCGGACGGGGCGGCTTGGCCGCGGTCTTCCAGATCAGCCCATCATTCCATTGAAAGATTTTTTTGGTCGACACGGCCTTGGCCAGGTCCATGCCCTTCAAGCCCGGAAATTTCTTGGCCGCGCGCACCGCGGCGCTCTGATCGATATTTTCGCCCGTCATGATGCAGCCGGACTGCGCACCCTTCTCGCGCAGCAGGCGCGTTAGCTTACGGGTATCGATGTCCGCGATCGCGACCACTTTGCAGCGAAGCAGGAAACTCTGCAGCGACTCGGTGGAACGCCAATTCGAATGCAGGAGCGGCAGATCACGGATCACGAGGCCGGCGGCAAAGACGGCCCCGGACTCGAGGTCCTCGGGCGTCGTACCGGTGTTGCCGATATGCGGATAGGTCAGGGTCACGATCTGGCGGCAGTAAGAAGGATCGGTGAGGATCTCTTGATAGCCGGTCATCGCGGTATTGAAAACTACTTCACCCGTCGTGTTGCCTTTTGCGCCTACAGAGACGCCTCGGAACACGGTGCCATCTTCGAGAGCTAGCACTGCAGGTGTCGACACTCCGGTTCCTCGCTTTGCGCTGCGGCACGTTGCCGCAGATGCGCAAAGCGGGAGGCGCTCCTTAGAACGTCCTCCCGCTTTAATGGGTTAATTCGCGATCAGTTTCCGGGCGCGAATATTAACGATGCCCGCGTTGACTGTCCATGCCTCTTCTCAAACTCCTAGCACATCCTTCATGCCGTACAGGCCTGCCGGACGGCCAATCAGCCAGGCGGCCGCCCGCAGCGCCCCCCTCGCAAAGATCACCCGGTCCGTGGTCCGATGCGTCAGCTCCAGACGCTCGCCGGCCGCCGCGAAAGTCACGGTGTGCTCGCCGACAATGTCGCCGGCCCGGACCACCGAAAAGCCGATGCCGTGGGGCTTTCGCGCCGCATCGGCGCCATGGCGATCAAAAACGGCGACCTCGTTCAAGGTCTGGCCGCGGGACTTCGCGACGACCTCGCCCAAGCTCAACGCGGTGCCCGAGGGGGCATCGCGCTTCTCCCGATGGTGCGCCTCGGAAATCTCCACATCGTAAGTCTCGCCCAAGGCCCGCGCCGCCTGCGCGACCAGTTGACTCAAAGTAGCGACGCCGACGCTGGTGTTGGGCGCAATCAAGACGGCAATCGACCTCGCGGCGCGCGTAAGCTCAGCCGTCGCAGCGGTGTCGAACGCGGTCGCGCCGACCAGCAGCGGCACACCCGCCTCGCTGCAGGCCCGCGCATGCGCCGCCACCGCGCTGCCCACACTGAAATCCACCGCGACCGCGCTTCCCTTCAAGGCCGCGGCGCAATCGGCGGTGATTTTGACGCCCGTGGCCCGGCCTGCTGCGGCGGCGTCCTCACCCAATCGGACACTGTCCGCCGAGGCGACTGCGCCCTGCAAGTGAAAGGCCGACCCTTCGCGCAGGGCCGCAACCAGGGACTGCCCCATGCGGCCGGTAATACCGAAGATCACCAGCGGCGGCGAAGCCGGCGGCTGCGAGGCAGGGGGCTGCGAGCCCAGGGTCTGTGAGACCACCTACTCGACCGTGCGCGTAAAGAACTTCTTCACGCCCTCAAAAAATGTCTGCTCTTTCGGGTGATGGCTGCCCTGTTCCAGCGAGCTTTCGAATTTCCTGAGCATGTCCTTCTGCTCGGCGCGCAGGCTCACCGGCGTTTCGACCACCACCCGGCAGAACAAATCGCCGGCGGCGCCGCCGCGCACCGGACGCACGCCTTTTTCGCGCATGCGAAATACCCGGCCCGATTGGGTTTCGGCGGGAATCTTCAAAATCACCTCGCCGTCGAGCGTCGGCACCTCGACCGTGCCGCCGAGCGCCGCCGTGACGAAAGTGATGGGCACTTCGCAGGACAGATGACTGCCCTCGCGCTCGAAGATCGGATGCTCCTTGACCCGAATCTCGATATACAGATCGCCGGCCGGACCACCGTTGCGGCCGGCTTCGCCCTCGCCGTTCAAGCGAATGCGATCGCCGGTATCGACGCCCGCGGGCACCTTGACGGGCAGCGTTTTCTCCTGCCGAACCCGTCCCTGCCCAAAGCAGGTGTCGCAGGGGTTGGAGATGATCTTGCCGCGGCCTTTGCAGCGCGGACAGGGTTGCTGGATGGTGAATATGGATTGCTGCACCCGAACCTGGCCCTGGCCGTTGCAGGTGTCGCAGGTCTTCGGCGTCGACCCCTTGGCCGCGCCCGTGCCCTTGCAGGTCTTGCACTCGCCCATGGACGGAATGTGAATTTCGGTCTCGGTGCCGAACACCGCCTTTTCCAATTCCAGTTCCAATTCGTAGCGCAGATCGGCGCCGCGAAACACCTGCGACCGGCCGCGTTGACCGCCCGAAAAAATATCGCCGAACATCTCGCCGAAAATATCGCCGAACGCCTCGCCGGCGCTGAATCCGCCGGCGCGGTTGCCTTCCAGGCCCGCATGTCCAAATTGATCGTAGAGGGCGCGCTTATGCGCATCGCACAAGACCTCGTAGGCCTCCTTGCACTCTTTGAAGCGATGCTCCGCGTCCGGATCGTCTGGATTGCGATCGGGATGAAATTTCATCGCGAGACGGCGGTAGGCCTTTTTGATTTCGGCTTCCGACGCGTTTCGCGGCAAGTCGAGTAGCTTGTAGTAATCCTGCTTCGCCATTGCTTACCTGCAGCCTATCCCATAAAAACGAACCGCCGGCACTATGCATACCGGCGGTTTCATCAACAACCTAGCCCATCACAAATGCCGTCAGGCCTTCTTGCGATCGGAGTCCTTCACTTCCTCGAACTCCGCATCCAGCACGTCGTCCTTCGGCGCTTGCTGCCCGCCTGCGTCGGCTCCGGCACCCGAGGCGCCCGCACCGGCGTTACCGGCGGACTGTTCGTACACCTTCTGCATGATGGCGCTCGATGCCTGTTCCAATTCCGTGGTCTTGCGATCGATTTCCTCGCGGTCATCGCCGCTCATAGCGCTCCTGACGGCCGCCACCGCATCGGTGGCCGACTTCTTCTGGTCGTCGGAAATCTTGTCGCCGACATCCTTGAGCGCCTTCTCGACGCTGTGAACGGTCGCATCGGCCTTGTTGCGCGCGCCGACCAGCTCACGGAACTTCTTGTCTTCCTCGGCATGCGCTTCGGCATCCGAGACCATGCGCTTGATTTCCGCTTCCGACAGGCCGCTCGAGGCCTTGATGACGATGCGCTGTTCCTTGCCGGTTTTCACATCCTTCGCCGACACGTTCAAGATGCCGTTGGCATCGATGTCGAAGGCGACCTCGATTTGCGGCATGCCGCGCGGCGCGGGCGGAATATCCGTCAGGTCAAATCGACCCAGGGACTTGTTGTCGCCCGATCGATCGCGCTCGCCCTGCAGCACGTGAATGGTCACGCCGGTCTGATTGTCGTCCGCGGTCGAAAAGGTCTGCGCCGCCTTGGTCGGGATCGTGGTGTTCTTCTCGATCACCTTGGTCATGACGCCGCCCAAGGTCTCGATCCCCAAGGACAGCGGGGTGACGTCGAGCAGGAGCACGTCCTTCACGTCGCCGGCCAGCACGCCGCCCTGAATCGCGGCGCCCACGGCCACGGCTTCGTCCGGGTTCACGTCCTTGCGCGGTTCCTTGCCGAACATGTCCTTCACGGCCTTCTGCACCATCGGCATGCGGGTCTGACCGCCGACCAGAATGACCTCACCCACATCCTTCAGGGCCAAGCCGGCATCCTTGAGCGCAATGCGGCAGGGTTCCATGGTTTTTTGGACCAAATCCTCGACCAGCGACTCGAGCTTCGCGCGGGTCAGCTTCATGTTCAGGTGCTTCGGCCCCGCCGCATCCGCGGTGATGTAGGGCAGGTTGATCTCGGTCTGCTGGCTGGATGAGAGCTCGATCTTGGCCTTTTCCGCCGTTTCCTTCAGGCGCTGCATGGCCAGAGGATCTTTGCGCACATCGATGCCGCTTTCCTTCTTGAACTCATCCGCAAGGTAATTGACGACGCGAAGATCGAAGTCCTCGCCGCCCAGGAAGGTATCGCCGTTGGTGGAGAGCACTTCGAACTGGCGCTCGCCATCCACTTCCGCGATTTCGATCACGGACACGTCGAAGGTGCCGCCGCCCAGATCGTACACGACGATCTTGCGATCCCCGCCGTCCTTGTCCAGGCCGTAGGCCAACGCAGCCGCCGTGGGCTCGTTGATGATGCGCTTGACGTTCAAGCCCGCGATGCGGCCGGCATCCTTGGTGGCCTGGCGCTGCGAGTCGTTGAAGTAAGCCGGCACGGTGATGACCGCTTCGGTGACGGTTTCGCCGAGGTAGTCCTCAGCGGTCTTCTTCATTTTCATCAGGACGCGCGCGGAGATTTCCTGCGCCGCCATTTTCTTGCCCTGCACCTCGACCCAAGCATCGCCGTTGTCGGCCTTGACGATCTTGTAGGAGACCATGCCCATGTCTTTCTTCACGACTTCGTCGGTGAATTTGCGGCCGATGAGGCGCTTGACTGCGGCTATGGTATTCGCGGGGTTGGTGACGGCCTGGCGCTTGGCGGACTGTCCGACCAGCACTTCGCCATCCTTGGTGAAAGCAACGATCGACGGCGTGGTGCGATCACCTTCGCTGTTCTCGATGACTTTGGGCTTGCCGCCCTCCATGATCGCGACGCAGGAATTCGTCGTGCCGAGATCGATGCCAATCATTTTACCCATTGTGAAAACCCTCTAAAAATCAGACGTTGTGACCTTACGTGGGGACATGCAGTGAATTTTCAATCGCCGCCGCCGCCGGTTGCCTTACTCACGACCACCCTCGCCGGGCGCAGCAGCCGCCCGTTCAATGAATAACCTCTTTGGATCACCGACAACACGGTGTTGGCCGGCTGATCGGCGCTCGGTTGGGCCACCATGGCCTCGTGCCAGGCCGGATCGAAAGGCTGACCCTGAGGGTCGATGACCTTGATGCCCGCCTTCTCGAAGGCCCGCTGCAGCTGCTTCAAGGTCGCGTTCGTCCCCTCGAGGAGGGCCGACCCGGAATTTGCCCCTGCGGCACTGAGGCCCGCTTCCAGCGAGTCGATGACGCCGATCAGCTCCTGCGCGAAACGCTCGATGGCGTATTTGCGCGCATTGTCCAACTCGCGATCCATGCGCTTGCGGTAGTTATCCAGCTCGGCCGCGGCGCGCAAATAGCTGTTCCAGTTCTCGGTCGCTTTAGCTTCCGCGGCGGCCAGGGCCGTGGGTGCGGCGGCAGGGGCTTCCGCACTGGCGTCCGCCGTGTTGGCGGTGTCAGCCCGGACTTGCGGGTTGTTGTCATTCACGCGTTAAGATCCTCAAGGATAAAGGCGGCTAAAAGCCGCTTGAAGCGACCATTTTGGGGGCTATTTACGAGCGTTCAAGGCCGAACCCAGGAGCTTGGCCGTGATATCGACGATCGGAATTACGCGCTCGTACGCCATGCGGGTCGGGCCGATGATACCGAGGACGCCAACCACCTGGTTGTCGACCATGTAGGGGGCCGTCACCACGCTGATGTCGTCCAGGATCCGGTAGCCCGACTCCTGCCCGATAAAAATCTGGATACCGTCAGCCCGCAGGCAGCTGTCCAACAGTCGCAGGATATCGTGCTTCTCGTTGAAGGCCTCGAATAGCCGGCGCAGCCGATCGACATTCGACAGCTCCGCGAACCCCATGAGATTGGTTTCACCGGCAATGACATATTCCACCTTCTCCGAAGGCGGGGAATCGAACACCTTCTGCGCGACCTGGATGGCGTCCCGCATGATCTGATCCATGTGCTGGCGCGTCTCCTGCAGCTGCGCCAGCAGCAGCGCACGCACATCGGGCAGCGAACGGCCGGCGAAGGCCTCATTGAGGTAGTTGGCGGCGCGGCGCAGCTCCTCCGGCGAGTGAAAGCGGTCCAGCTGGACGACGCGGTTCTGCACCTCGCGGTTGCTCATGACCATGATGGCCAGGGCACGATTTTCCGACAGGCCGACAAACTCGATGTGCGAGAGCGCGATGTAGTGCGGATTCGGCAGCGTCACCAGTCCCGCCATGTGCGAGACGCTGGAGAGCATCTGCGATACGGTCTGCACCAAGGAGCGGCCGTTTGCCGAATCGGCACCCAGGCGCCGCTCGATGTCCTCGATTTCCTCGTGATGCAGGGGCTTGAGCTTGAGCAGCGTATCGACAAAAAACCGGTAGCCCTTGTCGGTGGGGATGCGGCCGGCCGAGGTGTGGGGCGAGGCGACGAACCCCAGGTCTTCCAAGTCCGCCATGACATTGCGGATGGTCGCCGAAGAGAGGCTCAAGCCCGAATCGCGCGACAGTGTTCGAGACCCCACCGGCTGGCCGTCGCGGATGTAGTTCTCGATCAGGGCCTTGAGCAGCATCTGCGCCCGCTCATTCAGTCCCTCGTCGGCACCTTCTGTCATAGTAGGTCCATATAACATGTTTGAAGCTACCTAGCGCATCCGGGCGAAGTCAAGTCTGCGTGACCGGGTTGCTGCGCTCATGCTACAAGGGATCGATCATGACTCATTCCTTCAAGTCCATTGCACTGGTGGGCAACGCCAAAGATTTGCGCGTTTCCGAATGCATGCTCGGCCTGGCGGCGCATTTTCAGGCGCGCGGCGTGCCGGTGCTGGTCGACCCGGCCGTGGGCCTGGCCTTCAAAGCCGGCAGCGTGGTCATCTGCCCGGAACAGTCCTTCGCCACCCGCGCCGATCTCATCGTCGCCATCGGCGGCGATGGCACGCTGCTGTATGCCGCGCGCCTGGTGGCAGGCCATTCGGTACCGCTGCTCGGGGTCAACCGCGGCCGCCTCGGTTTTCTGACCGACGTCAGCCCCGCATCCATGCTCGAGGATGTCGATTCAGTCCTGGAGGGACGCTATAGCGAGGATCGCCGGTCGCTGCTGGCGGCGCGGCTCGAGAGCCATGACGGCAGCATCGCGCGCGCGCTGGCGCTGAACGATGTGGTGGTCAATAAGTGGGAAACCGGACGGACCATGGATTTTGAGACCACCATCAATGGCCGCTTCGTCAATTCGCACGGCGGAGACGGCATGGTGATCGCGACCGCGACCGGATCGACCGCCTATGCCCTCTCCTGCGGCGGACCCATCATCGAGCCGGACCTCGAGGTCTGGGTGCTCGCACCCATCTCGCCGCATACCTTGAGCGACCGTCCGATCGTGGTGCGCGCGGGCAGCAAGATCCAGCTGCGCATGTCGGATCGTTTCGAATCGCGCGCACAGGTGACCTGCGACGGCACGGCCATCGGAGATTTGGAACAGGGCGACAACTTGTATGTCGAGGGCGCGGATGCGCAGATCACACTGCTGCATCCGCCGGGCTACGACTATTATCGGCTGCTGCGCTCCAAGTTGCATTGGGGGCGCGGCGCGCACAACGGGCATCCGGACGCTTAAAGGAACTTAGGCGTGCTGACGCATCTTCAACTGCGGGACTTGGTGCTCGTCGATCAAGCGGAGCTCGAACTCAGCCGGGGCTTGACCGCGCTCACGGGTGAGACGGGCGCCGGTAAGTCCATCGTGGTCGACGCCTTGCTGCTGGTCTCGGGCGGCCGGGGCACGGGTGATGTGGCGCGCCAGGGCGCGGAGCGGGCCGAAGTGACCGCGAGCTTCTCGGACCTGCCGCCTGCCGCCATCGAATGGCTGAAGGGACAGTCCATCGACTTCGACGGCGAACTCGTGGTACGGCGCGTCATCGGTGCGGACGGCCGCTCGCGCGCCTATGTGAACGGCCAGGTGGTCCCCCTGCAGGCTCTGCGGGAACTGGCGGAGCATCTGATTGAAATCCACGGTCAACAGGAATTCCAGCACCTGGTAAGCCGCGCGGCGCAGCGCGAACTGCTCGACCAACGTCTGACCGCCCCTGCCTTGAAGGCGACGGTCGCTGAGGCGTTCGATCGCTGCAGCACGAGCCGCCGCGATTTCGCGGCACTGCAAAGCGCGGCCGAGAACCGCGACGCACGCCTGGATTTGCTGCGCTACCAATTGCAAGAGCTCAAAGCCGAAGTCTCGACGGCAGCGCAGATCGAGGAGCTGTTCACCGAGCAGAAGCGCGTGGCGGCGCGCGGCCGTTTGGGGGAAGCGGCGCGCATCGCGATGACCGCCGCCTACGAATCCGAGGGTGAGAGCGCGCATGGCTTGCTGAGCAAGGCGGCTGCTGCGCTGCGCAGTGTGTCGGACATCGACCCGGAACTCGGCGAGGCGGGCAAGCTGTTGGCCGAAGCCACCATCCTCACGCAGGAAGCGGGCGCGTCGCTGCGCCGCTACCTGGAGACCCTTGATATCGATCCTAAGCGCCAGGACGAGATCGAGCGCCGTGCGGCTGCGCTCGAGTCCCTGGCGAGGAAGCATCGCGTTGGGGTGCTGGAGCTGCCGGAGCAATTGGCACGCATCGAGCAAGAGGTGAACGCGCTCGACAATGTGCAGGTGAGCCTGGCCGCCCTCGAAAAGCAGGTCACCGAAACCACACGCGAATATCGCAGCGCAGCGAAAATCCTGACTGAGGCACGCCAGACCGCAGCGCAACTGCTGCAGGTCCAGGTGACCGAGCTCATGCAGACCCTGGGGATGGCCGGCGGCCAGTTCGCTGCGGCGCTGCGCCCGAGCGAACAAGAATTCACGGCGAACGGCAGCGACGAGGTGGAATTCCTGGTGAGCGCGAATCCGGGGCAGCCGCTGAAGAGCCTGGCCAAAGTCGCCTCCGGCGGCGAGCTCTCGCGCATCAGCCTCGCGGTTCAGGTTGCCGGCCGCGCGGCCTCATCGCCGGTCTGCATGGTGTTCGACGAAGTGGACGCCGGCATCGGCGGCGCCGTGGCCGAGATCGTCGGCAGGCAGCTGCGCTCCTTGGGGGAGCGCGCTCAAGTGCTGTGCGTCACGCATCTGGCCCAGGTGGCATCGCAGGCGCACAGTCAATTTCGGGTGACCAAGCTCAGCGACGGCAAGATCACGCGCACCGCGGTCAAACCGTTGGGCGCGGCCGAACGAGTCGATGAGATTGCGCGCATGCTCGGCGGAATCGACATCTCTGAGCAGGCGCGCGCGCATGCGCGCGACATGCTGGCGCGCGCCGTACCGGTCGAAACGCCGAAGAAAAAGGGATCGCGAGGCGCGCCGCGCTAGTGAACGCAGCCCTGAAGCCTCGAGCCGGCCGCCGAGCCTACGAGGCCGGCTTGGTGCGCTTTTGATTCGGGCAGTTGGTCTTGCGGCAATGCCCGTACAGGATCAGCGCATGATCGCTGATCTCAAACCCCAGGCGTTTGGCAACGGCGTGCTGGCGCTCCTCGATCCCGCCATCCATGAACTCTTCCACTTTTCCGCAGTCAACACACACGATGTGATCGTGATGAGCGCCCTGGTTGAGCTCGAAAACCGCCATGCCGCCCTCGAAGTGATGGCGCGTGACCAAACCCGCGGCTTCGAATTGGGTTAGCACGCGATAGACAGTCGCCAGGCCGATGTCCTCATTGGAGACCAGCAGCTTTTTATAGATGTCTTCCGCGCTCATGTGACGCGCGGATCCATCGGCGAGGATGTCCAGGATTTTAAGACGTGGCAGCGTGACTTTGAGACCGGCGTTACGCAGGTCATTGCTCTCACTGCTCGAGTCAGGCTTTAGGCGCTGCGGCATGCTGGGCCTTCCGGTATGATAGGCGTTGATTATCAATCATTTGACGGCTGTTAACCACTTTCCATGAAAATAATTCAGTGCCTGCTCTTGGTTTCCGCGGTGTCGCTCCTGGGCTCGGGCTGCGTGTACCGAATCAACATTCAGCAAGGCAATTTTCTCAATCAAAGCGCTGTCGACACCGTGAAAGAGGGCATGACGCGAAGTCAGGTGCGCTATTTGTTGGGGACACCCATGGTGGCCGACAGCTTCGACAAGGGACGTTGGGACTATATTTACTATCTCAAGAAGGGCCGGTCGCGGCACGTCGACTCCCGGCGCGTCACGGTCTACTTCGACGGCGACAAGGTCGCACGCTTGGACAAGCCCACGGACGAGGAAGCCGCCAGGCAAGACGCATCCGCCGCGAAAATCAAGAACGGCCGGGTTTACTAGCCTTACGGCTGGCGCGTTTTCTGCGCGCGAGCTTGTTTTCTGCGCGCGAGCTTGGGCTCTTCGAGCAGCGGCCGGTAGATTTCGATCCGGTCGCCCTCCTTCAACAATTGATCGCGCGGCGCCACCTTGCCGAAGATGCCGACCGCCACGTTCACCAAATCGACGCCTAAAAACGCTTGATCCGATGCCGCCTGCGCCAAGGCATCGGCGATCCGCGCACCCTGCGGCAGCTGGAGCGATTTCGCGATACTGCGCTCGGTCTGCGCATAGACGATCTCGACGTTGATCATGACCTTGAGCGCGCTCGCCGCCGCATGGATGGCAGGCTAGCCGTAGACCTTTTTCGCGCGCACGGCAAACGCATCTACGATGCTGCCGCAGAGCGTCTCGAACACGGCATTGAACGCCGCCGAGGTGAGGCGATTCTTGAACTCGAATTCGACCTTGAAGTTCACGCGCGAACCCCTATTCCCGATCGCATCGAAGCGCCACGCGCCGGTCAGGTCGCGAAACGGTCCATGCGTCAGGCGCATGTCGATCTGCGCGTCGGGCGTGAGGGTGTTGCGCGTGGTGAATTCGGTTTGTAGCACGCCATGCGCGACTTTCAACGTGGCGATGCGCTCGGTGACCGAGACATCCTCGACACGGACGCCGACGCACCAGGGCAGGAATTCCGGATAGCGCGGCACATCATTCACCAGGGCAAACATCTGTGCGGGTGTGAAGGTGACTAGGGCGCTGCGCTCGACGACCTGCATGGGAGCATTGTCCGGCAAAAGCGCGGGCGCCGCCAGAATTGTCATGCGCTTCGCGCAACTATTCATGCGCTTCGCGCAACTATTCACGGGGCCGAGGCGGCCCCGTCCTATAATGTCGAGAACTAAGATGAAAACCACCGAACAACTACCGCCGATAGCGGTGAATCGCAAGGCGCGCTTCGATTTTTTCATCGAGGAGCGTTTCGAGGCGGGCATCTCGCTCATGGGCTGGGAGGTCAAGAGCATGCGCGCCGGCAAGGCGCAGATCGCGGAGGCCTATGTCTACGTCAAGAACGGCGAGGCGTTCCTGTTCGGCGCCCACTTGAACCCATTGACCTCGGCCTCCACGCATGTGGAGACCGATCCGACGCGCACGCGCAAGCTGCTCTTGAATCGCCGGCAGCTCGACCACCTGGTCGGCGCCGTGGAGCGGCGCGGCTATACCTTGGTCCCGCTGCAGCTGTACTGGAAAGCCGGCCGGGCCAAGCTCGAAATCGGCCTGGCGAAGGGCAAGAAGCAGCACGACAAGCGCCACAGCGAAAAAGATCGGGATTGGCAGCGGGACAAGGGCCGAATCATGAAGGCGATGCGGCGTTAGGAGCCTGCTCGGACAGGCGCCCAGGGCCAGTTTTGGTTCAAGGGATCGAAACAGCGTAAACTAACGGTTCGATTGGGGCCGACCGGTTTCGACATGGGTTGCGAAACTGCAGGTGCGTACCGAGGTGCAGGTTCCTCGTTAAACTATTTGCAAACTTATAGTTGCCAATCAAGACAACTACGCTCTAGCCGCCTAATCGCGGTTGAAACCCAGACGGCTCGTGCTGATGCGAACGTCAGGGTGTAGCGCTCATCAGATAGTGGAATACACGTGCCTGGGGTGTATTAAACGAAAAATTACCGGGCTGGCTGCGCGCTTTCCCTGCCCGTTGGGTAGTGCGCGGTGAGAACAATAGACGAGGCTACGTACGTAGATCTTGTAGCGTAGGACTTATGGACGGGGGTTCGATTCCCCCCGGCTCCACCATTTTTTTGGCCCGCAGGAAGCATGACTAGAATTGAGGTTCCGAACACCGCAGGACGCCGCCGCTCGGGCCGCGCCGGTCGCTGGTTCATGATTTTGCTGTTGCTGATCGTCGTCGGCTGCGGTCTGTGGACGTGGCTGACGTTGGCGTGGGCGTACGCCGAGGGCGAGCGCGCCGGCGTGCTGCAAAAGTTCGTGCGCCGCGGCTGGGTTTGCAAGACCAACGAAGGCGAGATAGCCCTCTATTACGGCGGTGGACAGTACCTGGGGCCTGGCACCTCCCCGCAGCTGTGGGATTTCAGCGTGCGCGACAAGTCGGTTGCGCAGCAGCTTGCCAAGGCCGTCGGGCATCGCGTGGAGCTGCACTACACCGAACACCCCGGCATCCCGACCAGCTGTTTTGCCGACACGCGTTACTTTGTCGACAAGGTAACCATCGCCGATACCGAAACGGGTGCGGGACCCGCCCTTCCCGCCCAGCCCGCACCGGCGACGTCCGCGCCCACCCCGCCGTCCGCCAATTCCGGCAGCGCCGCGCCCACCCCGATGTCCGCCAATTCCGGCAGCGCCGCGCCGACTCCGACGCAGCCACAGCCACAGCCACAGCCGCCTCCGGCGACGCGCTAGGAAAACTTCTGCATTGAGCTGGCGACTTGCTCGGCAATGCTGACCGCCGTGCGCAAGGCGAGCAAGCCATCCTCGCCGGTGACGGGCGGCGGCTTTCCCGAGGCAACCGCCTCCAGAAACGCTTCGATTTCCGATTTCAGCGCATCGCCCTGCTCGTAGGTGTTCTCGTCGATCGTCACCTGCGGCATGCCGTCCGCGCCCACACCCGCGCCCTTGCGGATGACGGTGAGAATCTTCTGCTGCAAGTCCAGGGACATGTAGGCGTCGTCCTGGAACAGCCGCAGCTTGCGCTCGGTTTTGAGACTGACGCGGCTGGCGGTGGCATTCGCCACGCAGCCATTGGCAAAGCGCAGGCGCGCGTTCGCGATATCGATCTCTTTGGAAAAAACGCTGCTGCCGATGGCATCCACCGCCACGACCGGCGAGCGTACGATGCTCAAGATCAGGTCAATGTCGTGAATCATCAGATCGAGCACGACATCCACGTCGGTGCCGCGATGCTTGAACGGCGCGAGCCGCGCCGACTCGATGAAGCGTGGCACCGTCAAGGCAGGCTGCACCGCCAGCACGGCGGCATTGAAGCGTTCCAGGTGACCCACCTGCAAAATCCGCTTCCGTCGATGCGCGATCTCTATCAGATTCTCGCCTTCGGCGATGGTGACGGTCATCGGCTTTTCCACCAGCACGCTCGCGCCGGCCTCGAGGAAGGCCTTGGCCACTTCGTGATGCGAGGCTGTGGGCGTCACGATGCTCACGGCATCGACGCGGCCCAACAGTTCCCGATAGTCGGCATGCGCCGCGACCTTCAGTTCCGCCGCCACCGCCGCGCGCGCCGCCTCCGACGGATCGGCAATTCCCACGAGCTGAGAGTCGGCCAGGGCGGCGTATTTTTGCGCGTGAAATCGGCCCAGGTAGCCGACACCGATCACTGCCGTGCGGATCAAGGAGGGGCGTCTCGCCGCCACTTGCTCTTGGCGCGGTAGTCCTGGCGCATTTGCAGCGTGGCGCCGCCGATGATGGCGAGCGCCACCCCGCCCAAACACAGCAATCCGCGCCACACGGTCCACAGCCCCGCGGACAGCGACCAGAGCATCATGCCGACGCCCAGGAGCGCGCCCAGCACCATGAACACCCAGGGCTTTAGGTCGTACAGTGTCTGAGGCGTCCAGGAGCGCATGCCCGCGATTCTACAGCGGCGGGCGGCATGGCGGGATTCGTTTACAATCAGCCATGGCATTCAATCTCCGAAGGCTCGCAGAAGAGCGTCCCTGGGCGGCGGAACTGAGCATGGCCGGAATAGGCTTGCTGCTGGGGCTCGTCCTCATGCCGGTGCTGATTTTCTATGCCGGCGTGGCGACCCTGGGCCGCTTTGACGGCGCCGGCTTGGGGCACCTGTATGGCAGCCTGTTCCAGGGTCTCAAGGAGGCATCCCTTGCCTCCTGGGTGGTATTGCTGGGGCCGTACGGCCTCTATGTCTTGTTCAGGGCGCTGCGCGCCTGGTGGCGCGCCAGCGCGAGATTGAACGAGTCAGCTTAAGTTTCCCGGGGCGCGGACGCTAACTTGCCATAAGCGGAACCTTTCCGTTTTTGCGCTGGAGCCGCGTTTTGAATTCCGAGATCGAAGCACAACTTCGCCGATCAGTGAACTTCCCCTCGCCCCCGGGAGTGGCAACGCACATCATTGAGTTGGCGCAGGACCCCGAGATCGAGATGGGCAAGGTCGCCAAGGCTTTGAGCATGGATTCGGCACTGTCCAGCAAGGTGCTGCGCATCGCCAATTCACCGCTGTATGCGCAGCGCCGCAAGAGCGAGAACTTGAGACAGGCGCTCGTCGTGCTGGGATTGAATGCCACCTTGACGCTCGCCTTGAGCTTCTCGCTGGTCAAGTCGCTGCGCGGCGCGAAACCCAACGGACTGAATTACAAGCTGTACTGGCGGCGTGCGCTTCTTGCCGCGACCGCCGCGCGCGCGCTCGGCGATGCCATGCGTCAAACCCTTGCCGAGGAAATTTTCCTGGCAGCGCTGCTGCAAGACGTCGGCATGCTCGCGCTCGACCAGGCCGTTCCGGATTTGTATCGCGACGGCGAAAAACTGCAGCGCGATCATGCGGCGCTCGCCGCACACGAAAAGAAGCGGGTGCAAGCCGACCATGCCTACGTGGGCGGTTGGTTGATGCGCACCTGGAATTTGCCGGAACGGTTGTATCGCGCCATCGAGCACAGCCACCAAATGGAATTGAGCTACAGTTCCAACCCGGCGGGGATCTTTGACCGCTGCGTCGCGCTCTCAGGACCTGTCGCCGACCTGTTTCTGCTGGACCCGGAGCAGCGGCAATTTGCCGAGACGGCGCTGTGCGCCGAGCGCAGCCTGGGGCTCGATCGCACGGCGTTCGGACAGGTGCTCGGAACCATAGGCTCGATGATTCCGGAGACAGAAGCGATCTTCGAGTCCGAGCATCTTGCCAAGCAACATCCGGATTTGATCCTCGAGCAGGCGCGCGAGGTGCTGATGCTGCGCAGTCTGCATGCGCTGCGCGAAATCAATACGCTGCGCTCCGCCGCCGACGCCGCGTCGGCGCAGTCGCTGGAGCTCGAGGAGGAGACGCGGCGCGACTCTTTGACCGGCGTGTACAACCGCGCCTATTTGGAACAGTTCCTGGCACGCGAATTCGACAACTCGACGCGGCACAAATGGCCCCTGAGCGTCGCGTTCGTCGATCTCGACAACTTCAAGCTGCTGAATGAAAACTTCGGGCACCAGGCGGGCGACCGCGTGCTGCAGGCGACCGCACGGATTTTGCGCGGCAATACGCGCGAGACCGACATGATCGCACGGCATGGCGGCGAAGAGTTCGTGGTGGTGCTGCCGGCAACCGATGCCGATACAGCGCACAACATCTGCGAGCGCATCGTCATGGCGTTTCGCAACACCGGCCACGTGGTCGGCTCGCATCATGCGAAGGTCACGGTCTCGATCGGCTGTGCGACCCATGGCGCGCAAATCCAATTTGCCAACCATGCCGACTTCATCAAGGCAGCCGATCAAGCGCTGTACACGGCGAAGCTGCGCGGCCGCAATCGCTCGGTGCCGTTCGACCGGCAATTGACCACGGCGCTCGCCAAGAGCGGCTAGCGCGTGCCGCCGCTCGCTTACACCAAATTAAGTTGAGCTGCGCGCATCTTATGTCGCAAGCGACATGAACTGCGTCACAGATTCGCAATCCAGTCCAATCCTGAGTGTCGCAATTTGGGAACATTCACCCAGCGGCGAAATCACAATAAGAACATTGACAAGGCACTGGGCAATTTTTTCGGAGAGGCGTTGACGAATGGCGACCGATAACAAGATTCAGGCGGACGATTCCAGCTTCAGCTTCGGGGTGCGGGAGCTGCGACAGGCGAAGGCGGCGAGAACATTGGCGCTCGATGCGGGTTCGAAAAAACCATCCAACAAAGAGCAGGGCTCTGACCCCTACAATACTTCGGGCAGCTTTGACCGCACCAAGAATTGGACCCGCGTAGGCAAGCGCTAATCCTCGGCGGCTGAACTCGCGCGGCGGGGCGCGCGAAATTCGCTGTTTGGATACCAGCGCGGAAAGCGCTTGCTGTTGGCGATGCGCAGGCCGACGTGGTAATCGAGGTTAAGATCGGTTACCGCGCCGCTGACATCCCAATCGGCCGAATATTGATCGCTCGGCTGGCGGTAGCGGTGCGCAAAATAGTTATCGATCTGCGCCTTCCCCCACACCGGTCCGCGCGCCGCGCTATCGATGCCGGACTGCGTGTACAACACCGGCACGCCGCGGTGGGCAAAGCTGTAGCTGTCGGAGTGAAAATACAGCCCTAGCTGAGGATTCGGATCGGGGTGCGCGTCGCGCCCCTGCAGCAACGCCTCGGTGCGCGCTGCGTCTTCCAAGTCGGTGTTGCCGAATCCGAGGATGCTGACATCCCGGGTGCGGCCGCCATTGATCAACATGTCCACGTTGATCACCGCCGCGGTCTGCCGCAGCGGCAGGATCGGGTTCTCCAGGTAGTAGCGTGACCCCAAAAGGTCCGGCACCGCGGCCGTGGTCGCGAGAAACGCGATGGAACGGTCGGGCTTGGGATCGGTGTGCTTGAAGGATTGCGCCAACGCCAACAAACCCGCAACACCGGTCGCGTCGTCGACGGCGCCATTGTAAATATTGCGCCCCGGCCTGGCCGCGTCGATTCCCAACGAATCCCAATGCGCGGTATACATGACGAATTCATGCGAACTGCGCCCCGGCCACAGCGCGATCACGTTCTGCGAGTTAAATGGACGAAGCGTGTTGTGGATCGTGACCGCGATGCTCTCGCCCAGGGGCAGCGCCTTGAAGCCCGGATGCGCCGCCGCCGCAACGGATTTGGTGAAATCGATTCCCGCGGCGATGAACAACGCCCGCGCCGCATCGTTTTGCAGCCAACCTTCGACTGCCGCGCGGCCGGCATAGCCATCGGGCGCCGGCAGTTCAAATTGCGCGCCCGTCCAGGTCGATTGAATCGCGTCCCAGCCATAGCCCAATGCCGCGGCATCGTGGATGAGCAACACGCCCTGCGCACCCTGGCGGGCGGCTTCCTCGACCTTGTAGGCGAGGCGGCCGTATTCGGTCATGGCATTGCCCTTGAACAGCGTCGGGTCTTTCGACGCATAGCCCGGATCGTCCGCCAACACGACCACGGTTTTGCCGTGTACATCGAGGTTCGCGTAGTCATTCCAGGAATATTCCGGCGCGACGATGCCGTAGCCGACGAAAATTAGATCGCTGCGCGCGACCTGTACGTCAGGCACGGCGCGCTTGGTCCAAATCACCATATCCTTGCCGTACGCCAGTGTGCGGCTGCCGCCGGCGCCGTTGACCGCCAGCGTCGCCTCCGTGGAAGTGATTTGCACGAGCGGAACCGACTGCACGTAGCTGCCGCCGTTGCCGGGCTTCAACCCGATCTTCCGAAAGTTCTCGATCAGATAGCTGACCGTCTTGTCCTCTCCGGCAGTCCCAGGCTTGCGGCCCAGAAAATCATCCGAGGCCAACACGCGGACGTGATTGCCGAAGGCGGTGTCATCGACATCGGTGGAAGGCAGCGGCTCCTTGGGTTGCATTGAGCAGCCGGACATAACGAGCGCTGCGTATGACAGAACCGGCAATACTCGCCTGAATTGCATCATTGTCCCTACCCGCTCAATTGCGGCGCGGCCAATACAGCAAAATTACGCCGCATAGGCAAATCCCTGTAGCGAGGTGCGCCCAGCCGCGCCACGGTCGGTTCTTCGCCTCGCCAAGGAAACTCCCGGCGCTGGCGGCGGTCAAAATAGCGAACGTGGCCAGACTACCCGCCACCCGAGGCAGTTCCCGGGGCAGTTCCGGGTGTTGGGGCCCCAATACCAGGAACACGATTAGGACCGTTGCCAGGCCGAAGGTGAACGAAGCGGCGGTCCCCAGCACGATGCCGATCAAAACCGTGAACGGACGCATATCCTCCGGCTCATATACACTTGCTAGGAAGGACGGGCTTCTCTAGCCTTGATGGGAGTGGGGAAGGAAGTTTACAGGAGATCTGCGACGGTGATACTCAAACGGCTTAAGGCCACTCGTTCGCGATGGATTACCGGCGTTGCCGTCTGCGTGAGCGCGGTGGGGCTTGCCGCCCTGTTAGGCGCCGCCATGACGCCGCCCGCCGCCACTTCCGCCGCATCCGCGGCCGCCGCGGTCCTCGCCCCCACTGAACAGCAAAACTACGTCGCGCGGCGCGTCGCCGACATCATCTCGCACGAACACTACCGGCGGGCCCCGCTCGATGATCATCTGTCGAGCTTGATCCTCGACCGTTACCTTGATGCCATCGACGGCGCGCGCAGCTACTTCTTTGCGAGCGATATCGCGGAGTTCGAAAAGTACCGCTATCAGCTGGACGATGCCATCAAGACGGGCGACGTCGAACCGGCGTTCATCATTTTCCGCCGCTATCAGCAGCGCAGCCGCGAGCGCATGGCCTACGCGATCGATCTGCTCAACAAGAAGCCGGATTTCGAGATCGACGAGACGTTTAATTTCGATCGCGAGAAGGAACCCTGGCCGGCAAACGCCGCCGAGATGAACGAGTTGTGGCGCAAGCGCGTGAAGAATGACGCACTCTCGCTCGTCACCGCCGGCAAACAGTGGCCCGAGGCTGTCGATGTATTGCACAAGCGCTACGAGCATGTCGCGAAGCGCATGGATCAGAGCAAGCCGGATGACGTGTTCGAGGCGTTCATGAATGCCTTCGTGCTGTCGCTCGATCCGCACTCGAACTATTTCTCTGCGCGCAATTCCGAGGAATACAACATTCAGATGAGCTTGAGCTACGAGGGCATTGGCGCCTCGCTGCAATTGACCGACGACTACGTCACCGTCATCGACGTCATCGCCGGCGGTCCCGCAGCGGTCAGCGGCAAGCTGGCTGCCAGTGATCGCATCACGGCTGTCGGCGAGGGCAAGACGGGCGAGCTGACCGACGTCATCGGTTGGCGCTTGGATGACGTGGTGCAAAAAATACGCGGGCCTGGCGGCACCACCGTGCGCCTACAGCTGCTGCCCGCGGGCGCGGCGCCGGGCTCCGTGCAGAAAGTCGTGGACTTCACGCGCAACCGGGTATCGCTCGAAGCGCAGGCATCCCACAAGGCCCTGCGCACCGTGGTGCGCAACGGCAAGGAAATCAAGGTCGGCATCATCACCGTGCCGAGCTTCTATCAGGATTACGATGCCAGCCGGGCCGGCGCGAAGGACTATCGCAGCACCACACGCGACGTGCAGCGCTTGATCAGCGAACTGCGCAAGGACGGCGCGGACGTTTTGATCATGGATTTGCGCGCCAACGGCGGCGGCTATCTGCCGGAAGCCGAATCGCTGACCGGCTTGTTCATCGATCGCGGGCCGGTGGTGCAGCTGCGCGACACCACGGGGCATATCGAAGTGGACGATGACCCCAATCCGTCGATCTTTTACAGCGGACCCATGATGGTGCTGGTCGACCGCTTCAGTGCCTCGGCCTCGGAGATCTTCGCCGGCGCCATTCAGGACTACGGCCGCGGTCTCATCGTCGGCCAGCAGACCTACGGCAAGGGCACGGTGCAAAATGCCCACCCGCTCAACTACACGATCTTCGGGCGCAAACCCGAGCTGGGTCAGCTGAACGTGACCATCGGCAAGTACTACCGGATCACGGGCGAGAGCACCCAGGATCGTGGGGTTACCCCGGATATCGCCCTTCCCTCGCTCATCGATGCCAATGAGGTCGGCGAGAGCACGCGCGACCGCGCCCTGCCCTGGGATCACATCGAGCCGGCAACTTTCCGGGTCGAAGGCGATTTGAAACCGATCGCAGCGTCCTTGGAAAAGCTGCATCAGGAGCGCACCGCGGGCAGTGCTGATTTCAAGTACCTGCGCGAGGACATCGCAGCGCTCGATGCCATGCGCAGCCAGAAGACGCTGTCGTTGAATCTCAAGACGCGCGAAGCGGAACGCAAGCGCGTGGACGGCGACCGGCTGGCGCGTGAAAATGCCTGGCGCGCCGCGCATGACGTCAAGCCGGCGGCATCGCTGGAAGAAATCAAGGACGATGCGACCGCGGGTATCCTGCTTGATGAAGCTTCGCAGATCGCCGCTGACCTGGTGGTGGTATCGGCCAAGCGAACCGCGCCGACCCAGGCACGGCGCGGCGATACCGATCCGAACCCGACGCACCGTCAGCCGCTAACGCAACAGTAAGGTGTACAAATCCCAATAGTCCTCTGCCAGCACGTTCCACGTGTTGGCAGAGGCAGGCTTTGGCTTGTCGAATTCCAGCTCGGTTGCGGGCGGCGACAAGGAATCCGCGGTCGGCACGGTATCGGCCGCATTGCGGTATTCGCAAGTCGCGCGCAGCCGCTCCAATTTCACCCTCACGAGGCTGCCGATCTGCTTCTGAGTCACCACTGCGGCTTGCGCCTTCTGCACGCGCTGCATGTAGCTTTCGCACTCCGGGCGCGCGCCGAAACTCATCTCGTGCACGCGCCGCGCCACGGCCTCCTTGGCGCGCGCCGCCAGTCCATAGGCATCGGCATGCTCGCACAGCAGTTCAGCATAGCTGATGATGGCCAGATTGATGTTGCGGCGAGCCGCCAATGAGAGCCCGGGAAATTCCGGCGACGCCTCATTCTCGATTGCACTGCGCTCGGCGTGCAAATCGCCGACGGCCGCATCGGCGATGACGACCTGATTGCGCAGCAGATCCAATGCCTTGATGCGGCGCCGGCGCTTGAAGTAGTGCCAAAAGGCGGTCAGGCGTCCGATCTCCTGCTGCTCCTCGGCGAGATGGCGGCGCTGTTGATCCGCATCGGCGCCGGCCGCGCGCAGCCGCAGATCCGCGTCCGCGAGGCGCGCGTTTTTTTCCGCATCGACATCCGCCTTGTGCTTGGCGACCTCGCGTGCTTCTTGCTGGCGCGTCAGGTCCGCGGCAAAAGCGGACAGCTGTTGGTGGCAGGTCTTCCACAGAGCGCGCAATTGAAAGAACACCAGCGCGCCGAATCCGGTTTTTGGATCGCCCAGCAGGTCGCCAAGCGCATCCATCTGCTCCTGAATTCGAATGGTCGCGCCTTCCTGCTGCTTGAGCCGATCGCGCAGCAGGTGAAATTCATCCTTGAGGTCGGCGTAAGCTTTTTTCAGGCCTGCACGATTCTGGAACAGCTGCATGAGCCGCTCTTCGTCGGCACTCGCTGAGCCTCCTTCCGCCACGCCTTTTAGAAACGTCAGCTTATCGATCAAAGTCCCGCCTCATCCCATGACAACCGCAGGTCACCCGATACGAAGCCAATCTTCGCGGCTAGAAGTGATGTCCCCGCTCGGCGCAATATTCCAGCCATTTATTTAGCATCATGTTCCGCGCCCAGCGCTGATCCAGTTCACGCTTGAGTCCCGACTGCAGCTTGGCGAGCTGCGGATGGCGCTGAAAACCACGAAAACTGCGCACTTCGGCAAGGCGGGCGTCGTGGTACACGCAGACCTCCAAATCCGGATCGCGGAGCCGCGCCGCCCCGGATTCGAACTCATAAGTAAGCCGAAAAACGCTGGTATACCGGCACAGCTCCAACGGGGTGAGATACAGATCACAGTCCGAGGCGACCTTGGAAATGCGCTGCGCGGCGACCTCGCGAAGATCGTCCACGAGCCAGCCCAAGCGCACGAAATTGCTCTCGTACAGCGTCATCAGACTTACAAAGCTGCCGGGCCGCGCCCGCCACGATGTTTGGCACCATTGGTCCGCTATCATGGTTCAACTATACCACGCACGTTCGAGATTTCAGGGCCGTAGTCGACGCTCAATGCCCATGCGATCAAGAATCCTGGTGGCGATTTCTTCGATCGAGACTTCGGTCGCATCGAGCACCGGCACGCCCTGCCGCTCGAACAAAGACTCAGCGGCGCGCACTTCGAACGCCACCTGCGCGGCCGATGAGTAGCGGCTGTCGGGCTTGCGTTCGTTGCGGATTTGCTGCAATCGATCCGGCTTGATCGTCAAGCCGAACAGCTTCTGCGGAAAGCCATCGAGCGCGCGCGGCAATTTGCGCGATTCCAGATCGTCGTCGGTGAGCGGATAGTTCGCGGCGAAAACCCCGTATTGCATCGCCAAATACAAACAGGTCGGCGTTTTTCCGGAGCGCGACACGCCCACCAGGATGACATCGGCGCGCTCGTAATCGCGCACCACCGATCCATCATCGTTCGCCAGCGCGAAGTTCGTGGCGTCGATGCGCGTCGCATAGGCGTGCGTGTCCGCCATGCGATGGGTCCTACCTGCGGTATGGCTTGATTGCGTCTTGAGTTCGCCCGCGAGGGGTGCTAGGAAAGGGTCGAAAAAATCCAGGAAAAATCCCGTGCTGCCGCGGACCACGTTGCGAACGTCTTCCTGCACCAGCGTGCTGAACACCACCGGCCGCATGCCCTCTTGCGCGGCGACCAGATCAATCTTTCGGACGGCTTCAATTGCCTTGTCAACCGTGGAGATAAATGGCACAGTCACTTGACGAAATTCGATGCCGTCGAACTGCGTCATGAGACTGTGACCCATTGTTTCTGCGGTAATTCCCGTTTGGTCGGAAACGAAGAATACAGTTCGTTTAATCA
>Ga0193753_10000278_pt1 | contig 50917 bp, 54 predicted proteins | sample H1c2metaG_FD_144925 | JGI IMG/M metagenome (GOLD analysis project Ga0193753, IMG submission 144925) | Soil microbial communities from a riparian zone of the East river system, Colorado, United States - H1c2 | ecosystem: Environmental > Terrestrial > Soil > Riparian zone | place: USA: East...
GGGAATCGTGCGCCATCTTGTAGTTGTTCTCCATATCATCTGAAGGAACATCTCTCTCATCTCCGAATGTGATGTAAATGTGTGCCCAGTCAATCGAAGCTTTAGAAAGGGCTTCGTAAATAGGCATGGGAGTTTTTCCTCCAGCGAGGCAGAGAACGCAGGAGCCAGTAGATTCAAGAGAAACAAGAATATGCCGCACGATGTGATCGGTGGCTTCTTGTACAAAGTGTGAAGTTTTGAGGATAGTGGGCATAAGAGAAGTTTATCATGGGAAATAAAAAAACCGTGTCCAAAGCAGGACACGGGTATTACAGTTTCATGCAACTTTTCTTATGGATGGGAATTGAGCGCTGAGACAATGCTCGCGGTTGCGCGCAACACTCCGAGTGTCGTGCTTGGAGGATAACTTTCGCTTGGGCAGAGACGTTCCTCTTCACCGCTATATGCTTTTTCAAATTGCTGGCCTTCGGCGCCTACTTTCCCGATCCACTCACAGAGAGCGACGGATTCTGACGAGATTTTCATTGCCAGAGCGATACTGCGGTCATTTCCTTGAAGCTTTGCACCTTCTAGATATCGCTTATCGCCATAGTGGTCGAGTCGGGCATAGAGCACACCGACTTCGGAGACTCCATACTTTTTTAGCATCTTATGGCTGGGCGGAACCATAACCATTTTTTCGTCGAGGAATTTACATTCTTTAGCGAATGAAATAAGTTCCTCGGGCGTTCCCGTTTGCATCAATTGCCTGAATCTTGCGGATTCATCTCGGTTTAGCTGTTTCATACAAAGATCTCCTTTGGATTTAGAATAGCTTTGCAGAGAATAGATGTCAATAAAATATTCAATAAAAAAACCGCTCAACGAGCGGGGAAGAAGTGAGATTCAATTTCGAGCCATGAATTCATAATCTTCATGGTTCGTATCTGGGTTTCCCAATCAACAAGATCTTTTTCTGTGGGGCTGAAGAGTATCCGTTCTCGGACGCAGCTCGGCATATGCAAGAGCACATCCGGACGATCGTCGATCATGTGAGTAATGCCCAACCTCTCACAAATCGAAGCTTTTTCGTGTCGTAGAGCACAGAAATGAACGCGGGAAATGGGAATGGTGACCTTCTCAACAAATTCCGGGCTCGTGACAAATGCGCGTGCCCGGACTTCTTGAGCTTCATTTACTCGTGAGACAATGTGAACTCGTTCACCGAAGCATTCATCGATGAGCCGACGAATAACGCGAAAAGACTCAGGAAGAGGCAAGTTGTGCTTCACCACCGTGTTTCCAAGGTCAATACCTAGGACGTCAGCATTTTGTAGCATATCTGAATTAACCATAGCAGATTTCTCATAGTTGGCAACAAAAAACCGCCTCACGGCGGTCGTTTTGTTCGATAGCCCTTCGACAAGCTCAGGGCGGGCCCTATAACTACTATTTGACTGCGTCCTTGAGCGCCTTTGCTGCGCGGAACTTTGGAACCTTCATAGCGGGAACCTTGATAGCTTCTCCTGTGCGTGGGTTGCGAGCTTCGCGAGCCGCACGCTGTTTTACTGAGAAGATACCGAGACCTGCGATAGAAACCTCATCGCCCTTCTTCAAAGAGTCGATAACGCTGTTAATCACTGTCTCTACTGCTTGCTCAGCCTGAACCTTTGTTCCGCCGAGAACTCCATGAACTGCGTCTACGATACTTGCTTTGTTCATATGTTATTTCTTAATGCTATTAATTGGTTCTCGGTCAGTTCCGCCGAGGAGCGGACGATCGAGTTTCGAACCGTGGCTCTAATTATATAGTAAGCCATTTTATAAGCAATGAGGGCAAATATTGACAATACAGATATTGCATGTTATTGTACTTGTACAGACTCGCAGAAAGATGGTATCTTTAGGCCATTCTATTAATTAATACATAATTTCACTATTTATGGCAGAAAAAATTTCCGCGTTTATGAGGCCTATGACTATAAGTGCCGACTTGGCTCCTATAGTAGGTGCTGGACCAATGCCTCGTTCAGAGGTGGTCAAGGCTCTGTGGGTGTATATCAAGAAGCACAATCTCCAGGATCCCAAGAATAAGCGCAATATCAACGCAGATGAGGCTCTCAAGAAAGTTTTTGATGGCAAAGCGGTGGTCAACATGTTTGAAATGACCAAGTTAGTATCCAAGCATCTTACAAAGTAGAGAAAACTGCTCTTACAACAACAAAAATACCGAGATAGCTCGGTATTTTTGTTGGGTAGGGGATTACCTTCTCTTTTTCTTTGCTCTCGGCACCCTAGCCCCAGCTTTTCTCGCCTCAGATAGCCCTATAAGATATTACCTCTAACCCTTTTGTTTTGATCTCATTCTTGATACCATAAATTCATGTTAGAAAAATATCTCCAGGAGATTGGTTTAAATGAAAAAGAGGCTTCAGTGTATCTAGCACTTCTGCAGTATGACAATGCCTCAGTTATCGATATTTCCTCAAAAACAAAGATCAATCGCTCTACTACGTATACTATTTTGGAATCATTGGCTAAAAAGGGTCTGGTCAGTGAGACTACGGTGGGTAAAAAGACACGCTATCAAGCTGAGTCGCCGGAGAGATTGGAAACCTATGTCGAGCAGAGAATGGTAATGCTTACTGAGCAAGCCAAGAAACTCAAAGATATTATTCCTCAGATAAAGAGCGTTCAGCGAGAGGGTGGAGAAAAGCCAGTTGTAAAATACTTTGAAGGTAAAGATGGGTTAGTGAGTTTACATGAAGAATTTTTCTTGGGCCAGAATGAAGATTCTGTTAGTTACCTTATCTACTCTAAAGACTTGGTAGATGAGATTTTTACCCAACAAGAGCGAGATAAGTACAAAAACATGCGTTTGCGTAAGAATATCAAGTCCAAAGTTTTATATACATATAGAAATGGGGAAATACCGAGTACCGTAGATGGGGAACGCGTGAAGATTGACGCGGATAAATATCCTATTCTATGTGACATATCTATTTCGGAGGATAGAGTAAAAATTGCTATTTTAGGAAAGAAACTATCTGGAATTTTTATCAAAAGTAGGGAATTTGCTGAGACTTTTAGGAGTATATTCAACGTTGGCTTTGATGAAAAGAAGAGGGCCCAACCGTAAATAAATTCACAGTCGGGCCCAAGGACACTACATTTTCGTGGCGATTTCCGATCGCCAAATGCCTAGTCGCTTCGGTGTGGTCGCAGTCGCGACGGGACAGATAGCTGGATAGACAGACGTTTTTTGCAACCATTTGTTACGGTCGCCAATAAACTGACTTTTTTACTCAATCGCACATAACCACTTTCTTTCCTTTATAGGTCCACTCTCAACCAAATAAGCTATATCTCGAAGGAACCGACAAGTCGATTTCGATGTCGTCATCTAGGGCCAATGAGGTCCCCTAGATGACGACACGTACTTTCATCCTAGTCGCTCATTGTGTCCTCCTTAGGTTGAGTTTTCGTAGGGTAACGGTTTAAGCGGAGTTAATTGACCCCACCCCTACTTCTCATATAATCTTAGCAGATTTTAGGGTTTTGTCAAGAAAAAATGACATATTAGTGAAAATAATGAGCGGTAGAGCCATTTTAGGCATATTTTGAGGGTTTTTATAGTTTTTAGTATATTTTAACTATTCTGACAGAAATATTTTACTAAAAAATACATTTTTAAATTGTCAAAATTAATAGAAAAGTGACAAGATAATATAACTTATTATATCATAATATGGCTATAAACAAAGCTATATCTCTTCACATAAACTACAATCTGTCAGAAACACTTGACAAAAATAAAGACGCGTGTATACTTTGCACCAGTATGAAGTTTTGACAGATTTGGTTCCTTCGCCGTGTTCCTCCCGATGTGAGACTCCTTTCCCCAAGATATTCAACGGGACAGAGCATATCGCTTAGGACCACGACGAAGGAACTAATAAAAACAATGCACATCATGAATGATGGCACGACCATGACCCACGAAGAGTGGCTCGCATGGTTGCGCGGGAAGTAGAAATACTTCCTATGCTGCGACCACAGTGATGTGGCACGCGGAGAATATGTATCAGCTTGGCAAAAGAAATGATACACCAGACCCCACTGTTACAAAGGAAGGGTTTCCAGACCCATCTCAAATGGAAGTGTAACCAGAGTAAAACACACAATTCTGGTTACATTGAACCGGAGAATTGAAAAATTCTCCACTCTACTGAGTTCGTACCAGCCACTGCGGACTCACAGAGTATAGTTCTTTACATATAAAGTGTCTGCACAATAACTTGCCTTTCGCGTGGTTGCCATGGGCAAGTTGCTGTGCAGATACTTCGCAGGTATCCGAGCACGTGGGTGTGGGCTCGCAAAGACACATCGATCCTCTCCTTCAGACCGAAGGTTTGGAAGGAGAGTAAGGGGTTTGGCCAATGGAGCCAATCGCCCGAAAAGTATCGAGGGGTTAGATCCTGGTGAGGCTTTGATCCTCATCTCGCCCCGGGAATCCTGACTTAGATTCAGGCAACCGTTGATCTCTTGCGCTTGATCCATTCCAATGGACAAGCATTAGAAAGAGATCATCTCGATATATGAGTGCTGGAAACATTCGGTGTGTAAGTAAGTACACATCACTGCGAGGGGTTTAGCTTGTTCACCTTAGTAACAAGCACTTTATCGGGTTCACCTCAATGACGAGGTGCATCCGCTGAGTCACGCACATTACAATTTGAAAACTATGAAAACCACCCTCGCTCTCTTCGTCGCGTTTGTCCTGATGTTTGTTGCAGGTTGCGACATGCATTACGAGCAGCCCGTTCACACCTACTTTCCGACCAATCACTGGACGGTGAAGTCAGTGGTAGAAGGGGAGGTGGTGGCGGAAACGCTTTCCACAAACCTTGCAGAAAGGTTTCGCGTGGTCAAAGCCGCGCCGGTTACCCCGCTTACCAACGGTCAGTCGGTCCGCGTGGAGCTCACGCTTCGCCAAGGACCGCACTACCGTTTGGAGCTGGTCTCCGCACGAGCCTACCCGGCCGTGGAGTAAACAAGTGTCTGTGCAGATGTTTCGCAGGCATCCTAGTACCTACTCTCTGGGAGTAGACATTCCATTCTTGACGGTTGTGAGGATGGTTACCTGGATTAGTTATCCAGACTGTAGGCGATGATGGCACTCGTCCGAGCACGGATGAGCTTGAGTCAGAACCAAGGTGAAATGAATCTGGCAAATTCATTTCTGGAGAAATTCATAACTCCGGCCCCACCATAGGCTACCGTACAGATGTGGCAGTGCCGCCACGACACGAGGTAACTCTTTTGTGTCACTGCGATTTTAGTTTCGCTCATTTAACTTAAAATGAGCACTTTATTGAATTCATCTCGAATGTATTGAGGTGGATTCAATGAGTGAGTTCTTTACAACAGTTGAAACGATCACCTGCACGAGTATGCATTTGAAAAGTCGAATATATATTCGTGCAGGTGTCGCGCAAACGTCAGAGCATGGGTTCCTAGTCCAGTACCAACTGTTTCACATGTTGTGATCCGGTTAGGCAGATGGAGAGGATGAGTTCTTTTACTTCACGTGTGAGACACGTGTCGTCGAAGGAGTGGGTACGACCACACTCAAGTTGTCACTTGAGGTACCACCCGGAAAGAATATGGTTTTTATTACTCTTACTAGAGACGGCACCGTTGGTGCCGTGGGGAGTGACTTCCAAGCCTAATAAAGACAATCGGAATAGGGGCGGATAGTACCTGGTCAAGGGTATCCGTGAGTAAAACCGAATTGCGCATTCATTTCAACTTCAACCTTTAACCAAGGATACACATGAGCACAAGTTATGGAAAAGTCACAGTTCAGTTTCCGGGATTTCGCCCGATCGAACTTGCCACCATCGACGGCTCGGTGGCTGTCTTTGGGTGGGATGGATCTCGCCGACCATGTACTGGTCGATCCTTAACGTTTGTGGGTGAAAAAACTCCACAACGCCTTTCACGCAAAGAGCGTAGTCGCTTTTTGACCCATCTCAAAAGATGGAATAAGCGCCGAGGGTATCGAGTCCTTGCAAAGGAGAGCCTCTGGTAGCTTCCAAATTTCGGTTTCGCAGATTCCATCAAAATCTGCACTTTATCGGACTCATAATTTTTCAAATTGTGTGTCAGTAGAGTTCCAGTTCCTCGTAAAAACAATAGATTGATTATGCGTATTGGAAATAAGAAAACAAAGAACATGTCCCATCAGATCAACCTTCTTACAAAACGCATCGGGCGTTTGGTGAAGAGGTACGGCGGGGGGCATGCCTATGTGCATGCTGCACAAAAGCGAATGAAGCTTTTGTTGCAGGCTGCAGGCTGATCTGATGCGGCTTCGGCACGCGGGGTACGATGACTACCTGGCAACAGAATCGTCATAGAGAACGGAACAAAAAGTACATTTCAAATTTATTATGACAACAAAAATGGACCGTAATGATCCGTGGGATGTGTGGGTGGCGGAAAACTTTGGCAAACCCCTTCTCAATCCACCGCCTCACCCTCTCTACGATGAGTTCCCACTGGATCCGAAGATCGATCGTAATGATCCAGAAGCCTGGTTTGATGAGGCGACATCTTCTTTGTCTGGAATACAATGCGAAGACGGTTTCGGCCCATGGGAGAGCCTTGGGAATTACGTTTGCGTAGTGGTACAACCATCGCGGATATTCTCACCTCAAGATCTGGAAGAATATCTGCGGGGCAAGGGACGCTACACCATCGACTTCTTCGCCTACGGACAACCCGATGGGCCAGGAACTCCAGGTACGATCTGGGTGGTGAGAGTGTGGGACCTTCGCCGTGAGTGTGAGATCGCGAACAGCAGATTTGTTTCAGACAAACTGTCGTGGGCGATGAGTGTGGTGGCGCTACTCATTCCGTGAGAGTTGGGTTTCGATCATTCCCAGAAAAATGGTCACCTTTATTGGGTTCAGATCAATATCGATATGAACCCATAGAGTTCTTTACTTATGTTTGTTCATAGCGCTCTGTTGCTTTTAGGGAAGGCGGCGACAGAATGCTATGAGCAAACACATAACACAAATGGAGGCGATGAGATCGGTGCGTAAATTCACGATCTTCATCGGAAAAGCTCAGGGCACTCCAAAAGGTGCTCGGGGCTACAACCGCAACAAACACAAACAAGATTGGAGAAGGGAAACGTGAGCGAAAGAAGAGCTAGACAACTTTTGAGATTGATTGTAATCTCAACCTCATACATATGGGGTATTCTAAGGAGTTCATAAGGTTTATGGATTCATAGAGTACAAACAGCACAAACAAAAGGAAAAATATGCAAGGTATGAGTCTACGTCTGACACAGTCACTGAGTCAGACGCTCAGTCCGCTCCAGCTCCTTAGTCAACGACTGAGCCTGGAACAGCGGTTGTTGCGTCGAGTTCATGGTGCCGATGAAGTCTATCGACCAGCCGGAACCTGCTCCAACTGCAGTCGCCGCCTAACACCGGCAGAGATCATTCGGGGTTTCAACCGAAATGCTAACGATTTCACCACCAAGTGTCCGAAGTGCAAGAAACGCTTCGCCCCACAACTTGTCGCCGCTTCGAGTGTGGCTCGTGTGGAGATGCCCTTCTACTGCGCTATGCAGACGACGGGCATGTTGACGGCGGAGCTCGCGTCCGTTGCGCTTATGGAGTTCAAGAAGACGTACGCGTCTATCTATCGCTCGGCTGTCTACCACTTTGGCAGTTTGAAAGCCGCCTTCGAAAAAGTGGGACTGACGTATAGTCAGGAACCCAAGGTCAGCAGTTGGCAGAAAAAGATCATGTCATTTCTCGGCAAGTTGCCTGACCAGATCATCGCCAGCACTGCCAACGTCCCTTTGCGGGAAGTTCGAGCCCTGCGGAAAGAGAGACGCATCGAGCCCTATCGTCGTGGGCAAGTCTAAACTCACTCACCGGTCACACATAGCAAGCGCCTGACCAGCGCTTTTTTCTTTGCCCGATATTAAAATCCTTTCCAAAACAAAACCGCTATCTCTAGCGGCTTCATTCGTATAATTTGCGAATCAGCAGACGACCAGCGGGTCGTGTCGACGGAGGCTCGCCTACTGGGTTAGTGATTCGTACATTCGCATATTGGTATGGCGCTAGCTTGCTAGCGTGCAAACTCCATCACCCTCGTCTCGCGTATAACCATAACTTTGATCTCTCCAGGATATTTGAGATCCTTTTCAATTTTGAGTGCGATGTCGCGTGCCAGATTCTTGGCTTCGAGATCACCCACGTCTTCAGGTTTAACGAAGATACGGATCTCACGTCCAGCTTGGAGGGCATAGGATTTTTCTATACCAGGGAATGAGTTGGCCAGAGCCTCGAGATCACCGAGACGCTTGAGGTAATTCTCTATATTGTCGCGCCGAGCGCCAGGTCGAGCACCTGATATGGCATCTGCTGTTTGGACGATACGTGACTCGATAGTTTCATAGGGGTACTCTTCATGATGAGCCTGCATGGCCTTGATGACATCTTCGGGAGCTCCGAACTTCTGGAGAATTCGGCGACCGATCTCCACATGAGTACCGCCAACTTCATGGTCCAGTGCTTTGCCGAGGTCGTGGAGGAGTGCACCAGCTTTTGCTACCTGTACGTTAGCTCCAAGCTCTTCAGCGATCATGCCGGCGATATGGGACATCTCTATAGAGTGCTGGAGAACATTTTGTCCATAACTGGTACGAAAATGAAGTCTTCCCAATACAAGAAGTATGCGCGGATCTAGTCCGAGTACTCCGCACTCGTAGGCTGCAGCTTCACCCTTTTCTTTGATGGTCTTATTTATATCCTGCTTGGCTTTCTCTACAGTGGCTTCTATCTTTGCTGGTTGGATACGACCATCTTTGATAAGTTCACGAAGAGCGGTAGCAGCGGTGTGACGACGTACAGGATCAAACGAAGAGATTGTGATAGCTCCCGGAGTATCATCGATCATCACTTCGACTCCGGTCATACGTTCAAAGGCTTTGATGTTGCGACCTTCTTTGCCGATGATCTTGCCTTTGACATCATCGCTTGGTATCTCAACCATAGTAGACATAACATCTGAATTTACAGCAGACGCCAGACGTTGAATAGAGATAGCAAGGATGTCTTTGGCTCTTTTTTCGAGCATCTCTTCACCTTGAATCTCGAGCTTATTGAGTCGGACAAGGAGATCTTGTTCAGACTGCTTTTCTATAAGTTTTACAAGAGAGGTACGAGCTTCGTCTGCAGTAAGGTGAGCGATCTTTTCGAGCGCCTGAAGACGGTCATGTTCGAGTTTGTCCGCCTTTTCGCGGATAGCTTTGATCTCGGCCACGCGTTGCTTGATCATTTCCACCTCCTTGTCGATATCCGACTGCCGTTTATCCAAAAGATCCTCCTTTTTGATGAGGCGGTCTTCACTCTGCTTTATCTTGTCTTCCTTTTCCTTTATTTCCTTTCTTACTTCTTCCTTTGTGTTTTGAGCCTTGGACTCAGCTTCGGCGGTGATCTTCTTTGCGTCCTCTTTGGCTGCAAGAAGCATGGCTTTGATCTCGAGTTCCATGGAACCCTTTTTTCCGAGGGAAATGATCAGGCGCAGGTAATAACCTACGGCAATACCGAATACTCCTGCTATTGAGAGAAATAAGGCTACTAATTTGAGTGACATATGCGGATGTGATCCGCTCCTACGAAACTAGGGTGAAAGTGTTGTATGAATGTTTACGTGAGGTCGTGCCATAGCGGGCGTCCGGGGGGTAGAGATGGCATGAGTAACAGTCGTGGCGGGAATGGTGAGTCTGTAGTACTGAATGAGTAAATTGATCATAGTGTAATTGTTCACGAAGTCCGTATAAGCGATATCAAAAATTAAAATTTGGTAACACTTGCATCATATAACAGGAATGGGGGACTTGTCTAGGTGACTAGTAAGGCGAGGACCAGCAAGGCGAGGCCTTGCTGGTAATAAAAAACGACCGCTCCAGGAGGGGTCGCTCAAAGAGTTCAGTGTGTGATGATGTAGAACAGTATTGGAATAATAAGCAAAGCCCACAGGCAGCCTCCATTTTTGGTTGAGTGAAGTCCTACTGCTACGGCTCCACAAATTGCAATTGACACGGCGCCCGATACATATATTAGATTCATGATTTCCCTTCTCTAAACGGCCTTGCCAAAAACTACCAGATGATGTATAGTATGTCAATTGTGAGCATGTTCCATTATGATATAGTGCTCCTACAAATTTGAATGCATTTCCTTTTACTTCATTACTAACTTACTCATCTTACTTATTTACTTCCCACCCCCATGCTTATACCCACAGTCATTGAAAAGTCATCATTCGGCGAGCGCGCGTACGATATCTACTCACGTCTTCTTCGCGACAACATCGTGTTTCTTGGTGGAGGCATCGACGATCATACAGCGAACCTCATCATCGCTCAGCTCCTTTTCTTGCAGTCTGAAGATCCCAAAAAAGATATTTCTCTCTATATCAACTCACCAGGTGGTTCAGTTTCGTCTACTCTCGCCATCATAGACACTATGAACCATATCAAGAACGATGTCTCCACTGTCTGTGTCGGTATCGCAGCTTCAGGTGGGGCATTGGTGCTCTCTGCAGGAACCAAAGGAAAACGTTTTGCATTACCAAATTCTGAAGTGATGATCCATCAACCACTGGGTGGTGCAGAAGGTCAGGCATCTGACATCGAGATCAGTGCACGTCACATCTTGAAGACACGCGTGGTCTTGAACAAGATGCTTGCAAAAAATACTGGTCAGTCACTTGCACGTATCGAGAAAGATGTTGATCGTGATTTCTTCATGGATGCAGAGGAGGCAAAGAAGTATGGGATCATCGATGCAGTCACTACGGTCGCAAAGAAGTAATATAAAATATTTTAGATTTAGGAATGCTCAAATCTTAAATCGCAATCTATCTCTATGCGTCTCCATCGCTTCTACACAACAGAAGAACTTGCACCTGGAAAAATAGTTACGATCAACTCGGCAGAACTTGTTAACCAAGTTCGTCGAGTTTTTCGTTTGAAGTCAGGCGATGAGATCATTTTATTCAATGGAACACATTTTGATTACCGAGGGAAGATTGCTAACTATAGTAATCATGATAAAATAGACGCTGACCACTCCATGGTGGTACAGATAGATACGGCTACACCTTCACGTAGTCGTTTTATGCCTGCACGAAAAATCTTTTTGTATGCTGCCGTGGTCAAAAAAGACACATTTGAATGGATAGTGGAGAAGGCCACTGAACTCGGAGTCACAGACATTATTCCTGTGATAGCAGAGCGAAGTGAGAAAAAGAATCTCAATGAAGAGCGTTTAAATAAAATTGCTATTGAAGCAAGCGAACAAAGTGGAAGAGGTGACGTGCCAGTAATACACAGTATTATTTCATTGAAAGATTCTATTGAAAAAACAAAGGCAGACGAAAGCGAGATCAGCGGACGGCCAGCGGGTCGGATCGGCGGAGACTCGAAGCGCCGGAGCAAGGAATCAAAGGTGATCGCATTCCATACAGAGGGTGAGATGTTTCACAAGGATCCTGTTGGTGGTAACGATAAGTCTGTGGCAGTTTTCATAGGACCCGAGGGCGGTTGGTCAGATGCTGAGGTGGAGCTGTTTCACAAGAATGGTATTGCTGTGCAAACGCTTGGAACTCAAGTATTACGTTCAGAAACAGCGGTTATCGCTACCCTCTCGCAGGTGGTGTTTGGTTAATGAGGAGTTTCACTCAATGTGAGCAATGATTGAAGTTGAGCTTGTTTCACAGCAGATTCTCATCTATCGAAGAGGTAATCGTGAGTGCCAATATCAAAAAATATAGCGACTGCTCCTTCGGTCCTATAGACTGCTCGGACATCTCCAGTGATGTTAATACTTCGATAACCTATCCACTTACCTTTTAAAGGATGATCTTCAAGCAGGGGATGGGTTTGATCAATTAGAAATAAATTTCTACGTACAACAAAAGCCTCACGAATCTGAGGTATGAGTTTGGAATAGGATTTATCAAATGAGCGAAATGTTATCGCTGCTCCAATTTTCATATGAGTAAATTAGCTTACAGGTTTCGCAGATATGCATCCATCTCATCCATGTCGGTAAAGAGTGGTGACATGTTTTTGCCGGCTTTGATATCTTTCTCACCCTGTTTCAAGACCTTTTGAAGTCTTTCGGAAGGTGTAAAGGGCGCAGTAAAAGTGATTCTACGATCATTGATAAACTTCTTCAAGAAAGCATTGATAATGGTACTGAGTGGCAAGGCCATATCCTTTGCGGTCTGCACGGCCTGATCTTTGATTTCCTTATCGACTTTGATATTGATAACTGTTTTCATAACCGAAGTATATACAACGGTTATTTAGTTGTCAATAAAAAAGCCCAAGCAAAAACTCGGGCTTATGAAACGTGAGGTTCTATGCTGGAACAAGCGGATAGATTTTTTGAGTTGCCATCCATTGTAGACTCATCTCAGAATATGACTCATTCCGGTATATCGAGTGTATTGCCATTCGAACATCTCCAGTTCTAATGTCAACAAAAAACGGCACAGGCCGTTTTGATTTGATGCCAGTATTCGCAAACTTATTTTACGTTTTCTAAAAAAAGAAACACCTTTTCATTTGTGAGAACTGTTTCTGCATATACGGCAGCTCTCTCACGATCTGCCTCCGCATAATGTTCGACGATATGACCCACCTCCACATCGATCTCTTTTTGATCAGGAGCGATCTTCTCTGTCAGCGCGATCTCATTTAAGATCAATTGAAGTTTGGCTTTTTTCTCGGCGTGAGGTCTCCATTCGGTATGGACCTCCTCGATTGTTTTCTTTGCGTGTTTCAGGTAATCGGGAAGCTTCACACCCATGCGTTCGATGTCGGATTCAAATTGGATTTGCATACGCTTAAGTTCAGCATCGATCATGATGTCAGGAAGTTCGAAAGTCGTTGCATCAGCAAGGGCGTCAGAAATGCGAATACGAAGTTTTTCACGTGCGGCATCTACCTTCTCGTGAGTAAGCATAACTTTGAGTTTTGCTTTGAAGTCAGCGACATCGGTAAATGCACCCAGTGATTTTACGAAGTCATCGGTTACTTCAGGCATATTTTTCTCAAGCATTTTGTCGTGCTCCTCGGGGGTTAGAGAGTCATGATCGTGACCTTCGTGCGAGACACGAGATTTACGAATCTTCACTAAGGCGTCTTCTATGTCCTTTTCAGAAACTTCCTCAGGCGCAGTTTTTTCTTTGACCAATGTTGAAGCGATCTTTTTGTAGTCGGGTAACACAATCTCAGGCACGACTGCTGCTGTTGCCTTGAACTCGAGCGGGTTGTCTTGTGCGATCTTGGTAAGTTCTACTTTTGGACGACTGATAGCGTCTATAGCTTTGTCGATGACGATATCTACGTACGCCTTACCGATGGCAAGTTCAGCCATCTCTTCAAGAATTGCCATCTCACCAACTTTCGACACAAGGACATTTTCTGGAATATTTCCTTTACGGAATCCGTCGAGTTTTACTGTATCGTTGATATTCTTAAGTGCTTGGGTGCGGTACTTACCCCACATCTCTGTTGGGATACTCGCGGAAATTTCGATACGAGACTTATCGAGCTTTTTGATTTCGAGAGAATCATAGGTTTTTTGTATTTGAGTCATGAAAAGCAGTCTAACTTAAGAAGGAGGAAGGAGCAAGAACATTAAGAACTTTAGAATTCCGCTCTTGGTACGCGAAAGGACCCGTGCAAGGGTCCTTTCCATACATCTATAATTTCTCTTTAGAAATTATAGATGTAACTCGAGCGGTAAATTCTTAAAAATTTTGTCCATCCAAGCCATTCGTCGATGAATTGAGGTCAGTCTCAATAGAGCTTATATCATCGGAAGAATTTGTGACTGGTGCAACAGGCTGTTGTGCGGTGAACTCTAAATTGGAGTTGTATCCTGTATTGTTAGTTGCGGGCTGCTTATTTAAACGTGAAGCAAACATGTAGATAGCAGCCATGACGAGTACAAGTAATATCACCATGATAGCAATGATGGGACCCACCTTCTTAGGTGTTGGATTGTTGACTATGATGTTGGGATTGGGATTTTGCACTGATTCTCCAGGAATTTGTGTGTTGGTTTCCATGATGGTTGGTTATGATAATAAGGAGACTAAGGGGTGATTGTTGTTGGACTTGCAGAGACAGTGGTTGTTGCCGATACGGTACCCTTCACGTTATTTTTATTGATAGATCTTACAACGGCACTCAGCGCTTCGTGAGCTTCTTTGACGGCTTTGATAGCGGTTTCGCCTATCTGACGAGGTTTATCGAGGTTGACGGAACCTGCGACGGTAGTGGTCGAAGTAACTGTGACAGAAGGGGTAAATGCAGTCAATGAACTGATGGCCATCTCTGCAGTAGTGACTTTAGTGTCAAAAGTAACAAGAAGTGCGCGTGCCTCAGTCATAGGACGGCCAGAAACCTCTATCTTTTCGAGGTGACTTACGATACGACCTTTGATTTGTTTCAAGTTTGAAAGGGCAAGGTTGAGTTGTAGTACCAAAGTGTTTTTGTGCACTTGGAACATCTCTACGTGCATATCGCGGCGAATCTCTTTGCGATCTTGAGATGTGGAGGCGTTTCGAATATCGATGCGGGTGTCTGTGCGGATAATCTTGATATCAGCACGTTCATCACTTCGTATATCCTTGCGGATGGTATTTATAATAGGTTTGCTACCGGAAGTAGTAGACGCCACCTTGCGCTGTTCAAGCGTTTCATTTCGAATGCCTTGATTGGCTTTCATATTTTTCATTTTGACCTCGTACTCGAGACGTAATTTTTCACGGATATTGGCCGGGGTCTGTGTGCTTGTTTGAGTATTGATCTCTGCAGAGCCTCCAATTGTACTTTCTTCGGCCTTGGCTATGCCGGGAAGTGTACATATGAGGGCAAGAGCGAGTGCTCCACATATATAATAATTTTTTTTCATAGGGTGGAAATTTGGGTCAAATTAACGATAATGAGCCATATTACGAGAAAATATGGCTAGATTTCTATTCTAGCATACTCCCAAGTCCCATAAGGGGATATCTGAATTAGGCCATTTCTCTTCATTCAAGGTATTATTATACGCATGAATCGTACATTCTTATCAGCTTTTGCTCGCTCTCACTCGCGCGGCTTTACTCTCATCGAATTATTAGTGGTCATCTCTATAATAGGTATGTTGGCGTCTGTAGTCTTAGCATCACTTAGTACTGCTCGCGAGAAAGCTAAGGTTTCTAGAGCCATTCAGTTTAATTCATCGCTCTATCAGGCCTGGGGAGCAACCGCTCACGGAGTATGGGACTTTGATGATGGAACTACTATCGATTTATCCGGTAAAGGCAATACAGGAGTTTTGATGGGAGGAGCCACTATTTCTAGTGAGCAGACTTTTAGTGGTAAGGGACGAGCTTTGAAACTCACAGGTGTAGCTGGGGAGGGAATTCGGATACCTAGGGCTATCGTCGCAGGCAGTAGTTATACTATTTCTGCATGGATCAAAACATCATCCACATTCGGTCCCATTTTTAGCAATCGTTTTCAAAATGGAGTTTCTCTAGGGTTGAATGGGACAGGAAGACTCAGCACGTATTCCAATAATGGAAGTGTAACCAATTCTTCGACAGGGAGAGTAAACGATGATGTTTGGCATCATGTTGTCTGGAGTTTGGACAATGTAAATTTTAATTCACGCTACTACATTGATGGTGTACTTGATTCTACTCACAACCAAGGGGTGGTCGTTACCAGTCCGTCTGGAGGCTGGGCTCATATCGGGTGTGATCAGGATACTCCTGGCCCACTCTATCCAGCCAATCCAAACCCTTGCGGACTCAGTATAAATGGATATCTTGATGATGTGCGAGTATACACGGGTTCTCTTCAGTTGGGTCAGGTTCAAAAACTATACGCAGAAGGACTTCAATCTCGCCAAGTAGCGAGTGTCATTGAGTATTAATTTATATAAAAATCCCACCAGGTGAGTGGTGGAGAAGCGATCGTTTTGTTCATCGTTTCCATTTCAGGGCTCCAGGGTGACCGCCACCAGCAAGTGATGATCCCCTTGGATTAATAGTGTAAGGAAGTGCCATCTGTTTGAGTGTGGACACCTCGCTTTGTACTCCTTGAAGTCGATACTGTGTTTGTGTCAGGAACGCCTGTACCAACATAGAGCGAACACTTTTTGCAAAATCTTCATTCTTCACCAGTTGCAGATGTTGCTCTTGGCTAAGAGTTTGTGGCTTGTCACTCTCCACCTATGGATCAGAGAAGGTCATATTTACTTTGAATTCGAATTCTACTTCCCTAATCCCGAGGAGAGTAAATGTGATGCGTTCTAAGAATTCCCGACTACCACGCCAAATGATTTCCTGACACGTTCCTCTGACGCAGGTCTCGAGGCGGTTTCGGACACTCTCGTCCACATCTACAGCATTCTCATCAAATAAAATTTCAAAATTACACATCTTCTACCTTTCGTTGCGCATCTGCACATTATTCCGTGCAGAGTGCGCGGATTCATTTTGATATTACTCCAAAAATAAGTGAAGTCAATCGATGGAATTTTCGGAATAAAAATCCCACCAAGTGAGTGGTGGGTGATTGTCGATCGAATAAAACTAAGGCCGGGCATACGGGCTACCGGACTGCCGTGAGATGGTAACGATTTGTTCCAGAACGTGTTCTGAACTTGCGGCGCGCACGTGGAATGATTTTCTAGCTCCAACTTTCCGTCCGTGGTCGTCGAGGAAGGTGAGAAGTGCCTCGAGACGAAGTTCGTGTTGCATGTTTTTGCGAGGTAAGGCTTGCAAGACCAATTGGGCACCACCCCGTTTCTCTTTTTCAATTACTTGCAGAGCTTGCTCTGCTCCGGACCAAATCTGCATGGCTGTTTGTGGTTCAAAAAGTTGCCCTTTCGTGGAAGACAGAGATAGTGTAATCATGAGCTCGTTGTTTTAATGTTTTGTTTCTATTGCGGTCCGCACTGGATAATACTCTACAATAAATAGTTGTCAATTTTTCAAGAAATAAAAATGCTCGACCATGAGGGGTCGAGCAACGCTCGTTTACACCAAGCCCGCACGTTTCGCTTTCATCCATGCATCAGGTCCTGAGTAGTAGGGTCGAAGATCTTCCACAATGATCGAATAGTCTCCCGTTGCCGGAACCTTTTTGGCTTCGGTTGGCTCTTGTTGATGCGGAAGTTTTTCCTGAACGTGGCTTTCGTTGGTTTTCTTTTGCAGTTCCTCAGTTGTTTTAGTTTCCATGCCCACCTTTCTTGTCTGACTCTACGCTTAATATACGCATTTATCAAACAAAAAACCGACCCTTAGTAGAGGCGGCTTTTGTTTTTTCGATCTTCATGCTTCCTACCTCATTCTTTATACCTCATACTTCCTTCTTCTTTACACAAGAAACGCCACAATGAGCAGCGCAACGATATTCAATATCTTAATCATCGGGTTAATAGCAGGACCGGCTGTATCCTTGTATGGGTCACCGACAGTATCACCTGTCACAGCTGCCTTATGAGCATCTGAACCTTTGCCTCCGTGAGCACCTTGTTCGATGTATTTTTTCGCGTTGTCCCATGCGCCTCCACCTGAAGTCATAGAGATAGCTACGAAGAGTCCTGTGATGATGGCACCAACCAAGAGTCCTCCGAGAGCCACTGGTCCAAGGATAAACCCAACCAAGATAGGGACGAGCACTGGGATAAGGGCAGGGATGATCATCTCCTTGATAGCGGCGGACGTAACTATATCTACGCAACGAGCATAGTCGGGCTTTCCAGAGCCGTCCATGATGCCCTTGATCTCGCGGAACTGGCGGCGGACCTCTTCGACAACTTTGCCAGCAGCTTTACCTACCGCTTCCATAGAGAGGGCGGCAAAATAGTACGGGAGCAGTCCTCCGATAAAGAGGCCAACGATAACAAGCGGGTCACTCAAGTCAAATGCCAGCCCTGGTACGAGGTGGGTATATTCGGCGAAGAGTACGAGAGCGGCAAGACCTGCAGAACCGATAGCATACCCCTTGGTAACGGCCTTGGTTGTGTTGCCAACGGCATCTAGCGGATCGGTAACATCGCGTACTTCCTGGGGAAGATCTGACATCTCAGCGATACCACCGGCGTTGTCAGTGATAGGTCCGTAGGCGTCGATGGCGACGATGATACCAGCCATAGAAAGCATACTCATCGCTGCAACAGCGATACCGTAGAGTCCTGCGAAGTGGTAAGAAGCCAGGATACCAGCGACAATAGTAAGAAGTGGCCATGCAGTTGCCTTCATGGAGATAGCAAGTCCCTGAATGATATTTGTGCCATGACCAGAGACGGAAGCCTGTGCGATTGAGCGAACGGGCTTGTAACTTGTAGAAGTGAAATACTCAGTGATGTAGACGAGAAGGGCGGTAACAACCAAACCTACGAGTGTACAGTAGAAAATATTGAGTACTGTATATAGACCATTGTTTGCCATGATCAGATTTGTTACAGGATAGAATGCTATAGCAGCAAGGACTCCTGCAACTGCAAGTCCCTTGTACATGGCACCCATGATATTTTTTGATTTACCAAGACGAACAAACCATGTCCCAATGATGGAAGCAAAGATAGCAATACCTCCGAGAGCCAGAGGGAACATGACTGCATTTAATGAAGAAAATGTTTCACTCAGAGTCATACCAGAGTTGATAGTTTTGTCAGCAAAAAGAGTTGCCCCAAGCATCATGGTCGCGATAGTCGTAACCGCATATGTTTCGAAGAGGTCTGCTGCCATGCCTGCACAATCACCGACATTATCTCCGACGTTATCAGCGATAACACCAGGATTGCGAGGATCATCTTCGGGGATATTGACTTCGACTTTACCTACGAGGTCGGTACCCACATCGGCGGCCTTGGTGAAAATACCTCCACCAAGACGAGCAAATACTGAGATAAGACTTGATCCAAAAGCGAGTCCTATGAGAGAGGTTACATCACGAGTGATAGCATAGAAGCCGGCCACACCGAGAAGGGCAAGACCTACTACGAGGAGACCGGTCACGGAACCACCTTTGAAAGAGAGGTCAAGCGCTGCAGCAAGACCGTTACGAGCGGCTTCAGTTGTGCGAACGTTTGCACGTACTGATACATTCATGCCGATATATCCAGCGAGAGCGGAAAGGACTGCGCCGACTACGAAGCCAAGAGCGACAGTGATACCCAGACCTGGAACAAGCCATAGAATAATGAAAAGTATAACAGCGATGATACCGATAGTGCGGTATTGACGATTGAGGTAAGCACTTGCACCGGCCTGGATGGCAGCAGCGATCTCCTGCATGCGAACGTTGCCTGCGGGTTTCTTGATGATCCACGCCGCCAGGAAGGCTCCGTAGGCGATGGCGATGACAGCACTTACTAAGGCGAAGATGACGTACGAGTTCATGTAGTTAGTTAAAAGTTAAAAATTTACAGTGCAAGTGCGATGTTGTCGCAGTTTTGTACCATTATTAATATATGAGCAATGAGGGCATTCTAGTAAAAAAGGCTCAATTTAGCAATGGTTCGGGTGATGGTATTAAAAAAGTCTCAATCAATAATAAATTGACGCCTGAGGATTATGCGTGGTAGCGTGAACGCAGATAATGAGCTTTGACACAGGTCTCGGTTCAAGCATCTTTCTCCTGAGACGTGACGCTTTAGGGGAATTTCAAAAACCAAAACACATGTGCATGATGCTCGTGTGTAATGCAGCGTGATGCTGCGGGAAAGAAGACCATGAAAGAAGATACCATGTGGCCCGAAAAAATCGCGGCCATTTACTTGCAATTCCCTGGGCTTGAGCAGGCTTTTGCCCGAAATAATGTGGATCGTGCCTATGTCAGTAGATTCGAAGAGAGCACTCTTGACCTCTCGACGCTGACTGAGGAGCAGCCAGAAGGGGAGTTCGGAACGGCGCTTACGTTCTATGTCTCCATAATGTTTCTCGATCCGAGAGGGCAGTGCATCGTCCTCGGACAAGAAACATACTTGAGATGTTTTCTCTTTTGGAAATACGAGGCCGTTCGTCGCTTTGACCAAACTGTTCGCCAGGCTATTCAAAAACTACCGGCGGGTAGTACGGCGAGCCATGTTGTGTTGGTCTATCACAATGGCCACTCCCCAGATGATTCTGTAGAGGATACGCATACCACTCGCCTCACGGTCTTCAAGCCACCTCAACGAGGGGCAACCTTAAAACAGTGGTACAGCGAAAAAGTAATCGCCATTACTCATCAGACGACTCTGGAAGTTAATCAAGAATAACTTCCACGCAGTAATCTGTATCCCACGACAATGCAGTTGTGGGATTTTTTATTACTACAAAACAAAACTGTCTCTCCGCACAGATTGCAAATAATTTTGAACTGATATAATTCTAGTGCCTGCGGGGTAGCTCCTATTAACAGAATCATTTTTCCGCTCACGAAAAATAAAACTCCATGAAAAAATGAAAACAAACACAACTTATGTTACCAAGGATCAGTTAATATCTGCCTATGTAAGCAAGTTCGCGTTCAGTGAATTTAAGGAGGAGGTGAGAGATTTTCGAGAGGAGACAACTGAGAGATTTGACTCTATTGATAGCCGATTAAACGCTCATGATAAAAGGTTCGATACTATTGATAGAAAATTGGACAACATTGAAGAAAATACACGCAGGACTATTGGCGCTGCACTCGACCAGTTTCGGGCCGATTTGAAGGTGGGCATTGAGTACATTGCAGATATAGCAGAAGGGACGAGAAAGCGCTCTGAACCACTGATTTTCTGAGTAGATGACTAATAAAACAACGTGAGTTAGGCTTTTTCATAGCTATTTATGCATCAACTATTGACAAATGTCAATATATAATGTTACTATGTATGCGTTAGCTTGGTTCCTCTTTGACTCAACTAGAACCAAAACCTAGAAAGGTCATATAGCCATGAAAACAAAAATAGTGTTCATTACAGTAGTCGCAGTCCTCTTGTTCGGTTCCCACAGTTACAGTGCGACGATCCTCCCTGGTGAAGACGCGTTCCTCACTGCACTGTCTATCAAGGAGTCCAATCGACGGACATGGGTGACCGGGGACGTCCATATGGTTCACAAGGCCTTTGGGGATCTGCAAATACGTCAGCCCTGCGTGGATGATGTAAATGCTAAGTATGGGACCAAATACCGTGCTGAAGACATGCTCAACAATCCAGTCCGCTCCCGGTGGATGTGTCGCGAGTATCTGACGATACACGCCACATTCAAACGTCTTGGTAGAAACCCTACCTTCGATGACCTTGCACGGATCTGGAACGGAGGGCCTCCTGGTTGCTTCGATAATGGGGCAATCAATAAGAAGGGGACCCGACCAAAAGACCTGAAGGTCCGAGCAGATCTGGCCAGACAGCAAGCTCGAGCAAAGCGCTATGCGCAAGAAGTAAGGCAGATCATGGATCACCAGGTACCCTTACTTGCTCAACGAAAATAAAACTTGGAGAACGAAACACGCCGCCGAATTTACAACTCGGCGGCGTTCTCACGTATGCAGATCAATGGTTGATTTTCCTCCAAAGAAAAAACCGACCCTTTACCTCGAACTTGTCGAGCAGCGGTCGGCTTTTTTCTTTTTGCTTTCTGGCCTCCGTCGGGTCTCCGTCGATCCGATCAGCTGATCGCCCGGCCTGCTGGTCGCCTTTTTGCTTCGCCGCTTCGATCAGCTGATCGTGTTTTTTGCTTCTTTCCTTGCTTCTTCCTCATCTTCGTCCTCCTTCTCCTCTTTGTTACCGGCAGACTTGATGTCTATCTTCCAACCGGTGAGTTTGGCTGCGAGGCGAACGTTTTGTCCGCCCTTACCGATAGCGAGGGACTGCTCATCTTCACTCACTGTGACGATAGCTCGATGATCAGCTTCCTTGAGTTCTATGGTTATGATCTCGGCAGGAGAGAGAGCTTCTTCGATGAAGATGGCTGGATCCTCGCTCCATTCAACTATATCGATCTTCTCTCCAGAGAGTTCGCTTGTAACTGTGCCTACACGGACACCTCGTTGGCCGACTAGAGAACCGATAGGGTCGATATGAGAGTCGTGTGAGACTACGGCGATCTTAGAACGTGAACCAGCCTCACGAGCTACACCTTTGATCTCGACAGAACCCTGAGCAATCTCAGGAGCTTCTGTCTCAAAAAGCTTGGCCAGGAATTTTGGATGTGAACGAGAGAGTTTGAGGACGATACCTTTTGGAGTTTCTTCGACAGCGAAGAGGAAGGCTCGGATTCGATCGCCTGTTTTCCAGCGTTCGCTTGGGATCTGCTCTTCGTAAGGGATCATACCCACTGCTCGACCCATATCGATGTGAACTATACCTCGTTCGACGCGCTCTACAGTACCAGCAACGATCTGACCTTCTTTTTGGCCGTATTCACTCATAACTGAAACCTTCTCAGCCTCACGGATCTTTTGGATAATAACCTGCTTGGCCGTCTGAGCGGCGATGCGACCGAAATCTGCTTTGAGTTCGAGGGGGAAAACCAATTCATCTCCGATAATGGCGTCGCGTTTGATACGGCGAGCGTCTTCGAGGAGCATATGTTGTTCCGGGTTATAACGAATCTTAATGTCTTCGAGGTTGGCATCCTTGATGTCTACTTCGGACTCTTCATCACCTTCCATGATGACTTGGTTACGGTCGACGACGATCTTTACCTGCCAAAACTCCACTGATCCACTATTGGAGTCAAATGAAGCTCGAACGATCTGGCCTTTTTTGCCGTACTCTTTCTTGTAGGCCGTGGCCAGAGCAAGAGAAATAGCCTCGAGACTCTTGTCACGGGGTATACCACGCTCTTCTTCGAGCTGTGAAACGACGGAATTGATCACTTTAAGGTCAAACATATATGTAGTTGTTATTTAGTTTTATATTCAGTTGTAAGATGGCCGAGTGAGGCCCTGTGCTAAGTGGTTTTGCACCCCATTTAGCAAACAAGTTCGCCGGCTTGGCGAACTACTACTGATGAAAAAGAGTATACCATTATTCAGGATAAATGCAAGTCGAAATGAGGTAGGAATTGTGGCATTATTTGAAGGGGGAAAGCACGGGAAGTAATAAATACACTTGAATATCGTCCTTTCTTATGAACTCATGCTTGAAGCGGGTGTTTCTAGCTGCTTTTAGTTCATTGGTCATTGAAAAACTACATTTACGCTATAAAGGCATTGGTATCATGGAAACGGGAAATTTAGCTTTAGACTACCGGGAATTTTTGGACTTGAATGTTCCAGATCTTCGGATCTGTCAGCCTCCTGATGAGCAGGAAGCGCCTGATCGCATCATAGAAGTCGACCGTACTCTCTCATTGGGAACTGCGATCAAACGTGCAGGTTTCAATATGTGGGATGATCGGATCATTTCGGACAGGTGTGTGTTTGAAGGGGTAGAGCGTGAGAGATGTCGTTGGAAGCTCTTCAATTTCAGTGTCGAGAACGGTTCCCCCGATTTTGAGATTGTAGCGGCCAATAAGGCACTGCTTACGCGTAACTGGACGCCTGCAAAACTCGAGCATTTGTTGGCTTTTGGAGCTCAGGCCCCCTATTCACATCAGATGCACCTGATCTTGGCAACGGACACAACTGTGGTCGTGGAAGAAGACGCTCGTGACACATTTGCAGCCTTCACCGTGTGTGACAGGCAGGCAGATGGAAGGCTTTCGGCATTTGAAAAGGCAAAAAAGGCCGAAGCGTCGATTGACAAGTACATACCCCTACTCTTCGGATCAGCACCCATAAAGATGCTGAAGCTCAGTAAGATGAGCGGTAAATTTCCAAGCAAGGCTTTCTTTGTTTTGGGGATCCAGGTTATAGGGTAGTTCATGCTTCGTCGGCATCTTGCGACGGGGCTTTTTTTGTTCATTACTATTCACATTTTTTCCTGCGAATGCAGGTATTTTTTGATATAATTACAGTACGAAGTCTGAAAGAGGGCGGTTGTTTTGGAGTAGGTTCTCCAAACTTCATTCCTTATTATTCATTCCTTACATCTATGCTCGTTGAAGATACCCAGTTATATAAATTCATTCTTGACTCAGGTCTCGTGACTAAAGCCGACCTCGAAGAGGTAAAAGCTGCGTCTGATAAAGATGGTAAACGTCTTGGAGATGCGCTGGTCACTGCAGGCAAGATCACACCGGACAATCTTCGCCGTATGCAAGCTTATGTGATCGGTATACCGTTTGTTGATCTCAAAGGAAAGAAGGTACCCATAGATACACTCTCACTTATCCCAGAGCCGATCGCTCGCGGTCATAGCATTGTGGCATTCAAAAAGACCGACACAGCACTTGAAGTGGCCATGCTTGACGTGAACGACCTCTCAGCTATCGATTTTATAAAGAAGAAAGTAAATCTGAAGATTCTTCCACGTCTTACCGATTCTGATTCCATAAAAGAGACACTCGTCCAGTATCAAAAAAGTTTGAAGGCTGAGTTCGGTGACATTATCCAAAAAGAGACAGCCAGTTTGCGTATGATCTCTGAAGAGAAGGGAGAGGTTCTCACGGAGACTGATCTCAAGAAGATTGCAGATGACCTACCTGTGGTCCGTATTGTTGATACATTGGTAAAGCACGCTATCATCCAAAATTCTTCTGATATTCATATCGAACCTATGGAGGATCAGGTTTTGGTCCGTTATCGTATAGATGGACTACTTCATGATGCCATGGTGCTTCCACGTCACGCCGCACCTTCTATAAGTGCACGTATCAAGGTGCTTTCAAACCTCAAGTTGGATGAAAAGCGTTTACCTCAGGACGGACGCTTCAAAGTAGATATGAACAATGAGAAGGTTAGTTTCCGTGTTTCCATACTCCCTACGTACTATGGAGAGAAGATCGTCATGCGCCTTTTGCGTGAAAATATCTCCGGGTTTACACTCGAGTACCTCAACTTTCACGGCGAAGGATTGGAGCGCATTCATCATGCACTGAAACAGACCACAGGACTTATCCTCACTACAGGACCCACTGGATCTGGTAAAACTACAACCCTCTATACTATGCTCGATCTTCTGAATACTCCTGATGTAAACATCTCAACCATCGAAGATCCGATCGAATATCAGATGGCACGTATCAATCAGACCCAGGTCCGTCCTGAAATTGGTTTTAGTTTTTCTCAAGGCATACGTACTCTTGTTCGTCAGGATCCAGATATTATCATGGTGGGAGAGATCCGCGATGGTGAGACGGCAGCACTTGCTGTAAACGCATCTCTCACCGGTCACGTGGTTCTCTCTACATTGCACACCAACTCAGCAGCAGGAGCCATCCCACGTCTTATAGATATGAAAGTGGAACCATTTCTCTTGGTATCGACCATAAACATAGTGATCGGTCAGCGTTTGGTGCGCCGTCTTACGGATACAAAAGAAAAGTATGCTCTAACTAAGGCCGAATTTTCCCAGTTGGAAAAGTTGTTGGATCTAAGTCGCGTCATGGACGCTCTTAAGGCAGACAAAGTAGTCAATCCAAATGATACGTGGGAGACGGTAACGTTTTGGAAGCCCGGTATCACAGAAAAGGACGAAGGCTTCAAAGGTCGTATCGGTATTCATGAAATACTTAAGATGACTCCGTCTATAAAAGAGATGGTTATGAAAAATGAAACCTCCGCCGCCATCGAGATACAAGCAAAAAAAGAGGGGATGCTTACCATGCTTGAGGACGGTATTTACAAATGTGTAACCGGACTTACGACGATAGAGGAGGTGCTTCGAGTGGTAAGTGAATAATATATTGTATGTCCCATTTTATTTTTAAAGCTAAAAAAGCAACAGGGGAGACCTACTCTTCCGAACGTGACGCCACCGATCGTTACGAACTGTACCGCATGATTCGTGAAAGTGGAGAAGAGATCATTTCTGTAGATGAGAAAAAATCTTCACACGGCCTTCACATGGAGCTCAATTTCGGTTTTATGGGAAAGGTGAAGACTATCGAAAAGATAAACTTTGCGCGTAACTTGGGGTCCATGCAAAGGGCTGGTCTTCCTTTGTCTCGAGCTCTTTCCGTTATAGAGCGGCAATCTCACAACAAAAAATTTAAAGCAGTGGTCATGGAACTTATAGCCGGCATCAGTCGGGGTGAGACATTCGCGGACTCGCTTGCGAAAAATGAAAAAGTATTTCCACAAGTGTTCGTCTCTATGGTACGGGCAGGTGAACAAAGTGGCACCCTTTCTGACGCTCTCAAAACCGTCGGCCTTCAGATGGATCGTGCATATACTCTCGAGCGTCGTATCAAAGGAGCACTCATCTATCCATCCGTCATCTTGTTTGCCATGGTCCTCATAGGAATACTGATGTTCGTCTTCGTGGTTCCTACACTCATGAAAACATTTATTGAACTTAACGTGCCTTTGCCGTTTGCTACGCGTGTGGTTTTGGGTATCAGCAATGTCATACAACACCAGGGCCTATGGGTCCTTGTAGCCATCGTAGTTGCCATCTTCACATTCCGTTGGTGGTCACGAAAACCTGCAGGTAAAAATGTTATTCACCGTATGCTTCTTCGTATCCCTATCATCGGCTCTCTCGTTCAAGAGGTAAATGCCGCACGTACTGCCCGTACATTATCTTCGCTTCTTACGGCGGGTGTAAACGTCCTCGAATCCGTTACTATTACGGAGACTATTATCCAAAATGTTCATTTCAAGGGAGTTCTTGCAAGAGCGGGCGAGGCTATCCGAAAAGGTAAACAGATGTCAGATGTTTTTGCAGAAAATCTCAAGCTTTATCCGATTTTCTTTTCTGAAATGATGAGTGTAGGTGAAGAGACGGGCAAGACTGCAGAGATGCTTTTGGGAGTAGCTCATTATTATGAAGAAGATGTGGAACAAAAAACCAAGGACATGTCGACGGTGATCGAGCCTTTTCTTATGATCCTGATCGGAGCAGGTGTGGGCTTCTTCGCTATCGCCATGATTTCCCCGATGTACTCTCTCGTTAATGCAATATAAGCATGAAGTTTCATACCTCACACTTTTCTCGCGCTTTCACTCTTGTAGAAGTTATCGTAGGGGCTGCGGTGTTTCTATTGGTGTCTCTTGCCGCCTATCAAGCCTATATTGGTTTGTTTCATATCATAGACTTAGGTCAGTATAGGGTACTTGCAGTTAGTCTTGCCAATGAGCAATTTGAGATCGCCCGTAATATGCCGTATGTCGATGTGGGTGTGCAGGGAAGTATACCTTTAGGGAAAATTCCTCATATACAAAATCTCACACGCGGTGGCATACCCTTCGTAGTGACAAGTATAGTGCGAAATATTGACCTCGCTTTTGATGGCACTATCGGAGGAGCCCCAAACGATCTGTCACCTGCAGATAATAAGTTGGTTGAGGTCACTGTCTCCTGTACGGGATGTCGAGATATGACGCCGGTTACTTTGAGTGGTCAGATCGCTCCAAAAAATCTCGAGACCGCATCTACTAACGGCGCTCTCTTTGTTCGAGTCTTTGATGCCAATGGGCAACCTATTCAAAATGCTTCCGTACATGTCGTCAATGTTGCTACTACCACAACTATTGTGATTGATGATGTCACAGATGCAAATGGCATGCTTCAACTTGTCGATGTTCCCCCAGGGAATATGGCATATCGTATCACTGTTAGTAAAAATGGTTACTCCACTGACCGTACCTACCAATCAGGTGTCCCGAGCAACCCATTTCCTCAAAAGATAGACGCTACTGTACTGGTGCAGCAGGTGACACAGATAAGTTTTGCTATCGATCTTCTTGGCTCGTTTAATTTTGCTTCTGTTACACCGCTCTGTACTCCTGTTGGCAATTTTCACTTTGGTCTCATCGGCTCGAAAGAAATAGGGGACTCAGTACCGAAATACACATCCGCCGTCACTACCAGTGTAAATGGTATCGCCAATCTGCCATTTATGGAGTGGGATACTTATACAGCTGCACCTACAGATACTGTGTACGATCTTGCGGGTATCAATCCACTCAATCCCATCATCCTAAATCCTGGAAGTGCTCAAAACGTGCAGTTGGTGGTTTTACCCAAGGATCCAAAAAGCATTGTGGTCACGGTCAAAGATACAGCTACACTTCTTCCCTTGTCAGGCGCCATGGTCACCTTGACACGATCTGGTTCAAGTGACGCACAGGTCACTGGAAAGGGGTTTATCAATCAGACAGATTGGTCAGGCGGAACGGGTCAGGCAGATTATTCCAATGCTACAAAGTATTGGAATAGTACCGGAGTTGATCTTACGACCAATCCTGGTGAGATCCGTTTATCTCAAACCTTTGGGTCGTATGTATCTATGGGCACTCTTGAGTCTTCAACATTTAACACAGGATCACCAAGTAACTTTTATACTCTGACATGGTCTCCTACAGATGCGCCGCTTCTTGCGGGTATAGATAGTGTTCGTTTCCAAGTGGCAAGTAATGCAACTGTCACTGCGACCACTACCTGGAATTTTACGGGGCCCAATGGCACAGCCAGTACCTACTATGCAACTTCCAGTTCCCCTATACATGCAAGCCATAACGGCAATCAATTCTTTCGTTATAAAGCATACCTTTCCACTGCTACGGCGACTGTAACGCCAAGTGTTTCTGATGTAGCTTTCACTTTCACTACCTCATGTACGCCTCCAGGCCAAGTTATCTTCTCTGGTTTGACTACAGGAGTATATCGGTTGACTGTATCTCTAGCTGGCTACTCTACGTTTGATCAGGACATAACAGTAGGTCTTGGATGGGAGGAGTTGACTATAGGCATGGCTCCGTAGGAGGTGAACTTAAGCTAAATAAGTTAGAATAAAGGCATACATGAAGCACAAAGGTTTCACTCTCGTAGAAGTTCTTACCTCCGTTGCGATATTCTCGTGTATTTTGGTTGTGATCGCCGCTTTTCAATATAACGTTCTCAATTTCAATCGTTCTGCCGCAGTAGCACTTAATAATACTCAGGAAGCACAGACTATTATGAAGACGGTAGCAAAAGAACTTCGCTCCATGGAGTCGGGATCAAATGGCTCTTATCCCATCACCGCAGCTGCCACAAGTACCATCACTTTTTTTTCAGATACTGACGGGGACGGACTCAAAGATCAGATCCGTTATTACATAGCTTCGAGTACTTTATTCAGAGGAGTAATCAAGCCCGCCGGTTCACCCCTTACATATGTTGCCGCAAACGAAACCAAAAAAACCTTGGCTACGGGAATACGCAATTCATCGACTACACCGATGTTTGAATATTTCAATGGAACATTCACTGGAACGAGTACAGCGCTTACATATCCTTTAAGTATCACTACTATCAGGCTGGTACGGGTAAATTTGACTATCGACAGTGATCCAAATAAGTCTCCTGTAGTGCGGACCTTTAGCACACAGGCTCAGTTGCGTAATCTCAAAGACAATCTATGAAGCATCGTACCCATAGACATGGCATCATTTTGGTAAACGTTCTCATCTTCATGGCTATCGCCGTACTTGTCACTACGGCCTTAGTCAATTGGGGGGCGCTGGTATTGAAAACTACTCGGACACTTGCCATTCGTGAACAAGCATTTCAGATAGCTGAAGCTGGTATAGAATATTATCGTTGGCACCTGGCTCATGCCCCTACTGATTATAAGGATGGTACGACAGGATCGGGTCCATATGTCCATACAGTTAAGGATGCTGACGGGGAAGTGGTGGGTTCATATAGTCTGGTTATCACTCCTCCGCCCGTGGGTTCTACTATCGTCAAGGTTCGTTCAACAGGAACTGCAAGTAGTACGCCGCCAGTTAGTCGTGTAGTGCAAGGGACGCTTGCTATCCCATCTCTTGCAAAGTTTGCGGTAGTTGCAAATAATGACATGCGTTTTGGAGTGGGTACAGAGGTTTTCGGGCCGATTCATTCAAATGGAGGTATCCGTTTCGAGGGATTAGCTCATAACCTCGTTACGAGCTCACTTACAACCTATGATGATCCCGATGATAGCGGGTCCACACAAAAATTTGGCGTATACACAACCGTAGGTACAGATGATCCCAATCCGCCTGCAGCACTCCCTAGTCGCCCTGATGTATTCATAGCCGGACGACAATTTCCAGTGCAATCATTTGATTTTGCAGGACTGACTCTCGACCTTTCTCAAATGAAAGTCACTGCACAAACTCCTCAGGGTAGATATATAGCACAATCGGGCTCACAAGGATATCGTATAGTTCTCAAAACAAATGACACTTTTGATCTCTATCGAGTAACCTCTCTTCGAAATCCTCCAAACAATTGTACGGCGGCGGCTGGTCAGACCAACTGGGGTTTGTGGAGCATTAACAATCAGACCTTTGTGGCAAACTACGCCTTTCCATCAAATGGCGTCATCTTTGTCGAAGACCACCTATGGGTAGAAGGTCAGATAAACAGTGCACGTGTCACTATTGCCGCCGGAAAGTTTCCAGACAATGTCTCCACGCGCAAGAGTATCACTGTAAATAGCGATCTCTTGTACACAAATTATAATGGCACCGATGTGATCGCTCTTGTTGCTCAGGGGGATTTTAATGTGGGATTGTGGAGTGACGACGATCTACGCGTAGATGCTGCTCTTATCGCGCAAAATGGTCGTGTGGGTAGATTTTATTATACAAGCACTTGTAGTAGCACTTATTACAACCGGAACTCCATTACTCTCTATGGAATGATCGCAAGTAATCTTCGATATGGATTTGCGTACACCGACGATACAGGATATGAGATTCGTAACATTATCTATGATGGCTACCTTCTCTACGGTCCACCACCATCGTTCCCCCTTACTTCGAGCCAGTATCAGACTATTTCCTGGGAAGAGGTAAATTAGGTGCAAGCAAAAAGGAAGAAGGAAGAAGGAAAAAATACGTATTTTTTCCTTCTTCCTTCTTCCTTTTTTTCTATCTCTTTACGCGCTACAATACGGAGCATGAATAAAAGATTGATTGTCGGAAACTGGAAAATGAACCCCCTTACTTTGTCTGACGCAAAGAAGATTGCCCGTATGGCTCGAAGAGCTGCTGCAAGTCTTCTTCATACTGAAGTAGTGATTTGCCCACCCTTGGTTTTCATTCCCGCGTGCATCTCCAAGATAGAACCGGATACTGTGTCTGTGGGCGCTCAAAACATATCTGCATATGAAGATAGTCCTCACACAGGGGAGATCAGTGGAACTATTTTGCACAATCTTGGCGCACGATATGTCATCGTTGGCCATTCGGAAGTTCGTGCTGTTGGCGAGAGTGATGAGACGGTTTCGAAGAAGATTCAGATGGCTCTTTCAGCGGGACTCAGGCCGGTTGTATGTGTAGGTGAACTGGTTCGAGATGAAGGAGGCGCATACATGGACACACTAAGAACACAGATACGGGATAGTTTTGCCAATGTACCCAAAAGCCAGGCACGCAATATAGTACTTGCCTATGAACCAGTTTGGGCAATCGGTGCAAAAGAGGCCATGCTTCCGGAACAGATATATGAGATGTCACTATTTGTAAAAAAAGCCTTTGCTGATGTTTTCGGCCACGACCCTGCCATGAAGGTGCCCGTGCTTTATGGAGGTTCGGTAACCTATCGCAATGCTGCTGATATTATATCCGTAGGTAAGGTAGACGGACTCCTTCCCGGTAGAGAGAGTGTCAACATGAGCGGTTTCCCAGATTTGTTACACGCCGTAGACTCAGTTCCAATTTAATACACTCACCATCAACGATTATGAAAACGTTAAAAGACATCCAACATCTAGAGGGGGTGAAAGTTCTTGTTAGAGCTGATTTCAATGTACCTATTTTAAATGGTGTTATCTCCGATGATTTTCGTATTCGTGCAGCGCTCCCTACTATAGATTTTCTCACTTCAAAAGGAGCAAAAGTCATTTTAATATCTCATGCAGAAGCTTCTGATGGCAGCAATAACTCCCTCGAACCGGTGGTACATCATCTTACAAAGACAGGACGGGAAGTTATCTTCGTTAAAAATATAAGAAATGCTCAGGCCGTCATAGAGAACGAACTTAAAAATGGCACATGTGTCTTGTTAGAAAATCTACGTATGTTCGGTGACGGTGAGAAGAAAAATGATTCACAATTTGCAAAGGAACTCGCATCGTTCGCTGATATATATGTAAACGAGGCTTTCCCAGTCTCTCATAGAGTACATGCTTCCGTAGTAGGAGTGCCCGCACTACTCCCCGGTTACGCTGGTCTGCAGTTTGAAAAGGAAGTGACACATCTTTCCAAAGCTTTTACACCTGCGCATCCATTTCTCTTTGTGCTGGGTGGGGCAAAGTTTGAAACAAAATTACCTCTTATTGAAAAGTTTCTCGAGGTCGCTGATCAGGTATTCATCTGTGGAGCACTGGCCAATGATCTTTTGAAAATAAAGGGTTGGGAAGTGGGACGCTCATTGGTCTCAGACAATGGTCTTGATCTCACTCCTGTTGCACATAATCCTAAAGTCATTCTTCCTATAGACGTAGTGGTAGAAAGTAAGGGAGTTAAACGGAAGGGCGAAGTCTTGCCCTCAGAAAAAATCCTCGATGCCGGACCGGCAACTATTGAAATACTCAAAGATGTAATTGCACAAGCAAAGTTTATTTTATGGAATGGAACCTTGGGCCTTTGTGAACAAGGCTATGCGGAGGGTACAGAGGCCTTTGCTAAACTTGTCACTGACGCCACATCTCGTGGTGTCGAAAGTATAGTTGGTGGGGGAGATACGGTGGCAGCTCTCTCCAAGGATGGTCTTCAAGACAAATTTACTTTTGTATCTACTGGAGGAGGAGCGATGTTGGATTTCTTAGCGAAGGGGACATTGCCAGGCATCCAGGCCATGGCCAAATCAGAGATAGAATAGTTGGATTGTCTAAAGATCTATGATAACGTTTTGCTGAAGGAGATTTGCATATGCTCATTTCTAGAAACATTCGCAAAAAAGTTCATCGGGCCCACATGCCAAGGTCACGAAAAACAAGGGGACATCAAAATAAACCGTATGTGGAGTTTGTAGAGATCGAGTTTATCGGCTTTACAGAAAATGCCCCGAAAGGAACAGTATGAAAAAACGCTCAGAAAAGAGAATGTATGGGGGAGTGTATACGCCCGCTTGTGAAGATGTTCATCCCTCCCATATCGCGCAGTCGCGGTATTTTTGTTATTCCTGTAACCCTTTGTATCCACCTGTGGGAGGTGCAATGCTCGATTTCTTGACCAAAGGAACACTGCCGGGGATAGAGGCGCTCAATAAGTCGGGAGGGAATTGACCTGAAACACCAGAATGATATTCTGGTTGAGGAGGTGATTGTGAATCAGCAAATAAAAGAAAACTTAAAAAGATTTTGGCCTTTTCACTCGTTGATACTGTTGGGAATGATGGGGATGTTTCTCTCAGCATTTTTTCCGCAAAACCCTATCTGCCTTATCATGATGGCTGTAGGGCTGCTCGGGGGACTCCTTGTAATGGTGGTGTACATTCTTAGCAACACCAATGGCTCTATATGAGGGGCTTGGACATTTATTTTCGCACAAAGTGATCGGCTTTGTGCGATTTTTTTATAATCTAAATTCTATAGATTTTCCCGAATTCTTTTACTGTTTCCTTCAAAATCTTTTTTATCTCCAAGAGTTTCTCTGCGAGGAATAACATGTATGTGTGCGTGTGGCACATCCTCACCTACGACTTTACTGACAATAAGCTCTTCGCCAAAAGCTTTTCTTTGTGCCATCGCTACTGTACGAGCAACGTCGTAGTACTCACCGAGATTGGGGTAGTCCCAGACCCAGCGATAATGAACCTTGGGAATGATAAGAGTGTGACCAGGGGCATCGGGGTTAATGCTAAGGAATCCCAAAAACTTATCATCCTCATAGACGACGTTGGCAGGAATCTCTTTTTTGATGATTTTGCAGAAGAGGCAGTCAGGCATGGGGATATTTTAGCATACTCGAGACTCTGCGCTATTGACGTTTCGCAATAAAGTTGTAGTATCAACTCGAACTCGACGAACCACAAAACCAAAGAAGAATTATGAAGATCCCGATTACTGACCCTGTAGCCTTCTTCAAGGCTACTCTGCTTCTCAATGAGGCATCTACTCGACCGGAAGTGGAAGAGGCGCTGACGGAGTGTCTATTTCATGTCAAGAATCACGATCAATTTCGTTTCTTGTTGGGCAGGCTCCAAAATCCCCATGTCCCATCTCGGTTTCCATTTCACACAGTTCCGTCACTTGCGGCCGCAGTGCGCTTCGCCATTGCTTGTTCTCTGATGAGGCGAGTGACTGAGGCATTCAAAGCTGGAACAAAAAAGAGGTGTGACTGGAAGTTTTGGCGCAGTATTCATAATGATGCCTTATACGGCTCCACTATGGCGCTGTTAGCTGAGCGCTGTTGGGGTATCTGTCGCAAAAAGCGCAAACGTCTCCCGGCAGTGATTGCTGAGGTGCAGGACGAGCGCGATCCAGCCATGCAACTCAGGTGCATCTTCGATGTGGTCGGTGGACACAATAGGTTTTCGGAGACCTAGATGCTCAGTTTATCCCAGCGGAACCTTGTACACGGGCTCCGCTTTTTTGTTCTCAGGCTTTCTGTATGTCTGTATAGATGGAAGGTATTTTTGATTGACAGTGTTAGGTCGCGATGCTTAACTTGCGGAAGAAAGAGGAACATTATGAAAAGAAAAATCTACGTGGTAGATGTCCATACTCATGGATACGATGCTACTTTGCGATTTATTGGAAAGATGAATTGGAAAAGACGAGAGTGTGAGATTGTCAGTTGCGGAAGTCATGCAGGAGTCCTCAAGGCTCTTTCGCTCAACGCTGGATACGGAGTTGTTCCCGTACACAATACAAATCCAGCTATAGGTGATATCGGTAGTGTTACTTCACTTCTTACTCAGTATCGTAGTCAGGGATACGAGTTTAAGGTGAAGGCTACTTTGTCGAAGAAGATCAACCATTACCTCATGGCTCCATCTCATGTTGTGTCGGTAAATGAGCTCACTCTGGTGATATCGAAGGAGGAGGCTCTGGCACAATGTCACCATAATCTTTCTTCTTTGGGCTTGGGGCCTACGAAGCGAAGTTTTCGTGATTCGACCGGAGCTGCTGCCAGGGAAGTTTCTTTGGCTCCAGCACATGTGAAGATTGGGGCCATTGCTCCCAAGTCGGCTGCACGCGCCCATGATCTTCGTATACTGGTACCTCAGATCCAAGATGATCCGAAGAACACGACCACCTTCCACCTTTTGGAAAATAGGACATATGTGCGACCACTTCGCGTTGGTATCATAGGCATTCGTGGTCGTTTCGGTAAGGTTTTGGAAAAGTTCTATAACGGACTCGGATGTTCCGTGATTGGATCAGATGCAAAGACACCTACACTATTTACCAATAAGGAGGTAGTGATGAGTGCTGATGTGGTCATCTTTGCAATCGATATTCTGAAGACTGTACCCGCGATCAAGGAAGTCCTTCCTTACATACGACAGGATCAACTTCTACTCGATATTACTGGAGTGAAGGGTCCTGCCATGAAGGCTATGTTTACATCTAAAGCACAGGTTGTCGGACTTCATCCTATGTTTGCACCAGAGCTTCCGTTTGAAGGTCAAACTATCGTTGTCTGTCCTGCACGACTTACAGATCCGGTATGGAAAACGTGGGTCGTAAACATGCTCACTGTCACAAGATGTAAACTCAAGTGGAGCACAGCCGAAGAACACGATGCTTACATGGCTCCTGTTCAAGTGCTACCGCAGGTGTCCTTTCTTGAGAATGCTGCACTCATTACGGAACTTGGAATTTCGACTTCGGAGAGTCTGACGTTTACTAGTCCGTATTTCAAAATTGCATTTTCTATGATGGGTCGACTGCTTGGACACGACCCATATATGTATGCAGCCATCTTCATGGAAAATCGAGCCACTCTTCCGATGTTGCGGAAGAGATTGGAGCTATCAAAACGTCTCATACAGATAGTGGAAAAGAAAGACTTGACTGGCCTCGTAAAGCTTTTTCTAAAAGCACGCGCTCATTTTGGACCAGAGCTCATCCGGGAAGCAAACGAATTGTTTGTAAGGATGAATTCAGTTACAAAGACGCGGGATAGTAAAAGATCAGTTATCTTGGAGTTTTCGTCCAAGGATGATAGGCCGGGGTTACTAGCCAGAGTGGGCGATGTTTTCAAAAGGTATGGGATAAATATCACCGACTTTAATTCGTTGAGTTCGAACAAAAACTCTACGCAATTCTTGCTCAGTTTGGAACAAACTACTAATACTCATTCCGTGAGGCAAGCGCTCGATCGGATAGCTAAGTGGACCAGACCGCATGTAAAGGTGATTGTGTAAGGTTACGACCGTCAGTAGGCACTGGCGGTTTTTTGTTCCACATCCTTGTCATACTTATTTTATTAGAGCAAGACTAATGCAAAGGTTAAGAATGTTACAATTGTCCCGTGAACTACTCCATCCGACGCCAACTTTCTCCTACGGAACGCGACCACTATGGGGTCATGCACGACATTGTCGCTCATTTGCTCCATCATCGCGGCATTACCGACAATGAAACCGCGCAGAAATTCATCACTCCCGACTACGAGCGTGATACTCATGACCCATTTCTTTTGAAAGATGCCGAGAAAGCGGCCGACCGCATCGTTCAGGCAATAAAGAGTAATGAAAAGATCGCCATCTATGCTGACTACGATGCAGATGGTATTCCTGCCGCTGCCATTTTCAATGATTTCTTCAAACGTATTGCGTATACAAACTTTTCCATCTATATTCCACATCGCCACAATGAAGGTTTCGGTCTCAATCTCGATGCTGTCGATCAGTTGGCGAGTGAAGGAGTGACTCTACTTGTTACTCTTGATTGCGGCATTTCCGACGTGGGGCCGACAGCACGAGCAAATGAGAAAGGGATGACGGTTATTATCACGGACCATCACGAGCCCCCACCAGAACTTCCTGCTGCGTATGCTATCGTCGATCATAAGCAGATAGATTGCGCCTATCCTGACAAAAATCTTTGTGGTTCGGGTGTGGGCTTCAAACTCATCCAAGCCATCCTCAAGAAAGATCGCTTGGGCTTGAAAGAAGGTCATGAGAAATGGCTTTTGGACTTGGTGGGCATGGCCACACTCTCCGACATGGTTTCTTTGACTGGAGAAAACAGAGTTTTTGCACACTACGGTCTTCAGGTTCTGCGCAAGAGTCCGAGAAATGGGCTGGTGAGATTGCTTGCCAAGCTCAAAATACAACAGAAATACCTGACAGAAGATGATATCGCCTTCATGATCACGCCGCGCATCAATGCCGCATCTCGTATGGGTGTACCTATGGACGCATTCAAGTTACTTGCAGCTGACAATGATGGAGATGCCGAAGCCGCTGCCACTCATCTGGATGCAATCAACAATGAGCGCAAAGGAGTTGTTGCTTCATTGGTCAAAGAAGTGAAAAAGACTGTACGCGAACGACACGGAGAAGCGATGCCCAGTGTCATTGTTCTGGGGAATCCAGATTGGCGACCATCGCTTCTGGGTCTGGCTGCGAACTCGTGTGCAGAAGAATTCAACCGACCTGTGTTTCTCTGGGGGCGTGATGGTGACAATCTCATCAAGGGTTCGTGCAGGTCAGAAGGGCAGAGCAGTGTGGTGGCGATCATGCGAGCGGTACCTGTTGGAGTCCTCACTCAATTTGGTGGGCATCATCATTCGGGGGGATTTGGAGTGAGCAATGAGTCAGTGCACTTTTTGGAACAACGACTCAATGAAGCGGCACAGCAGTTAAAAGAGAAAAGAGAGGACGACCAGCGGCGATCAGCGGATCGTGTCGACGGAGACTTCGAAGCGACGGAGCAGAAGGAGTCGCAGCACGCATTGGATGAGGGCGATTTCATCGACATGGAACTTTCTCTTGATAAAGTCGATTGGAATTTGAATAACGAGATCTCAAAGCTTGCACCTTTTGGTGTAGGCAATCCAAAACCAGTTTTTCTATTCAAGAATGTAGCTCCTGCAACAATCAAAATATTTGGCAAAGGCAGCGAGCATGTAGAGCTTGGTTTCAAGAAGTCGAACGGTTCACCTCTGCCAGCCATCTCATTTTTTGGCGCAACGAGTGAATGGGCAAAAACTATACAGCCAAATAAGTCTCTGGATCTGGTGGCATCTATTGAGAAGTCGATGTTTCGTGGCAGGTCAGAGTTACGGTTGAGGGTGGTGGATGTTTGTTAGCTTTATTATTGCTACTATATCCTTTGAACTTAACCAAAGGCTCTTGTGCCGTTTTACATTTTTCGAGTGGGATTCATCTTGGTCACTGTCGGAGTTGGTGGCTTTATTTTGGATGCTATCCAGTATGTGAAGGAGGGAGTCACAGAATGGATTCCTTACTGGTTTTGCTGGTTGTCCATCCTCCTGGGAGCACCTTTTGTTCTCTGGCGGATAATCCAAAAGGTGCAGGGAAAATCGGTATATCAAAAGAAATAATTCTGCTCGTTAACCCGGAGTTCTAACTTCGGGTTTTTTTATTAGATCAATTACAGAAAATAAAAAAGGCCTCAATATAGGCCTTTGGGTTTGGGTGAATCGGGGGCTAATGTATTCAGCATGATCCATACCGCCGTATGTCTCCCGGAACGACGGGCAAGTCTCTCGTCGAGTCTTTGAAACATTGCTCCAAAGTCAATGTTGTCGAGGGTGGCTTGTGCTCGCCGCGAGGCTCTTTTTTGTTTGGCACTTATTTTTTCCATTCAAAATCTCCTATTCAAGTTATTTAGTAATAGTCTAGTATAGTCGTGCTAATATATCAACATGAAAAATCTCGTAATCTTCACTGACGGCGCATCACGTGGCAATCCTGGTCCTGGTGGGTGGGGAAGTGTCATCGTAGACGAGACTCACGGGACAGTCCGAGAACTTGGAGGGGCTGAAAAATATACTACAAATAATAAAATGGAACTTGCTGCTGCCGTTGGTGGACTTTCTCATTCTCCTTTACAATCTTCAGTCACTCTATATACCGATTCTTCATATGTTATAAATGGCATCACTAAGTGGATACAGGGTTGGAAAAGAAACGGTTGGAAAACAAAGACTAAAGAAGATGTATCAAATAAGGATTTGTGGATAGCTCTGGATGCCGCAGCTTCAGGAAAACAAGTCATATGGAAATATGTAGGAGGACATGTGGGCATTGTGGGCAACGAGCGTTGTGATGAGATTGCTACCGCGATGGCAGATGGTGAGACGGTAGAGTTATATCAGGGTACATTGTCAGATTACGGACTCAAAGGTATTCTCAATATTTCACGTAACATCACCCTTGCGAGTAAGAAAGAGTCGAGTTCGTCACGATCACGGGGAAAAGCCTATTCATACATCAGTTCCGTTGGCGGAAAAATTGAGATTCATAAGACGTGGGCAGAGTGTGAGAAACGAGTGAAGGGGATGAAAGGTGCGCGGTTCAAAAAGGCCTTGGATAAAGCCGAAGAAGTGGTTATTTCTAAGCAATTTAGAGGCTAAGTTGGTTTGATGGCGTACGGCAAGGCCTGACCTTGCTGGGCCGATTGATTCAGGCGAGCTAGACCTCTCCTCCAATTCTTGAACAATTCTTGAACTTTTCTTGAAGGAAAATTGAACCAACATCCGTACAATAACTCCTATGAAACGAGGAGTCTTCATTTTTTGGAGTATTTTCTTGGCTGCAGCAGTGTTTCGGCTGTGTGGATCTTTTACTATTACCCCTCCTGATATCGGCGGTTGTGTGAAGCAGTCTGTAGAGGGGAAGGGGACGATCACTATCGAGCCAGAAAGAAAAGAGACGGGGCAAGTGTTTATATTAAAAACCGCAGCATTTTCTGCCGACCTGGAGGAAGGTGCAAAAGAATGTGGTTCAGGAATCCTCTTACGAATGAAAACTAAACTATATCCGCGACTGGCTTTTGGTGATGAGATCACTTTCGCAGGTACGCTCTCCAAACCGTTCAATTTCCGAAGCGACGATGGACGAGAGTTCAACTATGAAGGTTTTCTTGCCAAGAGTGATGTTTATTATGAGATCAAGAGTGCCACAGTCGAGAAAATCGGAGAACAGAAAGGATTTAGTATAGAAGTTCTCTTGTACTCATTGAAGCGGGGATTTGTAGGCAATCTGGAACGAGCTCTGGGCGATCCTCATGCAGCTTTGGCTGCGGGACTTGTGGTAGGCGAGAAGAGCGCGCTGGGTGCCGACTTACTTAATGACTTTCGTACTGTCGGCCTTATTCATATTATTGTGTTGTCTGGTTACAACATCACCATTGTTGCCGACGCTCTAAGAAAACTCCTCTCGTTTCTGCCTCGAGTGTGGGGGATCGTTGTGGGAGGACTCGGTATTATTTTGTTCGGCATCTTGGTTGGTGGGGGAGCAACCGTGATTCGATCGTGTTTTATGGCAGGGGTGGCACTCACCGGTGAAGTTATCCGCCGTGACTATAGTGTTTTACGAGCACTCATCTTCGCCGGGCTCATTATGCTTATCCAAAATCCGATGATACTTTTGTACGACCCGTCTTTTCAATTATCATTTCTTGCAACACTCGGTCTAATCCTTCTTGCTGGCCCTATCGAAAAAAGAATTCAATTTATCCCAGAGAAATTTGGTATGCGTGGTATTGTTGCTTCGACCTTGGCCACGCAAGTTTTTGTGTCTCCATTCATTCTCTATATGATGGGGAATCTTTCGATTATCGGGATTGTGGTGAATATTCTCGTCCTGCCGCTTATTCCTGCTAGTATGCTGGCCGTATTCCTCACTGGAGCGTTGGGTTTCGTATTTCCTTTGATGTCCACGATAACTGGCTGGATAACTCATCTTCTGCTTTCCTATGAGCTTTTTATGGTGGAGCATTTTGCACGGTTTCCTCTGGCAGACATACAGGTACAGATGTTTTCCGGCTGGCTTGTGGTTGGTTTTTACAGTTTACTTATTATTGGCTATGGTATAATTATTGTGGATCGTACAAAGAGACCCTCAACAACTGTCCACACTAAAACGCATTTATGAACGCTGATGAGTCCCCTCGGTCTTCGCAGTCTCGGATCATGGAAGAGTTACTTCTACTGAATTCGTTACAGTCTGATGAACACCGTCGATCGGTCTTGAAAAAGTTTCCTAACCTCATCGCACGCCCAGACGAACTGACGTTTGTGTACGATGCGAGTCAACAGCCTGACCAACGCATGGTCTGCATTTCTGCATAAGGATCTTTCGTTACCAGCACTCGCTCCTCGGGTGTTTTTTTATATTCTAAATTCCATAACAAGTAGCGTAACTATTAGATCCATCTCTAAAATAACTTTTCCCATTACTTAACAACCTTTTCCAAATTTCCCTCAACCACGCCCCAATTTACATTTACGAAGAAATCCTCGACATATGTTTTCTTACCAGAAGGTTGATAGTCGGCAACATAGGAGTGTTCCCACATGTCCAATCCAAGGATGAGTGCGCAATCTTGAAGTTGGCCGAGGTGCTGCTCATCGATCCAGGCATTCAAAAGCCTTCCGTCTGCGCGATCGTAGTAAAGCATGGCCCAGCCGATACCTCGAGTAAGGGCAATAGTTTTGAATTCAGCGAGCCACGCGTCGAATGATCCCCACGTTTCGGTGATCATTTTTTTTAGAGTGCTTGAATCCGAAATCGCCTGAGCTCCACCGGCGAGTGAATCAAAATAAATTTCATGGTTACGCATGCCATTGTATTCAAAGCCGAAACGTCGGTTAATCTCGCCGAAAGCATATGCATTTCCTGGTCCTGAGCTTGTCGAAGGGTCCGTGTCTTCTTTAAGTTCGGCGATCTTTTCTTGGACGAGGTTGGAGTGCTTTACATAGCCAGCGTAAAGCTTGAGATGTTCTTCTATAGTCTTTTTGGAGATGCCCTGGAGAGCGGGAATATCGAATGTACGTGGGGTGAATTGTTTCATGAAGATAGAATTTATCGAGTAATAAGCGAAATGATAAGTCTATTATACATCCTCAGCAAGGCGAGGCCTAGCTATTAGCGAGGCCTCGCCTTGCTCGCATTTCTTCATTAATTCTTGAACTTTTCTTGAATGAAAATTGAACCCGCCTACGTACACTTAATGCATGAATTTAAAATTAAAAGCAAAACCAGTTATTATTGTTGCCACGGCTACCGCTCTTATGACGGGTCTTGGGGGGTACGTTTATAAACAGGAACATCGACCATCGATTTTGGAGGTATATCTTTTTGCAGTGAAGGGAGGCCAGGCAATATTTATACGAACCCCAGAAGATAAGAGGATCCTTATAAATGGTGGATCAAACTCCGAGATCATACGGCGAGTAAGCAGTCTTCTGCCTTTTTATTCACGACGAATAGACACTCTCATAGCAACTGATACCCAAGGCAAAAATGTAACGGGACTTATAGATATGACACGAAGATATCAAGTGGACCACGCACGTATTCCGGGTGTTACACTCACTTCGCTAGGTCTGGCGAGTACCTCAGATCCTATCCATAAATCATTTCTTGCCACTTTGAAGGAGCATAAGGTTTCTATTCAAGAAGTTTTTGCTGGTGACACCTTTTTATTAGATTCCGTAGTGAAAGCTCATGTTCTTTTCCCGGTCTCTTCTGAAGAATTTAGTTATTCCAAAGCCAGCGGACCTGAGGTGGTGATCAATGTCTCCTATGGAAGCACCGCTTTCTTATTTACAGGAAGTGTCTCTAAGAAAGTTCAAAAATATATAGCTACGAGTACACTTCTTGAACGAAGTCAGGCTCACCAGGTTCTTATCGTTTCAAAAAGTGGATCACCCGACGATCTCTCTTCAGAGTTTCTGGAGAAGCTCTCTCCCGAATATTTCATTTTTTCAAAAAATGTTTCAACAAGTCCATCGAAAGCTCCTTCACAAAAAACTTCCGAACAGCCATTGGATAGGATTGACCGGGAATCACGTCTCAATATTCAGGATACTGGGACTATAAAACTTACATCAGATGGGGAAACTGTTACAGTGAGTCATGAGCGGTGACAAAAAAGACCGACGAGCGGTCCTTCTTATCCTATATAAAAGTGAGTCTATTTGATGATACCGGCTTTGCGGAGGGTGTGGTATGCACCGTTTTTCTGAATAGTGCGGAGAGCACGAGTAGAGACATTGAGGACAAAAGACTGTTTGAGCTCGGGAACGTAGATGCGCTTTTTTTGGAGGTTAGGGTAACGACGAACTTTGCCACAGGGGTTGAACTGAGTAGCACGAGTAGCGTTGGAGTAGCGTCCTCCCATGACTGAACCTATTTTTGTGATGTCGCAGATTTTTGCCATATATGTGATAAAAGTATTGTGGAGACCATGGTATCATAGTTTGTGTAATTGACAAGGCTTTTAGGGTAAATGCTCTATATAAAATAACCTTATCATATATGTTTACAATCCTTTCCATTACCATTCTTATATTTTCTGTCATTATCCATGAAGTTTCTCATGGTTTTGCTGCAGATAAGCTGGGGGATCCGACTCCTCGTTTGCAAGGAAGGTTAACTCTCAATCCGTTGAAACACCTGGAGCCAGTGGGTTCCTTTATCGTGCCACTTATCACGACCGTTCTTTTTCATTTTACTTTTGGCTGGGCAAAACCAGTTGAATATAACCCTTATAATATAAAGAATAAACGAAAGGGCGAATTTCTCATAGCTTTAGCTGGCCCCGCCTCGAACCTTCTTCTAGCTTTGATTTTTAGCCTTATTATTCGACTTATTCTCTCGACAACCGGAACAATAGGTCCTTTTGTAGAGATATCGGCATGTATAGTGTTTATAAACATAATTTTGGCCCTGTTTAACCTCATACCCCTGCCTCCACTTGATGGATCAAAGCTCCTTTTTGCCATCCTTCCCCACCAATATGGCCGTTTTCGCATGACGCTGGAACGGTATGCCCCACTTTTTATCATTATTGTAGTCTTTTTTCTTTGGGAGATTATTTCGCCTATTATACCCATAGTTTTCAAGGCTTTTACAGGTATTGCATTTTAGGTCCCAAGGCTATTGACAAAACTACTGGTTTGTCCTAAGATATAGATCTGCCTGCTTTTGTTGGCAGAGTGTTGGTTGAGTGGGAGGTAGGTGGTGCTTCCGTGCCATCTGCCTCCTCACCCGCACATTGCTCTTTTTTAGATACAATTTAGAACATCGGTTTGTCAGCCGATGTTCCTCCGCGATGCGGACAGCCTATGCGTTGGTTGTCCGCATCAATGACTTTGGACGCTGCGTGCTGGTGTCCTGTGGGGAAGCTGGGGAGCTCGGGGCGTCGTTGGTTCGATCAATTCTTGATCACTGACGGCGCCCTTTCTATTTGCTCTGATTTGGTCGCTATGGTAAGGTACTTTCACTATCTTCGTGGTCGATACTCGAAGATATGTTCCCTCCACTGTAGTTGGGACAGGTCATTTATCAAGGCAAGAATGAGTAATCACTCCCGTCTCGCTCCGTCAAACGATGGGCGAACTCATACGGAAAGTGGTGAAGCACAGGATTGCCAAAACAGTTAATCGGTAAGATGGTTAAACTGTAAAACAGTAAAAGGTTCCGCAGATCTTATCTGTCCTACCAACTTACCGTCTTACTATTTAACTGTTTCACTGAACCATATGCCCACAATTAATCAACTTACAAAAAAAAATCGAGCTCGTTTTACGAGAAAGTCAAAGTCTATAGCGCTCACGCGCACATTTAATAGTATCAAGAATCGCCCTGTATTTTTTCCGGCTCCATTTAAGCGCGGAGTGTGTGTTAAGGTGACCACAAAGACTCCCAAGAAGCCTAACTCAGCTATCCGTAAGATTGCTCGTGTACGTCTCACAAATGGGGTAGAAGTCACTGCGTATATCCCAGGTATGGGCCACAACCTCCAAGAACACTCAGTAGTTCTCTTGCGCGGAGGTCGCGTAAAGGACGTAGGTCTTCGTTACTCAGTCGTCCGCGGAGTACTCGATGCAGCAGGAGTAGAAAAGCGCCGCAAAGGTCGCAGCCAATACGGTAACAAGCGTCCAAAAGTCGCTAAGACCGCCTAACTTATATGCGAAGAAAACTCAACATAAAAAGAGAGATCAGACCCGACTCAGTATATGAATCACCTAAGCTCGGTAAGTTCATAAACTACGTTATGGAATCAGGCAAGAAAAACGTTGCTCGTGAGATCGTCGCTGAATGCATGAAATCAATCAAAGAAAAGGCCAAGGTAGAAAACCCTTTGGAGGTCTTTGAGCTAGCTCTCAAAAACACTACACCTCTTATGGAAGTTCGCTCACGCCGCGTTGGGGGCGCTAACTACCAGGTTCCTCGTGAAGTTCGCCCGGAGCGCAAACAGTCTCTCTCTATGAAATGGATCATCGAAGCCGCTCGTTCCAAGAAAGGAGCTCCTATACACCTGAAGCTTGCCGATGAGATCATCGCCGCTTCAAAGAATGAGGGTGAAGCCGTGAAGAAACGCGAAAACGTTCACAAGATGGCAGAAGCTAACAAGGCATTTGCACACTTCGCGTGGTAAATTTTCCGAAGGGAAAATTTATACCGAGCACAGCAGTGCGAGGATAGGTAACAATTTGTTAGTTCTTGTCACTAATACTTCGTATCCTATTATGATGTTGACCGAGACGAGCGAATGTTGATCGGTCACTTATATTTATTTGCCAAGAAAAACTTGGAATTTACAAAAAAGAACAGGCCCCTCCTGTTCTTTTTTGTTACCTATAACTACTTACATTACTTAGATTTTGTGGCAACGCGTTTTTTTGTAGGAGAACCCTTCCTTTTTGCACCACTTCGAGTAACAGTGGCCGTATTGATATCTTTCTGGATATCTTTCCAGTGAGTCTTCATGCGAGCCGCTAGTGCAGCGACTTCTTCAGGATCGAGGTCTTTGAATTGGGAATACTTTTTTGAAATAGTGGCTATGACGGTTTCGTACGCTTCTTTATTAACCTCCTTGAGTTTTTCAATCTCTTCCATAACCTCAGCTTTCATACGAAGAGTCCAGCTCTTTATTTTTTGGCGACGTGCAGGACCCTTATCGCTTCCGTATAAATAGTAGGCACCGGCTGCTGCAGCAGCAAGCGCCGCGATACCAACACCAATAGCTACTCCATGACCTTCGGTGACGCTGTAAGATGTCCCATTTCCATTACGCTTATTATTTGTAGTCATATATATGAGGTTACTTTTTTATTAAATATCTTCTTCGAGGTCAGTTTTTTTGACCTTTGATTTGAACTTAGACGTACGAGCATGCATCAATTGTTTAAAAAAATGATACACACTTCCCATGCTAAAGCCGCTATTTTTGATCGTGGCTCTCAATTGCTCCACATCTCCTGCGACATGTTGTGATTCGATCTTAATAAGATCACTGACTTCTTTCATGGTGCGTAATATGCGTATGATATAGAAGAGGGCAATGAGAAGAGCAATAGAAAGAGCAACGACTGCGATAGTTGTCACAAAAAAGAAAATGTCTGCGTGAATGATGTTGGCCATGGCACGTATGATATGACGTCAATAAGATGTTGTTATTACACGACGGGATGTGAAGTGTAACACATGCGAAAATGTTATAATTGACCTATGTCTATACCCAGCGAAACAAGCTTGGTTCTTCCTGTTACCCCTGCATTTGTCGAACGCAGGATTCATTTTATACGTGGGCAGAAAGTGATGCTAACCATTGATCTCGCAGAACTATATCAAGTAGAGCCACGTGCTCTGATTCAGGCAGTAAAGAGAAATGCAGAGAGGTTCCCGGATGATTTTATGTTTCAATTAAACCTCAATGAGGCCGTCTCTTTGAAATCACAATTTGTGATTTCAAAGACTGGACGGGGCGGCCGTCGGCATTTTCAATATGCATTTACGGAGCTTGGTGTTGCTATGCTTTCCTCTGTGTTGAAGAGTGAACGTGCTATTCAAATGAATGTGTTCATAATGAGGGCCTTTATGAAATTGCGTGAATTATTAACCACTCATAAGGAATTGGCGGATAAGATTCAAGAATTGGAAAAAGAACAGAAAAAACAGGGGAATGATGTGAGAGACATAACCATTGCCCTAAATAAACTGCTCGAAGAGAAACGGAATCTGAGAAGCGCCATCGGTTTTGAGGTAAATAAGTGATTTTTGTTTTTCCAAGCCGCATTATTTGATTAATTGGGTACTTTCCTGTATTCTACGCTCTACCTAAAGCACTCTATATATATGAGTACTAGCGAGATTTTTCATTTAATTAATTAAAATAATACCCACATGAACCGCGATTACCCACTTGAGCGCATGCGAAACTTCGGGATCATTGCCCACATCGATGCAGGCAAGACCACTACATCTGAGCGCATCCTCTACTATACAGGCATGACTCACAAGATCGGTGAAGTGCACGACGGCAACACCACCACCGACTGGATGGAGCAGGAGCGTGAGCGTGGTATCACTATCACGGCTGCGGCTATAACCTGTTTCTGGAATCCTACCTACATGCCACCTACGGATGTATCCAAGAAGGTGCGTTTCAATATCATCGACACACCAGGACATATCGACTTTACTGTAGAGGTGAAGCGTTCTCTTCGTGTACTCGACGGTGCAGTGGTAGTCTTCGATGGAGTGGCAGGAGTAGAGCCACAGTCTGAGACAAACTGGCGCTATGCTGACGAAAGTAAGGTGCCTCGCCTCTGTTTCATCAACAAGATGGATCGCATGGGAGCTTCATTCGAAAAATCTTTTGCTTCTATTCTCGAACGTTTGAATAAAAACGCCGTTCGTTTCCAGCTTCCTGTTGGTTTTGAATCTGATCATATCGGAGTGGTAGATCTTCTCAAGATGAAGGCTTTCTACTTCGAAGGAGAGATGGGTAACAAGATCGTCGAGAAGGAGATCCCCGAGAACATGCTTGCAGATGCAAAGAAATATCGTGCAGAGATGATCGAGAAGGTCGTCGAACATGATGATGTCGCCATGCAAAATTATCTGGACGGGAAGGATATCTCTGTAGAAGATTTCAAAGTGATCGCTCGTAAGGCGGTTATCAATAACAAGATTTTCCCAGTATTTACAGGTTCAGCCCTCAAAAATATCGGTGTACAGTTGGTACTGGACGCTGTTGTCGACTATCTCCCATCACCGATCGATATAGCTCCAGTCAAAGGTATCAACCCAAATACAGGTGAAGAAGTCTTTCGCGCACCTTCAGATGAAGAGCCTTTCGCAGCGCTTGCCTTCAAACTCCAGAACGATCCTTTCGTAGGACAACTGACTTTCTTCCGTGTGTATTCTGGGACTATCGAAGCTGGCACGTATCTTTACAACGCAACCACAGGCAAGAAAGAACGCCTGGGTCGCATCGTCCGTCTCCAAGCTGATAAGCGTGAAGAGGTTAAGAAAGTTTTTGCAGGCGAGATCGCTGCAGCCGTAGGTTTGAAAGATGCGCTTACATCTCACACTTTTGCAGATGAAAACAATCCTGTCGTTCTCGAAGTGATCAAGTTTATGGAACCCGTGGTTTCTCTACGTATCGAACCAAAGACCAAGGCTGATCAGGAGAAGATGGGTATGGCACTGAAGAAGTTGGGCAATGAAGATCCTACATTCCGCGTCTCATCGAACTCAGAGACAGGTGAAACTATCATCTCAGGTATGGGAGAGCTTCATTTGGAGATCATGGTTGACCGCATGAAGCGCGAGTTTAGCGTTGAAGCCAATGTGGGCGAACCTCAGGTGGCATATCGCGAAACTATCATGAATACTGCGGAAGCGGACCATAAGTATGTGAAGCAAACTGGAGGTAAGGGTCAATACGGCCACGTTCGTCTCGTTCTCAAACCTTTGGAACCATTGGTAGAAGGAGAGAAGGTAGCTAAGAACGTCAAACGTTATGACGATTTCGAATTTATAAACTCTATCAAAGGAGGTGTAATCCCAATAGAGTTTATTCCCGCAGTTGAAAAGGGTGTGCGTGAAGCTATGGATCGCGGTATCGTGGCCGGTTTCAAGATGGTAAATGTCTCCTGCGAACTCATCTTCGGTTCATATCACGATGTGGACTCATCGGAGATCGCTTACAAGATCGCGGCTTCTCAGGCATTTCAAGATGCGGCTAAGCGCGCAAAGCCCGTTATCCTTGAACCTATCATGAAGCTCGAAGTGGTTGCTCCAGAAAAGTTCATGGGAGATATCATGGGTTCTATCTCATCCAAACGTGGTCAAGTAGAAGGTACCGAAACTCGCGGTCAGGCGCTTGCCATCAAGGCCAAGGTTCCACTTTCAGAGATGTTTGGTTATACCACCGAAGTCCGTTCTATGACTTCAGGTCAGGGAACACCACTCCTCGAATTTGATCACTACGAAGTAGTTCCAGGGAATGTTGAGAAAGAGATCGTAGAGAAAAGGAAATAGGAAGATATTCATATATTTACAAAAAAACGCATCAGTGCGTTTTTTTGTTGTAATGTAAGAAATGAGATCGTAGAGCGTCATTTTTTTGGATCTCTTCTACCAGCTAACTTATATTACATTATGAAAACCATCCTTAAAAAATATGTACTGGGAGTAGCTATCGCAATGACAGCTCTGGTTTCTGTGGCCAGTGCTCAAACGAGCAATCTCTACCAATTTTCCACAGACTTGACTTTAGGTAGCACTGGACAAGATGTCGTTGTCTTGCAAAATACTCTCAACACCCGAGGGTTTACTATTCCACTTATAGCCAGTGGGGCAGTTCCTGCGGGGTATTTTGGGGCTCAAACTCAATCGGCATTGGCTGCATATCAGACGTCAGTTGGACTACCTGCTAACGGGTTCTTTGGTCAGATGACCAGAGAGTACTTAAATCGAGGTTTCCCTCCAAATCTACCCCCTTCAGTAGTGTGTCCAATAGGGTATACTTGCACGCCGATTTCAGGAACTCCACCGACTAACACTTCTGGCCTCACTCTAGCCTCTCCAAACGGAGGAGAAGTATGGCAACTCGGAAGTTCACGTTCTATTACATGGTCAACGGCCGATACTGGAACAGTGCCGGGTGTGAGTGTGTATCTCACGAGGAATATTTCGGGTTGTTTCAATCTACCTCCAGGACAAGCCTGTCTTATGATATTGGATCCAGAATACACTCTGGCGTCGAACGTTGCGAATACAGGTTCGCTTCAGTGGACAGTAGGATCGCAGGTGGGTACTACAGTGGGCACTCCTATGCCAGGTAGTTATTTCGTGAGGATTTGTCCAGGCACCGATCGAACTCTTACAGCTTGTGATACGAGTGATGCGGTGTTCACCATTAGTGCCACTTCGACCAGTGGTAATAATGCTCCAACCATCAGCGGCATAGACGGACCCACCGCTCTTTCTGTCGGCCAAGAGGGAAGTTGGGTACTTCGTGGCAATGATGTAGAAGGAAGCTCTCTTAGATATTCTGTAAGGTGGGGTGACGAATCTACTGTAGGGACTTCGCCTCTAAGCTCGGAATTTAATCAAACAGCTTCTATAACCCATACCTATAGAACACGGGGTACGTATTCTCCTTTATTCACAGTACAAGATGATAGCGGTCAAACTGCTCAAGCGAGTATTTCAGTCAATGTGACAGGTGGAGTCTTACTTCAAGTCTGTCCGGAGAAGCAGGTGATCGACCGTCGCGTGCTGACTGGTACCGGTCAACCTGATAGCTACTATGTGATCAATGGGGCACGTCGTGAACTTAATGAAGTAGATACGAGTTGGACAGCGGT
>Ga0193753_10000279_pt1 | contig 50889 bp, 69 predicted proteins | sample H1c2metaG_FD_144925 | JGI IMG/M metagenome (GOLD analysis project Ga0193753, IMG submission 144925) | Soil microbial communities from a riparian zone of the East river system, Colorado, United States - H1c2 | ecosystem: Environmental > Terrestrial > Soil > Riparian zone | place: USA: East...
CGTAGCCCCACCAGAGCGACCGCATCGGTGACCGAGTGGGCTCGGTCATCTCCAGGATCAACTTCGTTCCCTGTGGTTTTCCATCTGTCGATTGATACATCGACAAAGATGAGTAGAGCGGTATCCCCTACTGCTACAGGGTAGGTAGTCCTGAATCCCCCACCTCCGAGAAACATGATTGGTACATTGGGGACAACGGCACGACGGTAGGCAATCCGACTACCATCTTCTCCAATCACTACTCTTCTCAGGAGTGGCTGGATGTCTGCTCTCTGAGTAGCAGAAGAGTACCTTTCAATTCTGCCTGGCATGGACACGTGAAGCTCGCCAGCTAGATGAGACTCAATAGCCTTTACAATCACCTCAGAGAAAGTAGGGACCGCTCCATTGTCATCGTCATCGATGCTCATAGGGGATTCCCGTCTATCTGAGTGTGGCAGTCTGTTCCATGGGTATCGATGGTATGCCTAAGCTTCAAGACTTTGAATCGACCATGGATGTATCTGGATCGAACTTCCATGGTCCCCCCTGGTACAAGTCGCGGGTACAGGAGATTCTTGACGGTGAGTATTGGAGGCTTTCCCTTTTCTGGGGGACTGCCATACTCAGGTGAACCGATCATTCCACTATTGCTTCCAGGCAGAGAGCTAATCACTGCTACTTGATCCTTGCGTAGTTCTCCCTCGCCTAGAATCTGAACCGTCCCATCCTGTATCGACCACTGCTTTTGAAATGGGCGCAGAAGACGAGTCAACTCTTTGGAGATCAGTCCATCTACAACGATGCCCGATGCGACAGTGGCAGTCATATCAGCCAGCAGATTGACTCTATCGAATGGGGCGCCCATGGCAGATAGAAGATCAAAGACCACGTTACGAACGGGCGTTCCCGCTCGGTACGATTGGCTCACTTGAGCGAAACGAAATGCTCTATCTCCATCACCAACTTGGATCTTGGTAACCCAAGATGTTCCATCTTTGACACTCTCACACCAGCGCATGTCTCCTTCGAAAACTCTTTCTAAGGAACCATCAAAGCCAGCCTCAAGTCTGATGTACAGGGGCTTTTGCTGCAGTTCTCCACGAGTCTTCTCACTGAGATTGATGACGACCAGATCACAATTGTTTGGATCTTTCCCTAGATGCTTGTCGATGTCTGCAATGATATGCAGGTCACGGATGACAATCGCATTAGGAGATTGTGAAAAGAACGATTGCGGTCTTGCAATCGTGAGAGAGACTCCTGTCTTGAAAAGCCTAGACATCGATTTCTAGATCAAGCATCTCTTGCGCTGAGAAGTAGTACACGACCACCCGGGTACCCATGTCTTCTAGAGTAGCGTCCACACCAGTGTGGGATTGATCGAACACGCGCAGAAGCCCTGGGGGGAATCGAGGATCAGTCACACGACCACCAATCGACGCCCCTAGAACTAGCTTGAGACCAGCCCTAATCATGTCTCCATCTGCGGTGAGTACATCCATGTACCAGGCTGAATCCCTAATGTTCCATCTGATATCGAGTGTGTATTGCACACCATCGAGTGCGGTCCCAACTCGATAGTTGGGCTCGTTAGGAACTAGTGGAAGAATGCCAGGCATTCTAGAAACTTCCGCCTGCTCCCGGCACTCCGCCCCCAGAACCTACAAGAGTTCTAGTTGGGGATCCTGCATTGTGGGCAGCGGTGAACCTTTGACGTAGGTAACGCTTGCGCTCTACCTCAGCGTTATCCTCATCGATCATCTCTTGACGAGTGATGCCCCTGCTCTTGGTATACTGGTCAACTGTCATTGCATTCTCACGGTCAAGAGCTTTACTGCCTCGATTGACCTTGTGAGCAGCAGTAGGGGTAGCCACCAGCAGAATGGTTCGTTCATTCTGAACGATGGTGATCTCTCTAAATGTAGCCCTGAACCTCAACCCATTCATCGTGGATGTAGGTGGAGTGAGATTGGTAATGAACATACTGTTGAAGACTTCTTTGCTAGTCTCAACAGAAAAGGGTTCCTTTTTTAGACGCAAGTCTTTCAGAAACGCATAGGCATCTTGTGAGGGAAGAGTGGTCGGATTCCGCCTATCCGCAAGAGCACCTATTGGATTGTCGGAAACCACACCTTCGACCTGTAGAACCGTAGGCAGTAGCTTGACGTTGTTAGTTAGATCAGAACCATCTTCGACAGGGTCACTTGTCACTTCTGAGTCGAAGGAAGGTTCCTCTGCCAGAGCAACATCAATCTCGAATCCTGCGATGAACATAGGCATTGATATCTACCTACCTATCTTCCTCGCGTGGTCGCACCAGCGCGACGCATGTTCGAGTCCCAGAGCGACTGAACTGCCTTGCGCACCTCGGTACCGATGCCGCCTGCGTCGGCTCCCGGGCTGGTGTGCACGTGGATCTGAGCGCTGAACTGGGGCGCCTGCACCTCTACTGCACCTCCGCTTACACCTGCGGCCAGAGGCGTACGCGCCACGCTACCGGCGACCACAGGGGCACCGCCCTCGCCTCGGGAGATCGCCCGCGCGCGATCAAGGAACTTGTGGGGACCGTCACCGAATCCGATGACGTCTTTAAGAGCTTCTTTTATGTTGTGGGGAATCTGTTTGATTCCATCGATCACCCACTGAAAGAACTCTGCAAACTGTTGCTTCCACCATGCGATGGATTCATCGAAGGTACGAGTTAGCCACTGGTCAAGTTTCTTGAGAGTGCTCTCCCCACCATTGACCCACTTCCATAGATCTCTGATTGCCCAGTTGACCCCTGCAATGATGGCTATCAAGGCAACAAAAGGCGCAGCCGCAGCAACCCATGCCGCAGCACTAGCAACCGCGGTAGCGATCGCAACCCCCTTAACGACCAAGAAAGTAGTGGCAAGAGTCGTCAATACCAAACTAAGATTTTCACTGTTCTCGGAAGACTAACTATTTTCTCTGTGACCTTGCCAATGATGGTTCCGACTTTCTCCGCTACTGGCCACACGAGCTTGAAGACGCGCAGTAGTATCTCCCCTACCTTGCGTGAGATGCCTGCTATGCGCACAAGCACTGGCCAAAGTTTGTGAAAGAAGCCGACCATGGAAACAACCCATCCGCGGATCTTGCTAGCGATGAGTTCTCTGTTTGCCTTGATCCATTCGATACTCTTGTCTGCCACTCTTTGCAGAGTAGGAATCAGAGCAGAGACCAGTGTGTTTCGAAACGCTGCTGCAGCTGTCTTGACCTTGTCTACCTTGTCGCCCCACTCCTCAAGCGAGCGGGCATCGTCACCAGACAGCCCCCCACCCAGCTCCTTGAACTCCTCGCGTAGCTTGGCAATCCCACTCCGCCCCTCATTCAGGAATGGGATCATCTCCACACCTGATCGACCAAATATCTTCATGGCCCCGGCACTCTTCAGGGCACCATTAGGTATCTTGGAGAATACCTCTGCTATATCTCCGAGCACCTCATCAGTGTTGCGAACATGCCCACTAGCGTCCTCAACAGCTATGCCCATTTCCTTGAATAGCTTTTTTGATTCCTTGCTCCCATGGATTGCCCCATCCATGTTTTTGGCAAGAAACTTCAGGCCAGTAGATAGACCCTCGGCCCCGAGTCCAGATAGCTTTCCTGCAAACTCCAGCTCCTGAAGAGTTTCAATCAGGACTCCGGTCTTCTCACTGGTCTCTACAAGACGTCCAGCTAGCTCGGCAGTGTCATCGATGAGAGAACCGAACCATTTGATTGTCTTGAATGCAACGATGCCAATCAGTGCCCGCTTGACGTTCTCTAACAGTTTGTCTGCAGCAGAGAATGAAGGCTTATCCGCCTTCAATGTCATCTTGGCAACTAGTTCGGCAAAAGTCATTCTTTATCTCTTGGCTCTCTGTTCAGCGATGTCTCGCGCGCGAGCTATGCAATCAAGTACACGATTGGCATCGATGACGTACCCCAGGGTCACTCGATCAAACTCAGTGATCCTTAGTTGTCCCTCCTGGACAAGTCTCCAGACGACCCATGTATCTCGGAGATCGTCGGGGAGGATGATGGGCTCTCCTCCTTGAGACGAATAAGGAACGTACTCACGAAGTCTAAAAAATCGGAGAAGTTCACCTCCAAGGAAAAGCGCAGAACCTTGAAGAGACTCATCCTCTTTCCTAGAAAAGCAAAATCGATATCCCCTCCGTTAGCCAAGTCGTATCGTTTCTTCTTCCCCTCGCGTTCTACGATGACACTCACGGGTGCCAAGAGCTGGCCAATCAGCGACCGCTGCTCGTCCACGGTCAGGCGCGCAAACAGCTGATCGACCACAGGGGCCAAGGCCCCTGCGTTGATTTTGGCAAGGCCCTCACCCACCCCGCCCGCACTTTTTGAGGGCCAGAGGCCTGCCAGGCCAGCCAGAGCGGGCCCAACAATGCGAATGAGTGCGTTCGCCAGATCAAGACTCTTCATGACAGGTAGTTGATAGACAGTAACCTCAAGTCCATCAATCGTCCGAGTCTCCGACGGCATCTCAGAGGAAGATGAGGATGGGGATGCCATTAGAAGCCGACCACCGAGCTTCCTGCATGGGCGGTGATCTGGGCGCAGAGGAACGCCCACTCGATCGCTCGTTGACCATCACCGAATTCCAGGTTCGGCATCCTCTGGATTCGTGAGATAGCAGCCTCAACTACAGTGAGATTGTTTAGATCTTTCAACATGTAGTTACCGTATCCCGCAAGAGTGACTCTTCGACCCGCGTTGAAGCGGGCACTCAACAGATCATTGGAGGGGCTCTCTGCCTTGAGAGTAGTACGGATAATGCCACTCTCATTATTGTTGATAATGAAAGTGACATCACCGGCGGGACCCACGTGGAGTTCACTGCCCTCTGCAGCATACTCGATGCTGATGAACACCCCATCCATCGGAGCCAGCAAGTCGATTCCACCCCACGACTGTGCAACTTCGCGAGGATTGTACTGTCCATAAAGAGGCATCTTTTATCCTTTCTTTTTCTGCTCAGTCTCAGCGAGACAGGATGATTCGGACGCCCACCTTATGGACGGCACCGGTCAACCGACCATTGGCTTCTAGCCCCGGAAAGTATCGAGCGATTCGGTCTGCTACAGACATGTCCTCCACACGTGAGGTGATGAACTGAGGAGACTGTGGCGTCGGAGGATCATCCGAGGCGTCTGTCTCATCGATCATCACTCGATTGATGGCTCGACGGAAGGTGCCCCGAAGGGCTCCCTCAAGCTTGGTAACATCCTTGTTCGTATATGCCACCTTGGTAGGGGCGTTGAATATAACATCAGCGATGCTCTTGATGGCGTCATCCTTGATCCAGTCGATCGATCTCTGGATGTCAATGAAGTCGCCGTCCCCTGTGGTCCCGTTGAACGTGACATTGCGGCCTGCAACACGCTCGATGGAGTTGCCATTCTTGGCTACAAGATTCCCTCTCTGAGTAGGAGTGAGGGCAACAGCGGGAACTCCGGCTAGCGTCTTCCCGAACCAAGTCTCACTGCCTGCATCCAGAGGTAGAACCTTCCCCATCCATGCGGCACCGAACATAGAAGCAGGGGAAGGATGGTAGTTGCCCATCACACGTGCGTGCGCATCGGAGGCAATCGTATCCACGAGATCCCCACCCCCAGCAACAGTCGTAATGACCGCGCTGTCATTGGTATCGATGAGGGCAGTCTTCTCATTCGCCTCCACCCAGTCCTTTACGGCAGAGCCATAGGCAAAGGAGTTGAACATGGGGTAGACGCAGTAGAAGTCATCGTTCTCCAGACGAATAGCCGCAAGATCCGTGGCCACCCCTGGGTCAACGTGAGTCTGTGCAACAGCGAAGTCATCTACCGTAGAAACCTCGACAGAGAACCATCCCCCTGCCGCGTTAGCCGTGAGCACCAAAGTGGTGGTCCCCGTTGCCGTGTAGTTCTTCGATGCAACACCGTTGAATGCAGCAATCAGCTGGGTGACAATGGTTCCCGCTGTCGGCGATGCCGCCGAGGTAATCGACAGAACCGTGCGGCTGAAACCCTCCCCTTCTACAGTGACGTAGTAGATATGCGAGTTCCTCACCACAGGGGTAAGAATGTAGACCTGAGTTGGCGGGAGCAAACCTCGACCGACCCGGGCATTCTGGGGATGAGGAGTCTGTGCCATGATGGCGTTGACAGCCCGCACCTCAGCGTCATCTGCGGCATACCCATCCGCCACCATGTCAACCCCGCTAGCGTACAGACGCGAACGTTCAGAAGTTAACCATGGAGCATTGTACCCCAAGACAAAAGGAGTCCCGAACCCCAGACGAGTGAGGCCCCGAGAGTCTTTGGTAATGACCGCGTCAACGTAGTTTCTGATATCAGCCATGTTCTCTCCTCACCTCAATCATCTGTCATGGTTCGGGAACATCAAACTCAAGAGTCTTGATCACCCCTGCATCTTCCAGATTCAGGGTGACTCCAACTCTCTCAATATAGGTGGTGTACTCTTCAACCTGAGAAGAAATGAAAGCTCTCATCTCTGTCTGAGCGCGAGCCTCGAATCGAGCCCCAACGATTCCATCAATAGACAGGATAGGACTCCATGCGGCCACTCCGATGCCTGCATTGTTCAGTGCATAGTTCACTGAGTCTGTGAAGGAACGGGCAACGATGTTGTTCAACTCAAACTCAGGAGTAGTAGCAACATCCTCCATGTCTCCGAAGTAGCGAACCGTAATTGTCATCTCTCGCTGGCCACGAGTCTTGACAATAAGCTCTCTACCATCGGAGCCTGTAGAGTCTGGGTTATCGGCCACTACGTTGTAGTCTTGTCCACGCGACACGATACTCATGATGGCAAAATCGATCATGGGTACCGGAGGACGAGGGGCATCCTTTGGCTGTCTGGACCAAATGACTTTGTTGACAGGTAGACCACTACTCACAACAAGCATATGGTGAAGTGCCCGCTTGACTTGATCCCACTGAATCATCAGGGCACCCCAATCCGTGAGACATAGGCTCTATAGAAGCGCTGCCCAAACGCTTGCCAGTCTTCTACCTTGATAACTTCCCACTCCTCATCTTGAATGACTACTAGATCAGGGTCTCCTTGCGCGCGCGTACGCAGGCGCGTGTTTGTGTAGACAGCCTTTACCTCACTGGCACTTTGCCCCTCACGAGGGATCTCAAGCTTGCGGCCAGTGACGGGATGATGAAAGGCAACCACAGGGAAGGGAGCGCGAGCGTTTCGTATGTACGAGCCATCAACCCATGCCCCGACCGAGGCCCGTAAAACGATCAGCGTTCCAACTCCCTCGCCACCAGCGAAGGAAGCTATCGCCCCTGTGGTTGCGCCAAAATCTTCAGTCTCAAAAGCATCAACAAACATGATGCCGAATGCTTCAGAGACATCCTCAGCAAGGCCTTCAGGAAAAAAGGTACCTTGGGCAAATCCAATTGCGAAAGCTTCAGAGGTGCTCTCAGAGATGCCAACCGGATTGACGTCACCAGAGAGAGCCCCCGTAGCTTCCGACGTGCTCTCGGCCAGGCCCAGGGCAGTAGAGGTAGCGGCCAGGGTTCCGAGCGCCTCGCTGATATCCTGTGCCAGCCCGGTGGGCAGGGCCCAGCCAACCAAGGTACCGGTCGCCTCGGAGGTGCTCTCGGCCAGCCCTGTGGTCGCCACTCGAGCGGTCCCGACACCGACGGCGTCCGAGGGTCCGTCTTGTGCAAGCCCAGCTCCGACAGCCAGCGTCGTCTCACGAATTCGTAGGATGACAGTGGCGCCAGTCGGAAAGAATGTTGCTGCGCTTGTACCAAGAGTAGCAGTATAGGCAACTGCTACGTTTGCTGTTCCTGCGGTGACCGATTGATGAGACATGAAAAACTGCATGTCATCACCAGCGGTATTCGATGCATCTCCACGCTCGACAGCTGTACCTAAAGTGATGCCAGTAGCTGTCATCACTTCTGCACCTACACCGGAAGCAACATCTCCATTGATTCCGGTAACAGCAAGGAGCATATCCCCAGACTGAATGTCTAGAGTCTGATCTGTAACGACAGACCATGGCAGAGTAGGAACTTCGTCCACTCCGCTAACACAAGCCATTGCCCATGATAGGAGGGCACTCTTGGTCCAGCGGTACATTCGACCCCGTCCGCCATTACCTCCGGGAACGGAAAGAATGAGATTGCCTGTTTCTGTGCCATCGGCAATCTTGACCATCCACTGAACTAGTACCTGTCCAGTGTCTACTCCAGATGGGCCAAGGCCTCCGGAACGGGATCCATTGGTTAGGATCGACCAGCCAGAGGGGACCACAGGGGGAGTGGCGGGATACTTCTCTGCGATCGCTATTGTGAGAAGATCGCCAGCCGCAATGCTAGCTGGATAGGGAAGCGTGTATGACGTGCTCCCGTTTCCCTCTGCGCCAGCTGTTCCGAATGCGACAGTCATCAGACATGCAGATCAAACAAGAAAAGAAGACAACTAGAGTTGACGTACAAGAATGGTAGGAACAGGTGTAACACCATTCCCTAGTGTCACGTTGGGAGTGAGAGGACCTTTGCGTAGAAGCTTCCCAATCCCCGTGGGCGCCGTACCGACACCGAAGAAAGCGGCAACCGGACTAGCCCCAACTCCCCCCTGCGGAAAAGTCACAGGGTTGACCGGAACTGCCTCATTGATGGTCACTGTCCATCCGCCTGCAGTTCGGGGAACAGCGACACGAGCATAGTTGGTATAGGCAACTTCACTCGTGGTTTGATCCCCACCAACGCCGGGGTCGGCAGTGTGCAGACTGATGTATAGGTTTCCTGCTACGGCACTGGGCTGCAGTCCTGCGGCATCCCCCATGAGAGAGAAAGCAACATTGTTGAACTCCAAGAGTAGGAGCCCGTTCCTCCAAGTTGTGACCATCGTCATCGCTTACGTTCCTTTCACAACTAGGTGGCTGATTGCGCCAACAAGACGACCAGTGTCAACCAAGGGGCGATCGCTACCCTTGCGATCAATGGTTGATTGAGCTAGCGGAGGGGGAACACCAGCCCCCTCAGTGATTGTCTTTTTCATCTCTGTTGAAACAACTAGTCCGAGAGCCTCATGAGCATTATTGAGACTCATCTTTTTGAGCACTACAGCACGAGCTAGCTTGACCTGAGTCTCCCTGATCAGTTCTGCTTTGTCTGCGAGAGTCCTGCGCATGAAGGATCTCTCGGGAACATTGATGGTGCCAAACTCATGAAAAGCCGCAAGCTCGGCCATGGAAACACCATCATGGTCCACGGCACTAGCACTGATAACGCCTATCTTTACGTAAGCCTCTTCCTTGAGTCTCTTCTTCAGAGACTTCCACTCCTCGTCATTGACTATGATGTCATCCATCACCCATCACTCACCCTAGATCAACACTACCCCTAGACCTAAGGTATCCAGAAGTGCCTGGTACTCTGCACCGTAGGGAGTTGTGCTGAGTTGACCCGACGAGCTACTCATAGCGAATGACCGTGAGATAGGACCTATCGTTTCCGATGTCACGGCCCCTGTGGTTCCCGAGATTCCCGAACGTGGTACCGATCCCAAGTGAGCCGCAAGAAAGAGACGGCCCAGGTACAAAGTCTCTGAGTCTTCCCCGCCCCACACTTCGACATTGAAGTCATTGTTGACGTACAAAAGAATGGCATTCTGCAGCAATGGGTCAACTGCAGCTAGCTGGGCGCCAACTGCTACAACTTCAGACCATGATACTATAGGTGCCATTTCCTAGAACTACGCTTGTGCTACTCGATCATGAATGACGACGGATGACTCTTCCTGATCTCGATAAGGATGACACCAGCATAGAATTGATGTCGAATGTTCTCGTTCACCTTCGAACTGGGGAACGATATGAACATCATCTGGTTTGTCTTCTAGCTCCCGTACCAAGTTCTCAGGTCTACTTGTCCGTGCCTGCCTCTTCCTAAACGCCATCCGCATAGATGATCGCGCCCGGACGGTGGACGACGGTTCCCCCGGTTCGACCCATACAAATGGTCTCAACCTTCAGGTTGTGCCACTGCGGTGGGAACTGTTCGAAGTCCTGTGGCAGAAGACCCTTGAGCACTCGTGGGTCACGTCGATAGCCAACCACTCGCTTGGTTCCACCCACGCCAGCAGTCTCCAGCTTTTCCGACTGGAAGACATTCTTGATGTAAGGGTCATTAGCTAGGAAGATGTTCATCAGGGTGTCACCAGAGATATCATCTCGGCGAGTGATGAGACTTCCGTGGCTGGTAGTAGCTACAACGAGCGTATCGATTCTCTCGACACGATTGCTCTGCTGATAGACCTGCGCACTCAGTGCATGGAGATCCAGGAGGATCTCTGCACCAGTCTTGTCATCCCACTCGGGACTCGCATCTTCCCCATCAGGAACCGTGTACTCACGAACGGCCCCCACTCCGGTGAGTGGCTGGGTGAACAGACCAGCCATACCGACTTCGGTATCACCAGTGAGAAGGACGACGTCGAGGAATTCCTCGAAAGCGTCACGTGCCGCAGCGGGTTTCTCCACGTCTAGACCAATGCCATTGGCTTGGGCCGTACGAAGCTCCTGAACATCCCATCCATACGCATCACCGAAATTCTTGAAGCGGGCAACTGCCGTCTTCACGAACACGTCAACGCGAGGAAAGTCATCAGACTTGCCACGTACCCACGCAGCACGTCCAACTCGGTCAAGGATCTTGTATTCGATCTCTTCCTTGCCATTGGAAATGCCATACGAGCTAGTGGGAACAAGCACTCGTCCCATTAGCTCTGGATATTCGATTCTCTCAACTTCTCCACGTACAGCGGCGATCTCCTGCGAAGTGAAGATCGACAGTGGAGCGTCAAGGCGTTCAAGTTCATCGAAACGATAATGCATCTTTTCTTCTCCTGCCTTGACCTATGATGCCAGGTTGACGAAGTCGACTTCTAGCTCAGCGATGGCCCCGGCTGAGGCAGCCGTCAACCACTCACCCTGGCCAGTGCAGTCGCGCGTGTCGGTACCATCGGTGGCCGAGCGCAGGGCACCAGAGATCTCGGCGCCAGCGATGATTGCACGCACGTGCAAACGCTGCCCACGCGTACAGCCATTCTCGCAGATGACCCAAATGCGACCCCTGCGCAGGATGGCCATCGTATTCTTCGGCTTGACGGCCCCGACAAAGAGCCCAGCAAACGTGTACCCCGAGTCTGCCAGGGCACTCGGAGCATAGTCGGTGCTGTAGATATGGATACCAAGGATGGTATCCAGAATGGCTTCCACGGGCTCCGCCGCCATCTTGCTGCCCGTGGCTGCACGGGCGACAGCCGATCCGAACGGGATGGCTAGAGTGGCGTGAGTGTTGATGCCAGTGATGGTATCCTTGTCACCAACATCAGAGAGCATTCCAGGGAATGCAATGGCTGGCGCCAGAGGATACGTATCTTGGATGATAGCCACTAGCTATGCTCCCTTCTTCACAAAGCTCTGAGTCTTCCAGGCATCCCGACCCTTCTTGAGTCTCTCCTCACGAGCAACAAGCTCGGGATCCTTGCCGCTCACGTCCGTACGAGTGCCCCCGGACGAATGGGCTCGGACATGATCCGTGGCGTTCTGGGTCTCTTCCCGCGACTCCATCACAGAGTCATACCGGAAGTCCACGTAGTCATCGCTCTTGTCGGAAGGGATATCCTTGTTCGTCAGCTTCTTGACGATATCTTCCTTGACCTTGCGATCAGTGAGGCCATCCGTCTTGTAGTCCTTGCCCATGACTGAAGAGGCCTGTGTCTCGATTGCCATGCGCGCGCGGAGCTTGCCGGGAATAGCCTTGATCTCCTCGGCATGATCCTTGACGAGCTTTTCACTCGTCTCCTTCAGAGTGTCTCTCTCAGCCTCGGCCTTGTCGGCACGAAGCTTCTCCGCATCTCGAGTCTTGTTCGCCTCAACAAGACTCTTCTCAAGACTATCAACCTTGATAGTCAAAGTGCTCACCTGAGTGAGAGCTTCCGCCAGCTTCGGCAGATCATCGGTTCCCGCCATCGTTCTTTCTCCTTGTCTACTGAAGATTGACTGAAGTCCCTGAACAATCGTATCCACAGATGGCATCTCACCATCTTCACAAGACAACGAATCAGTGCGCATGTAGGCGCTGTCATCGTCATCATCAATGAAACTCTTTCCATCCATACGAATGGAAACAGTCTTCCCCGCGCGTCCAGCGGTCACCACTGCAACATGGTTTCCACGGATCTTGCGCTGGACTAGATCGTAACGCTCACCCTCTGGGGTAACCCCAGGGGTGTGATCTGGCTCCATCGAGTAGCCAGACGAAATCTCTGTCTTACCCCCTTCTATCTTTTTGATGAGAATTTCATCAAAGACAGTAAGGGCACTCTTGACATGATCGTTCTCTAGATCACGGACAACAGTCTCCCCAAGACTTCCTCGCGTATATTTGCTTGCATTGCGCGAAGTGACTTTCTCGTGAGGATGTTCATCCGTGACAGGAACTAGAGCAAAAGAGTCAAGAGTTTCTTCGGAAAATACTTCCTCAGGGGGACGATACTCTCTACTAATCTTCCCCTTGGAATCAACATAGATAAAGACACCAGTTCGACTGATGTAAGCATCGGCCCGGATCCTTCCATCATCAAGACGACGGACAGGACGAAGGGAGCCTCTGTCAAACCGGAACGCCATGGCGCGGAGGATTAATTGACAAACCCTCGACGCGTCAAGGTATTTACCTACTTTTTACGGGTCCAGCGAACGACAGATCGACGCTCAATCGAATCTTTTCGCTCATTTACCAGATCGAACGCCTTGCCCGCGTGGTAGGGAGCCGATCGCCCAGCCCTACGGATCTTCTGTTCAGTGACTCCATGGAACCTAGCGATCATCTTGGGATCCACCCCCCGACCCAGTTGAACGCGAACTTGCCTGATCTCGACAGCGCTGAGACCACAGGGGAGCCCATCTCGACGTCGCTGTATGCGATGCCTAGCCTTGATCAAGTGTAGGCGATCGGCCCTTTTCATCTACCTTTTCTTTCCTACCTTGACATTGGCAGTGGGAGGATCCGTCCACTTGTCATCTGAGTCATCTCCCCCGTCACGACTTGGAGGAAGTGGAATAGCACTTGGCTCCCTCCCTTCAAGATTCAGGGGCAACTGTTCCATGGGCGGTGCACTACCTCGTGCAAGACGCACCTTTTCCGCATACTCATCTTGCACCTTCTTTTTATCATTGATTTCACTCATGATTTTTCCTCTCTTGACTTGTTACCAGGGATTCGGTAACCTAACCAGTTGACATGTCACTAAAACAAGACGACCCAAAAGCAGCCGCAGATTTCTATCGAGCACAGAGAATCTCGGGTGAATGGCAACCCAGGTTTGGCGAAAGCCTCATGATGCTACAGACAACCGAGCACAACAGGGATGAACTCCTGAAACTCATGCATGAAGTTGACAATGATCTGGGACCCCCTCCAGATCCCTTGACCACAGGGGCCGGGGAAGATACCGAACATCTCCTGAAGATCATGGCCACCCCTGAGCCTCAATAGCTTCGATCATAGTCATTCTCTGCTGCCCAACTATTCCTAAGTCGTCAACGAAAGCTCCAACATGCTCACGTATTGTTGTGTGGCTTGTTGATCTCTTCTTGAATATCTCTGCTGCTCTCTCAAGTCTAGTAACTGATTCGGATACGCTATCACCTGTGATGCTTTGGATAGAGCCCAGCATAGAAGTAATTTGTTTTTGGTAGGCTTGCCCAGGTGCGCGTGTCTGCAGTGACGGAAGCCCAGGGATACCGATCTCTTCCCGTACCACTTTGCGGGATAGTACCTCGGTAACCACTTCCTCCACGCGTAGTCCCCCACCGTACAGGAAGCCGTGAGTTAACGGTGGACCATGCCCATGGATTACTTCATGGGCGATGGTTGCCACTGCGTTGATGCGTTCGCTGGCAAGACCTATCTCCGCACCTTTGAACAGAGTACCTGCAGCCGAATGTTCAAAGAATTCTGAAGCTCTCTTAGCTACTTTGGGATTTATCCTAATGTTTGATGACCCAATGGCATGGTCCGCTTGTACCCCTGGGTCTAACCATTTAACAGCTACACTAGGGGTAAAAGCTGCATCGGAATTGTGCAGACCCCGCTTTGCCATGATGGCATCGAAGTTCTCCCGCACAACTACGGCTTCTGCAGAGATGCCTACCTCAGTAAGCCCGCCCAGAGCAGCAGCGATCTCAACCGCACTAGATGCCCCGGCCACCATCCCTACAACCACAGGGGCCACGATCACTGGCGTCGGCACTGGCGCCGGTGCTGGCTCAGGTAGGGGCTCGACCACCGGTGCGGGCTCAGGAACCAGAGGGGGTATGTCGGGCTCGACAGGCTCAGCGGGCTCGACCGTTTCCTCGGGTTCCTCTGGGGACTCTTCTACCTCATCCAGAATGTCATCTAGGACAGGGTCGGGGAAACAGCGGCAGTTGATGGGTTGACCGGGATGCCCATCTTCTGGCGGGTCATCCCACTCAAAGATTTCTCCATCACGCTGGGCATGTTCATCTCGCACACGTTCATCATGAACAGTGCGCCAGAAGTACCGCTTGATCCCTATCTCAGTTTGACGGGTACGGTTGAGGTTCCCGTAGAACTTCCCTACCTGATCTCTGGCAATCAGTCGCGCGCGATCGCGACCGAACCCTAGGCGGTTCTCTAGGTCTTCTGCGATGTCCCCGTGCAACTTCCCTGTGGTCACTCCACTAGTGATAGTACGCTCTATGTCACCAATCATCTTAGTGGGAATGTCTTTGATGAGAGCGACATTCTCAGCGGTGAATGTCTCGATCATTCCTCCGATCTTGCGATCAAGGAACTGAATATCGATGCCTAAGCCAGCCTCTATCTGTTTCGATAGCTGCCTACTCTGGTATCTACTAGTCTTGTCCGCGACTAGGGCAGCAACACTTTCTATATTTTGAGTGTTGAGTACAACCTTGTCGCGCGCACGTTGCGCGAGAACGGCAATGGTCCGAGCTTCGCCCTGGTCATGCTTTAGATCATCTGCAGCCTGAGCAAGTAGTCGAGGCGCCGCATCCAGTAGAGGCTGCAGAGCTTTCTCTGTACGATCTACTAGACCAAGTAAGATCGCAGCATACTCACCTTCGATGAGGCGAGGGGGTACTTGCTTGGGTACCTTGCGCCGCCTTTTGGCAAGGCTGTCACTTATCCCCCGAAGTAAGATACTAAGAGCCACGTTATCCGCGGCGCCTCTTGCCCCTGCCTTTGCTCTTGTACTTTCTTCTCTTGCTATCCTCTACAATGTCCGCTTCCTCGTCATCATCTTCACCTTTAATGGGAAGTCCATTCTCATCGACTCCGGCGGAGATCATCTTCTTTGCCTGTTCAGTCTTGATCTTTAGAGCATCCTCGATCTCATCGATATCCACGTTAGTATCCAGACTAAAACGTGCACTGGAGAATCTACTCTTGGTTACATCGATGGGGCGAATGACTCCTTCGCGGATGTAGTTGATGTCTGCTGTACTCTGAGTGAGGTGAGTCTCGGCTCGTTCCTTCTCCGTCGGTTGCCACAGGGGGCGATAGGTAATGTCCCAACTGAGTGGTTCTTCAGCCCCAAGTTTCTTGAAGACGAATCGAGTAACAGTCTCGACAGTAGAGGTTAGCTCTCGGCCTTGCGCAGCCTTGACTCTGTCATAGAAGAATCGTACATCGCTGTCACCCGTGGCGTTCAACCCCCCTGGGCTGATTCCAAAAAGCCGAGTGACTGGTATGTCTGCAACCGCCGCAGTCCTCTGCATCCACAGAGTCATCATCTCAGGAAGCTGAGAAAGATTGACACTCTTCCTCTCAAAATCCTCTTGCTTGTCCAGGAGCATGAGGCGGAAGTTACTTCGAAACATGTCAATAGCAGTCATGCGATTGACAAAGATATCATTCTTCCCGCGTCCTACCATATCAGCAAGCTTATCCATCTTGATGATATCGAGACTCATCACTTCGATCAATGCTGCAGCATTAGCCCACGTAAGGCCGAAGTCTCGCAAGACTTCGTGAGCAGCAGTGAGAGTGTTGTCCCCCCACCCAGGCAGCACCCCACTCAAGTACCCTCGAGTGACTTTCTTCCCTGAAAAAGTCGATAGCCTAGACTCATGAATCTGAATAGGCTGGCTGTTGCGTTCCCCTGTGGTTGACGCAAGCTCCCAAATCTTGACCTTGCCATACTTGGCTTCCCTAGGCTCGCTGTATCTTTCCTTGGGAGTGAGGAACTGGGGCTCTATGAAGTTGAGAAATTGAACATCAGTGACACGATCTATGTCCAGAGGAGTTGACCATCGCGAGATGTTCTCCGCCCCATCAAGAGTACCATAGATGGTCGCCCCTCCACCAAAGGCTCTCTTCCATGCAGAACACCAGTAGAGAGCATCATTGAGCTCTAGGTCATCCCAGACACCATGAACATCTGTCTGTAGATCAGTCTCTTCCCCAGGTACATCAAGGTCAAAGCCCTCACGCAACATCTCTTCAGGCCAGACCTCAATGATCTTGGAAGCAATGTCATTGCTACGCCATAGATCAATGGCAGTGTCTGTGTTGACAGTTGTAGTCGGTTGGACGAGGTAGGATTGACGCTTGTCCCGGACCGTCCCCATGGCAGTCTGCAGAGACATCCACCCATCACCACGCAACTGATCCCGCAGCCCATCGAGGCGATCCTCGATGCGAGCGGCGTCGCCGGTGCCAGCTCGCGCGCGCGGGGGTGGGTGCAGGGGCGGGCGCCCGTCCGGGTTGGGCGACTCACCCCCCTTTTGCCACCCAGGATTGCCCCTCTTGCCGTTTCTGCCCGCAGGAGGGGAGCTATTTTGTTTTCCCACGGATCAAATTCTTAACCGATCGTCTAGGTCGAGGGCAAGCCCCGATGCGTCCGAGGGCACTGGGCCCCGCCAAGCCATATACGCCAGCCATTTTTCATGGCTTCGTCTAAGGTGGCAACTATCTTCTTTCCACAGAGAACGCAGACGATCGTATTCTTGACTCTCTTAGGCATTGTTACTTTTACTTTTTACTTTACTTACATCTGTCCGAGCATGATGGTTCGAAGTTCATCGATGTTCTGAGACCCATAGATGATGCCTTGAGAAGTAGCATCTACACGGTCATTCTTGCGACCTAGCTTGGGGAAGGTGTTCCACTCATGGAACCACTTGCCTAGCCATGGTGCGCCCTCGGGAATAACCACCTGTCCTGCTTTGACCACAGGGACAATCGCGTTGCCACGAGCTTCCTTGCCACCTTCGGGATCTACTTCGATGATGCCGCGAACCTTTTTGAACAGATGATTGACAATGGCCGAGCCATTAGCCTTCGCTTCCACAAGTACACGACCAATGCGATTGTCTCCTTCGGTTACTGCAACGATGTTCTCGCATGTCTCATCGAAGGTCATATGGTCGGTGTAGTCTTCCAAGACAAACACAAGGGCATCAAGAAAGCCTAGCTTTACCATCCCTACTCTAGAGCCCGTGTCAATCTTTTTGAAGGCTGCGTCTACCGACAACAGAATCGCATCGAAGTCATCATCATCAGGAAGTATGATAGAGCTATTTGAATTGCAACCCTTTGGGCGAACGTAAGCTCTGTTATCCCCTTTACGCTTCCAGAAGTTCCACCATGTCTGCTTAAACATGCCACCGCCGCGAGGTGCGGGCGCCTGTTGAAACTGGGCAGCTGTAGCGTAGGGACCCATGGCTTTCTTGTCGCGCTCAACTACTTCACGAGTCATCTTCTCAGGCCACAGAAGCTCATTGTCCAGAGTACGTGGATCCTGAAAGAACAGCCGCTCGTTGATGTACACAAAGCACTTGCGATCTGGTTCGAATTCCATAGGCAGCATGAGGTGCGTGTACCCAAGCTGTGCCTCGAGGATATGACCGCTTACATCAGAGTCACCAACACGCTGCATAATGACGATGATCGCAGACTTCTGCGCATCGGCTAGCCGAGTGGGCAACACCTCATCAAACCACAGGAGGACCTCTTTCTGCTTAGCCTCCGATTCCCCTTCTTTGATGTTGTGGGGGTCATCAACAATGACGCGATCGGCTCTCTCACCGGTACCTAGACCACCAACCGAAGAGGCAATCTTCCACCCCATCTTGTTGGTGTCGAATCGAATCTTGGAGTTCTGATCTCCGACAACATGAAAACGATCACCCCACCGGGACTGATACCACTTACTCTGGATGATGTTTCGAGAACGGCGGTTGTCTCTCTTAGTCAACTCATGGGAATACGACATGCACAGGTATCGTAGCCCTGCATGATTCTTTGGGCCCCACTCCCACGTCGGCCAAAAGACTTCAGTCGATAGACTTTTCATCAGCCCCGGAGGCTCATTGATGAGAAGCCTGTTGATATGACCCGCAGATACCGCGCTCAGATGGTCATTGACTGCATCTTGATGCCACCCAGGAATCATGTCTCGGGTAGGCTCAACAATATGCCACGCCAGGCGCGAGTAAGCCGATAGGCTCTCAGCGCTATCAATGATATCTAGCTGTCGTAGAGTCTCTTCAGGATCTAAATCAAAAGCGTACACAATCTACTCGTCATCACTGGACTCAGAGTCTCGCTTGACTCGAGTCTTCAGTAGGATGTTTCGTAGATCCTGGCGTTCCTTGGGACCGAGTTTCTCAAGGTCCATGGTCTGAATCGGACCACCATCGGCACCGGTATGCTGCATGATGACAGTGTCGGTCTGTCCGAGATACTGGCGCCCCAGCCACTTGGCCATGGCCGCGTTGCCGTGCGCCAGGATCATCTGCGAGCGGCGCAGTCCCACAAGTCCCTGTTGACGCCCGTCTTCCCAGGCCTGAGCGGCGCGCGCATCGTATTTCAGGATCCGCTTGAACCATTTGACGCGAACCCCAAAGAATCCCGCCGCTTCCCGTTCAGTCACCTGAAGCATGGACAGCTTGCGGATTTCACTAACCTTGATCTCTTTGCGCGGCACGCCCCGAGTATACCCACGACGCACAAAAAGACAAAGGGCCCAGTAGGTTCCGAATCACCTGAGCCCTTTGCCTTTACTTCTTTTTGTCTTGTATGGTCTTCCTTGGGGATAGACACTTTCAGCTTACACCATTGGCACCCTCTTCTTATTTATTTTTTAGGTTTACAAGAATGAGAAAGAGGACTATTCCCCTTCCTTCACCCGCCTTCACCAGTAAGCGTTGTACGGGATGGGATCCCCAGGAGATATACCCAACTTGGCTTTCAAGTCTCTGATCTCTGCTTTCATTTGAGAGATCGCTAGTAGGTCATCCATGATCTGCATCTGCAGCTTGTGAATTTCCTCATGCGCTGCATCGACGTGCGAGGGGACACGCATCAGAACATCGTAGGCAACCTGCAGGTCATGGCGAAGTTCAGAAGAAGCCCTCTCGCTGTGACGCCCACGATCGATCATCTGAAAGATCGCAGCAAGACTCTTCTCTTCCTCGCGAGTCCTGATGATGTTTTTCATGCACCATCGACAGCTTTCCTCATCCTCGCGATCAGACATGGACTGAGGTGCAGACTTCGTTTCCTCTGTTTCATTCTTGAGAACATCCATCACGAAGTTATGCAGCTGATTCTTGATCTCTTCGACAGTACCCTCGAGAATGATCGGCTTAATTTCCTTCCCCCCAAACGTGAAAGTTACACCTTCCTCATTCGGCTTTTCTGGATCACTCATAGCTTGACCATTCCTCTCACGATGAGATCGGTTGCGATGGCACGTGCACACTCACACAAGATGCCCTCGGGAATCTTGCACGACGGCAGTTGATACTCGTTGATGCGTCGCAGCCCATTCTCGACAGCCTGCACTACGGCATCAGAGCACAGCGTGTGGCCATCCTCCCCGTGGTCAACATGGACATGGACCTGGGTATCCATGGTACCGAAGTCCACGCCTACATCCGTCAAGTCGAACCTGAGTTGCCGGGAAACCACAGGGGGGCCATCCGCGAGATCGGAAAGGGACTGTTCTGAGGGACTGCTCAGACGCTCTGAAAGAGAAAGATTGTCATACCCCGGGAAAGGGGCGTAGCGGAAACTCATTTGGTTGGGCCTTTTGGTGAGAGTGAGGTGAGAGTTAGGGAGATGCTTCTAGAAGTCTTCTGATCAGTTCGGAGAGACTGATATCTTGCCTCGATGCTTTTGCAAGATATTTGGCATGTTGTTCGACAGTTACCCTAGAACGAATCGTGCGCGTTTTGGCAGGTAAGCTATCAGACACCTCCATCTGCTTTTCTTTCTTAGTGATGGCCTGAGACTGTAGCTACATCGTCGCGCTAGGTCAACTCGGAAACCACGGCTTCCGCTAGATCCCGCAGATCGCGTAGCTTGGCGCGCATTCGAGCGATGGTCACACGGCGCGCCCGCGCGTACTCAGGCGCCCCAGCTCGGCGGTTCCAGCGTGTCTTGCACAACCCCTCGCTAGGTCCCTTCACCATGGGAAGCGCAGGACACCATGTCGTGAGGCATCGAACTACCCATCCATAGCCCCGGGATGGATCGATTTCCTGCCAAACCACAGGGGCCATCCCACAGAAGGGACAACTTTTTATCTTCTCCGATGTAGACTTCATTCTTTCTTCCCTTCCCTCATGGAATCGAGATAGCGATAGCCATACCATTCGGACCTATCTTTGGTAGCCTCATTGAATGCCTCTAGGCACCGGATCAAGTATTTGGCTAGGATGAAATCAGGGGTATCACTCTCCTTTTCTTTGCTGGTTCTGTTCAGTAGTCTACCCAATTCAATCTCAAAATCACTTACACTCATTCTGATGAATTCTCCTTCCACTCGTTATGTCTATCGTATTTTTGCCAGCCAGTTTGGCGCATCGCCTCGGCAAAAGCAGCGAACAAACGATCGTTAACCCTATCACTTACCTGTGCTTGCCATGAGCTAATTAGATCCTCCCGGTAGTACATCTTGTACACCGAGTTTGTGTACCACGTGATCTCAGCGTGGGCAAAGACCTGCATGATAGTGATCGACTCACCATCGTGATCTTCCTCTACCTCGATTTCTAAGTCGAGCGTCCCATCGGCCCATCGAGTCACACAGTAGGTGTGAGCTCTGTAGGAGAACTCCATGAGGTGAACGAGACCACTGTCCTCCTGTGCGGTTATCCCCACCTCCGATACTCGAATCTTGTGCTTTGGCATACTTCCGATTATCCGTTATCCCAGAGAAGAAAAGCAAGACTATCATCAGAAAAGTATCTCCAAAGATTTTTCTTGCGTGTGGCTACATTGTAGCTACAATGCCCGTATGCCCCAGCCCAAGTCAACTCCCGAGATTCCCAATGTTATTCACACGTTGGTCCAGAAGTACATCGAGGATGCAAAGACCGCATCCCAGAGAATCGACATCCTCCTGAGAAATCTTTCAAAAAGAATTTGACTAATCTCCCCCCATGATGCACACTGAGGACATGAACAAGATGACGAACCGGACCAGCAACGTTTCTTCTTTCAGCATCGCGGGCCAGGCCGCGGCTGGCGAGGGCGCCATGGCCGGCTGGCGTGGCCAGAGCAAGCTCTCCCACCAGAGCATCCTTGCGGGTCTGGAGAGCGCAAGTCTTCCGTCCAACTGGGCCCCGAAGGTGAAGAGTCCGATCGCTCAGGCTGGCCACGCGGTGCGCCTGCTCAACAACAAGAGCTATGTCGTGCGCCGCGACAAGACCGCTGATCTCTCCCCCGTCAAGGGTCTCGCCCGCACCTGCGATGCGCGATGGTCGATTGGCAAGGCGCTGCAGGGGAAGAACGTGGGCGACGCCATGGGCCCCCTGGTCTGCACGGTCGAGGTAAGTGGCACCACCCTCACCTACAAGGGGGACGACAAGCTCGGAGAGAGCATCCTGGCCACCTTCAACGGCCTCATGGACAACCAAGTTCATCAGGCAGGTGACGTCACCACCTGGATTTCAGATCTTCTGTGGAACCATTGCGGTGCCACCGGCCTGGGCCTGGGCTACTACATCCCCCAGACGGGCAAGACGCTGGCGCAGAAGATCACCGACATGGTGGCGTCACTGGGCTGGGGAACCAACTGGATCAACCCCCTCCTTCCGATTGCCACAAGCGATCAGCTCAAGCTCGGCATCGCAAGGAGTCTGGCGGATGACGTCAAGAGCATCGGCGCCACCCTGAACACCTACATCGAAAAGAACGAGATGGACGCGGGCAAGGCAGGTCTCCTCCTCAACAAGACGACCACCATCCAGGATCGTCTCACGAGCTACCGCCTTTTCTGCGGCGAGGAAGCGATGGACTCCACCATCCGAATTCTCAACTCTCTGATCGAGACTCTCAACACCTACATCGACGACACCAGCAAGAGGTTCGCTCTCCTCGACATCAAGAGCATCCGAGAGATCACCGCAGACAACGTTCGTACCCTGAACATCGATGAGAACACCTCCCTCAAGCTCAGCGCCAAGTCGTCAACCCCGGTGAAGGATCTCCTGGCCCGCATGGACTCTTGTACCTCCCTGGGCGCTCTCCGCCCGCTGGGTGAGTCGCTGCGCACCTACCCCGAGGGCCCAAGCAAGGAAGCCCTCCGCAAGGCCTACCGCGCGGCTCAGGAGCGCATCGTCAAGCTCCCCACGGCCACTGCCACCCCCATCGTCCGCACCCCTGCCAAGCCCACCCAGCCCGCCGAGCCCCAGGAGCCCAGCGACGCGGACACGCGGTTCTCCCTGATCGAGATGGACTAAGATAAAACTTCCATGGTTGGGCAAGGTTAAGAAAGAGCAAAATCTTTCTTAATCTTGCTTGACCAATCTTTCCCAATGATGCAAGGATACTAAATCATGAACACGCACCCAGAACTTCGCATCGACGTCACCATGCAAGATATCCAAAAGGGTCAACCCAAAACGGCTTGCGATTGCCCAGTCGCTCTAGCCATCAAGAGGAACCCAAAGGTAGTCAACGCAATCGTAACCTACGATAAGATCACAGTATTCATACATGACCAAGCTTGGTATGATATGGAGGTACCGGAGATAGTTGGGCACTTCCTCAACAAGTTCGACAGATACGAGCTTGTGGAACCCTTCTCCTTCACGCTAGATCTAACCAAATGAATCTAAAGACCATGACCATGACCGACGTCAAGAAATTATTTATCATCGTCACCCAGGAGCATATCGACAAGGGTATCCCCAGGGATTCCTGCAAGTGTCCGATAGCCCTAGCCATCATGGATCATCCAGATGTAACCAAGGTACTCATAAGCTATGCTTACATCGTCTTCAGGCTCACCGATGGGGCATACTATCGAGTAATGACTGATGATTTCATAAAAAACTTCCTGGATAGGTTCGATTCGGGGGACGCTATCTACATCTCCTCCCCGTTCTCTTTCTTCCTGCCTCTGATAAAGGCCCCCTCCCATTCCATCCACTATAAGGACGAGGCATCCATATGATAATCAACGTAACCGCCCTCCATATCATCACTGGAGTAGGCAGGAGTTCCGAGGAGTGCCCCGTCGCTCTAGCGGTGAAGGAAGCAACGAGAGCCTTCCGAGTTACAGTTACACTCAACGATATCAGTATCAGGCAAACCATCAATGATATCTATGAGTCCATAAGTACCCCAGATGTAGCTAGGCAGTTCATCGCACGATTCGACCAGCAAGCCCTACACAACCCCGAACGTTACCCCGGGCACTTCAAGCCCTTCTTCTTCTTCATTTATCCCCATGAAAAATCAACTCGATACAGGACTTTGGAGTTCTGATCTCCGACAACATGAAAAATCAACTCAATGAAAATCAGGACTTGAAACCATTGACACCTGCACAGAGAACTCAGCGAGTCAAGGAGTGGGCCAAGATCTACAAGAAAGAAGCGATGCACCTAACGAGCAACAAAGTCCTTGAGAAGTTCCTTCTCATGATTTATGATGAGGCCTACCTTGAAGGTCTCTTTTCAGGAATGACTCGGGAAAAGAAGAGAGGAAAAGCCTGTGCCTTCGGACACGAGTAAAGAAGAAAAGAAGGACACAAGTCCACTGATTCTAGATGACCCGTACATCGCAGAAGATGTCACCGACAATCCCGAGATACGCAAGAAAATAAATGATTGGTTTCAGAGTACATACGAAAAGGAATGGGCGCTAGAACAACAGAGAAAGTACGTAGAATCCCTGGAAGAGAAGATAGCAGTACTCATCAGGGAGAATGAAGCGCAGGCAGAGAAGATCAGAAAGATGCGTAAGGAGGGTGGCCACTTCCGCAAGTACCATCTTCTCCTCAATCCTCTAGACCCAGAAGTCGTCTGCGGCCGCGCCTACACCATAGGTATGAAAGTCAAGCACAACACTCGAGACTTCATGCTTAGTGATATCGTAAGGTGTAAAAACTGCACAAGGCACCGCCCCATGCACTCAACCACAGGGGCCACGCCAGTAGGAGCCGCAGCTGAGCCCCTCGACTCAGGGGATAGAATCTTCCCATGCTGCGGGTATGTCATGTCGCGTCATGAGTACAACCAGTTCAAGTATCAACCCCAGTGCCCCAGATGTACCAAAGATCCAGACCGCAAGTTCTTTACTTAGCAAAACGAAACGAAAGACAAAGGCCACAATGAACATCTCTGATATCATAGCTGCAGCCATCACTGTTTTCCGTGACATGTCCATCATCACCATCGATGGACCCCCACAGGATGGCATAGGCACCTATACCCCCAACTTCGCAGATGACCCACTCCTGCGCACAGTCCTCATCACGTCGATCATCGACCATATCCACACCACGTTCGGAGTTCAGATTACATGCATCGAGCGCCCCCCGAATCAAATGCAGCTGCAGATCCAAGGAAATATCCAGGTATGAAACCAACAGACCCAAACTCCGAGATTGAGCGCATCGTGAACGAAGCGATCGCTCGCTGGAACATCGGAAAAAGTGGCCTGAGTTTTCGAGAAAATATCCTCCTCGCCGTCGAAGCCGCCCGCGAGCTGGGCCGGGCTGAAAAACCTCTAGCCGTGACGGTAGGTCAATACAAGCTCTTGGAGGCAGTTGGGCCTGAACTGGACCGGATGCTCGCCGACTCCAAGACCGAGGGGGCGCGTGAGGAACGCGAGACGATCATGCGGACCGACAAGCCGTGGCCGCTCGTCTCGATCGTCGAGACACTTGCCAACTCGGTCCAACACTATCTGTTAGCGCACGACTGCGATCACCATGGATGGGAGTCCTTGAGGGAGGCGGGGGAGGCGTCCATCGCGGCGGATGAATGGACTGCCGCCAACCGCGCCTGCGGCGACTAATTTGATCCCCGCGCATCCAGAGGAAAAACAAATTAGCCCCCCGTAGAAGCCTCCAAAAACAAATTTCCCGCGCAAGAGCGAAAAGAAAAAAGGCGCCCTACCCAAAGGTAGGCGCCTTTTCTCATTTCAACTGTAAGGCCTTTTCTAATTTCTTTTTACTTTTCTTCCCTATGTTTCGTGCTGCTAGCCATACCTGTCTCTTCTGAGTCCGCACCAGAGCGATCAAGCGCAGGCATTTTATCCGTATCCCCCTCCCTATCCACCTCTATAACCTCACCTTTTCTTTTCTCTTTCTTCTCTTGGGGCACTTCCCGAACAACAATGCTTCGAAATCCATCTGAAACACTGCCGCTTTTCTTCAAGATTCCTATCACTCCAGACAACTCCAGTTGCAGCCGCATGACGTCAACGCACAACCTTTCGCATGTACCCTGCAACTCCATGATGCGATTTTCAGCTGCATTCAGCCGATCTCGTTCCGATTCATCCCCCACCCCACCACCCGCACCGGCGTCTGCACCCGCGCCCGAGCCAGCGCCTACGGGTGGTGTCACACGTAGGGGCCGCGTAGGCCCACTCCCCCCACGCCTACTACCTCGCCCACTTTCAGACATCGGTCTGCCTCCACTTGGCATAGGCATGGGGCCACAGGCGACACTCACGCGTCTGGCAGTGCTTGGCATCCGGTATAGACCCCCCTACACACTCCACACAGAACAGCCGAATTGCGGTACTCTTTCGCTTGAGGGCAAGCTCTGCAAGTCGTGGATTTTTCTTATCCATTTCCTCGCGTAGAGTCATGGCTGAGATGCCTCCCTAGGTGTCCATCCTAGGTCCAAACGAGCACTGAATCTACTGCGGGGCACCCCATTGGCTTTGCACTCCGCACGGTAGCGGTCCCATAGCCCTTTACGCTGTCGCAGGATCAAGTCCTGCCATGCCCACCAAATCGTCGCGCTCGTCATGACCCCTCCTGCGTTTGTTAAAAGTAACTCTGTTCTGCACCGGAAACCTGATTCACTGCCGATTTCAGCGTACCCCGCCAGGTGGCAGCCCGCAAATTGAAAGTACCCCTCTGGTGCACGTGCGAGCGTTATTTTCTCTTCCTACGAGTTTCGCGGGCGATGTCTCGGGCGAGCTTTTCCAGAATTGCATTCACGCGCGGCACCTCGGCAGCGGTGTAGCGCCACCCCGCCTCACGGCCACGCGCACCCAGGCGCCCAGCCCGTAGCGCAGAGCGGGCCCTGTGTGGGGGTACATCCGCATCTGCACACAGGTGCAAGAGGCTGGTGTGGTCCGGCCACAGCCCAGCGTTGACCACAGGGGCCAGGTCTTCCTGCACCTCAGGGTCAACGTCGCTTTCGTCTTCTGCATTTTCCTCATCCGAGGAATCGATATCTTCTGTGTCAACATCATCGGCATCCCAGCCTGCCTCAGTTTCCAGCAGGGCACCAACATTGGCAGTCTTCTTTGCAGCAGGCTTCACGTAAGTTTTCTTGGCCATAAAATTCATCCTTCCCTTTCTTGAATCAAATCATCGGAGACCACAGGGGCCACGGAGGTCACGGGTGAAATATACTCGTTCCTCAAGTTTGCGTAACGTCGCAAAGCTTGCTTGTAAGTCAAGTCTGCTTCTCCTGGACCTGTAAGACCTACAAGAATCGACGATGCCCCAAACTGAAGAATCGACTCAACTACGACACAGCAAGAAAAGCTATCGCAGACCACAGGGGCCAAGGTCACCTCACGAGTGTTCACACGACACCAGGCCACGACAGGCATCGTAATCAGGTCTGGCAAACCTCCGGGTCCATCTGTCCCGGTAGCCGCACTTTTCATGAAGTAGGCTTTCCATCCTACCGCGGGTAGAAAACCCCCATACCTACCTCTCGAGTTCTTTTCATTCATCATCTAAAAAACATCCTCAAGTCCTGCCCATTCATCATCTGAATCAAACCTCCCATCATATATGGAATATTTCTTCTCTTGTTTCATGACTAGATGTTGCACCATAATTGTTGCAGCCCTTTCGCATCTTACGTAAGTACAAGACTGTCGTACAAATTCCTCTTGGTTTGGTTCTGTAATGAATGGTTTTTGTTTGCCCATCAAACAACAGGTAACCTGAACAATGAGACCTGTCTCAAACTCCATTTTTCGCCTTTTTTCATCCATCGATCTTTCCCCATTCGTCCCTAGTTAAAAAAAGTGTTGCACAAACTACGATTGGCTTCCGTCTCGTGTGATAACTCACTGTATCGAGTATGCTAACCCATTGGCATATCAATAATATCGCACACTTAATCGCTCAACGCGTTACGCGTTAACACACCCCGGTACTGAGTGCTTTGTAGTATATATATATGTTATTATTATTGTATTAACAAAGAACATGGGTATTTTTGTTCTTTGCGCTTTGTGTCGAGTTGACCTTTGTGCCCCCTTGACAAAGGTCAACTCACAAAGAACAGCTTACCCCCAATGTTCCTTGTCATGTTCTTTGTGAAGCTACCTGTAATCATTCTAGTTTCCCCCCTAAACAGGGTACAAAGGTCCCAATTCCCCCCTGCTAGAAGACCCCCTCGATTTCAGCCCCCCGAGACGACGGGCAGCGACCACGTCCAGAATTTCTGGTGACCCCGTCTTGGCCCCTTCGGCAGGGTAACAACTCCAATAGTCTTTGCTGCTCTTTTCAAGGTTTCCCAAGAAAATGATAACTCCGTTTCGGCAAGCCTTTTCACAGCACCGATATTCATAGGGCCATCCGCTAGTTTCGATCGTAGCCATTCTGCTGCGCTACTACGAATCGCCGCGCGGCCCCCGCGTACTCCACCTTTATGCTGATTTTTGACAACATAATCGGCACTAAGTTCACTTACATCGGGGCACCATTCGAAACAAGTCCCTTGTTTTATGACTACTTTACGTGAATTTATGCATGTAGCAGAGTAAAAAGTCTCTTCCCGAATTCGATACATTTGACCGGGGGGGATAAGATCCGTACGAACATTGTTATTCTTCCCGTTCCATACCCCACTGTAATCCTCTTCAAAGTATTTCCCTTCTTTTATTTTGGCAACTACCATTCCGTTACGAGCGGTATTACCAAAGGCTGCAGAACCCATACTTTTATTAACAACAGTAGTCTTTTCATCAGTCCCTTTGTTAAAGTGATTGACAAGGATCATTGCACACCCCACTTCTGCAGCAAGTTTCTTAAGCAGAAGCATTGCATTGGTTACTTCATTAGCGCGATGAGTATCTGTACCTGCAAGATACGAGTGAATCGTATCAAGTATTACTAGCTTAGGCTTAAACTCTACAACTTCACGAGCAAAATCCGCAAAGGTATCCATATCAGTTAAGCTAAAACTCTCACTGTACAGGGCCCATCGCTGTTCCCCGAGGGGTTTCCATTTTCTTCTAAAGCCGTTTCGTACAGCTTGTATATGACGATCAATATAGGTACGACAATCAAGCTTTGTAAATCTCTCGTCTAGGATATCTTCCCCAGTTTCTTGGGTGCAGATCATTACCTTACCCATAATCCCACTAGGTTGTAATGATGGCATCGTATCAGTGGTACCATCTAGAACATGCTTAGCTATCTCAAAAGCTAACCATGATTTGCAGCTATCCCCATACCCTGTCATCATGGATAATTCACCTACCCGAACATAGGGGAACCATATCCATGGACCGCGCCGAGTATCCAAGTCTTCTACCCCTTTTAACTTGCTAACCCACCCATCGGTACCTCCCTTGCCTTTCCCCTCCCCACGAATGATGGCATCTATTTTCTCCTCTTTCTTGCGTTCAACAATACTAGGGTCTTTACTCCACGACGATTCTATCGCACGACGTAATCCATCGACTCCGCGAGACTCATACTTAGCAGCCCAAGAGTTTCCGCGTAAAACATCTTCAACTCCATCTAAATCAAATTTTGCCTCACGTAACCCGCGTACTAGAAGATGGAAAACATCACTTCTATTACCTTTTGTTGCAGGTCTCTTAAGTATCTGTTGCAGACGTGGGGGTACCCTAGCTTTCAGTACACCACTAGAGTTCACACGAGCGGTAACCTCATCAATGGGGGGAATCAGTCTCTCTAGTTCTCCTAGGGTGTACGTAGGTCCATCACTCCATATCATGCGCCCATGATGCGGAGGTGAGTACAACCCCTTTACGGGATCCCCATAGTTAACAGTCCCAGGAACACGTAATACCTGATTCTGTTTCCAGCACGCACGATCGGCTCGTAAGTAGTATGTAAGGCGCTTGTTGAGATCCTCGGTCATGTACCCATCCGAGATGATCCACACACCTTGCCACTTACCAGCAGATGTCTCCCACGCCATCGTAGGCAGGGGCACAACATCAGCAGGACCAGCCCCACCATCCATATCAACCCATAGAAATCCAGGGGCGAGACACCCTTGTTTTTGGGCGCCGATCTCTATGTTATCCGCCCCGGCACACTGCCAGTAGATGTTATCCCCAGCGTGGGATGAAATACATTCCAAAAGCTCAGTCTTTAACTGATTCTTGGAAAACCACCGTCCAGATGAAAATTGCCCCGCAGGACTCTTCCAGCACAGGCGATACCAGGCACCCGTCCCTTTCTCCTTCCACAGAGTCTGAAAGAGGTATTCCAGGTCCGCCGAGCTTCCATTAGTAGATAGCCCATTGGCTCCAGCCATCTACTTCCCCTCACGACGCTTGCCGCGCCACGTCCATCCTCGGGTACGAACCGCGCCAGGCCCAACCTCATGGGAGGGGGGAGCACCAAGGCCCCACTTGGAAGATCGGCGGTAGCGATGGTTCATTATGATCACCTCAGCTACCGCGTTGGTGACGTACCATCTCCCACCGTAACGGAATGCTTCAGGAATCAACCCTCGTTTTATTCGTATGCGAATTGCTTGAGGAGAGATCTTTAACTCTTGCGCCAACTCTGTGATTGACGTATGATCCGATCGTACGAAAGAACCATCGTTAACAACGGACCGGTACCTAGAAGACAAATTCACAATCCCCCCCTTGACTTTCAGACGAGCCGACCACACTATCCAAATCAGCAGCACCGCGCAACCCTTTTAGGTAACCCCTCACAATCACACACAAAAAGGACACACAACATCATGGCCATCATCAAGACCAGCAACGTCAAGACCGTCACCGCCAAGACCAACGGATCCACCCCGCAGAAGCAGACCAGCACCGACAAGGACAAGGACAAGGACAAGCCCACCAAGGCCAAGAAGGGTCGTGGCGACTACGACAACCTTCCCCCGGCGCAAAAGGCACACGTGCAGGTCCTCTCCCTTGCCAAGAAGCTTGGCCAGGCTCACGAGCGCCTGAGCAAGTGGGATGACGATGAGGCGAACAACATCTCCGCCGCTGCCCAGGAGCTGGGTGAGGCTCTCACCAGGGTGAACAGCGCAGCCGAGCACTACGGCAACGTGTCCGCCGACTACGTCCGTGGGGGCCAGGCGACTGCCGCTCGGGTGGACGTGGGAGACATCGTCGCCATGAGGGAGAAATTCCGCGCCGCCTACACTTCCTCCGGTGTCCCCGAGGAGGATCTGGTCAAGCTCAAGGTCGTAGCTGTCTCCGATGGTGGTATGGTCCGCCTCAAGGCCCCTACCTCCAAGATGGACCTCATGCTCTCCCGCCGCATGATCGAGGTGCCCATCCAGGCGTGAGGCTCCCCGACCCAAAGGTGCACACAAAGTAAAAAGGCCCCTAGTCAAGCTCTACCACTCCCCTGTGGTAGGGCTTTTCTAGTTTTACCTATCAAGGATTCATGCCACTTCTCTACGACCCGAACTGTACGAGATGCCCTCTGAGTAACCAGGCATTCTCTGTGTGCCTGCAGGGTAACGGACCACTCAACTCTAAGGCTCTCATCCTGTCGCAAGCTCCGTCCAGGTTCGATGATCTGAATGGAGTGACCCTGGCAGGATCCCAGGCCAAGATCCTGAACCAAGCTCTGGCAGAGGTAGGCCTCCACAGGGCCACCATGCGCGCGACCAATCTCGTGCGCTGCCTACCCCCAGGTGATCGCCCCCCGACCGCGGCTGAGCAGCGCGCCTGTCGCCCCTACCTCGACAGTGAGCTAGAAGCCAGCGGCGCCACCCACGTGCTGCTGTTGGGCGCTGTTCCCCTGAGAGCGGTGACCACAGGGGCCAAGCTGCCCAAGCAACTGCGCGGGCGACCATTCACTCATGCAGGAAAAACCTACCTCCCCACGTTCCATCCGAATTATATCGTAAGATCCCCAAGGGCGAGATCCCAGCTGATCTCAGACCTAAGATTGTTCAAGTCTCTCATCGATGGAACGCACAAGGAGGAACGCTTATCTATTGAGTATGTCACCCTTGACAACTTCACTACGTTCCTCTCCTACCTCCAAGGTGTGGTCTCACTAGATATAGAGACAACATCACTGTATCCGTGGGCAGAAGATGCCAAGATTGTCTCTATCGGAGTTGGCACAAGACAGGCCCAGTACATATGGCCTATCAACTACCCTAGCCATCCCCTGTGGTCATATACATCCCCACGAGTAAAGCAGTTGATGGTGCAGAAACTCGTGCAGGCCCTAAGAATCTGTGAAGTAGCCACTCAATTCGGGAAGTTTGACTCACTGTTTTTCAAGGTCATCTATGATGTAAACATCATTCCAGATATTGACACTGGACTGATGCACTACTCCATAGACGAAAACTCACCTCATGACCTTGAGTACTTGTCTCAGTCCTACTACGGCACCCCAGCATACGATGTTCCTCTGGAGACCAAGCATGGTAAGGATGGAGACATCGTAAAGCACGCCACTTACCTTGCCAAGGATCTAAAGTACACACGGAAGCTCTGCTTTGACATACGCAAGGATCTGGACAACCAGCCCAGCTCAAGGAAGATCTACGATACCCTCACCTTTCCAGTGTCGAAGATCTATCGGCAGATTGAGCTTAACGGTGTCCCTATCGACGTTCCCCGCATGGGTGAGGTAAAAACTCATCTAGAGAATCAGATCCAAGAGTCAACCTCAGCCCTAGATAAGATCGTCCCAGGGGTGAACTGGGCAAGCCACAAGCAAGTGGCAGTAGCCTTGTTCGATACGCTGGAACTACCGAGCCTGAAGGCTACCAAAAAGGGTGGGGATTCTGCAGATGAGTCTGTCCTACTGCAGATAGATCATCCCGTAGCTACTGCACTCTTGAAGCATCGCAGGGCGAAAAAGCTCCTGGGTACCTACATCAAGGGATGGGGACCCTATCTTGTAGGCGGAAGAATTCATCCCACCTTCAAGATTCACGGAACGGTAACATCAAGACCATCCTGTGAACATCCGAACATTCAGCAGACAGACAGAGATCCTATCATCAGATCTCTGATCGCATCAGATGACCTAGACTGGGAAATAGTAGAGGTAGACCTATCCCAGGCAGAGCTTAGAATTACCGCGCACTGTTCCGGTGATAAGCGAATGAAGCGAATCTTTCAAGAGGGGGGTGACATCCACTCTGTTACCGCTTCAGAGATTCTAGAGATAGCTATCAACCTGATCACTAGCGAACAACGGTTCATAGCAAAGTCATTAAACTTTGGTCTCATTTATGGGATGTTCTGGAAAAAGCTAATCATCTATGCCCGAGATAACTACGGAGTGCACCTCACTCCGCGTCAAGCTCAGGACTTCAGAAACCGATTCTTCAGGCTGTACGCTTCCCTGCTACCCTGGCACGAGAGAACGAGAAAATTCGTCCGCGCCAATGGATGGGTGCGGAACCTGTCCGGCAGAGTGAGAAGACTTCCTCTGGCACAGCTGCAGTATGATTCCCCAGAGCGCGGGGAAGCCGAGAGACAAGCCATCAACTCGCCCATCCAGTCATTCGTGAGTGACATGGTACTCTCCTCCCTCATCATGGCAGACCAGGAGTTCACCTTAGACAATGTTAGAATTATTGCCACGGTACACGACTCCGTCTTAGCTCAAGTACATAAGTCTTACATCCCAGAGTACGCAGAGAAGATGTCAAGCTTCATAACCCATCCATTTATCCTAGATGAGTGGCGTATCAAGCTTGACGTTCCGATGGTGGCTGATGTCAAAATCGGCCCCTGGTCCAAAGGCATCTCACTCGAGAAATGGATGCAACAATCACAAAAAGGAAAGGATTTTTAAAAGTCATGCCAACGTCACTGAAAGTCTGGGACCCTACATGGGCAATCAATCAATCGCGGGTGGCCATCGCAAGGCACTGCCCCCAAGCTCACCAGTATCACTATATCGAAAACCTAGTCCCGGTGAAGAATCCGAGACCGTTCGCTTTCGGCACCCTAGCCCACAAGGTACTTGAGACCTACGCTGAGACAGGATCATCCTTGCAAGCTCTGGAAGAGATTCGTAAGGTCTCTCCTGAAGACTTCCGCATGTTCTCAGAAGAAAAGGAGTACTACGGAGACATCCTCAATGACATATACGACATCATGTATGAGTATTTTCGGACATGGAACCCGAGGGAGTTCAAGTTCATCAAGGTCGCAGAGAGAAACTCAGAGCATGAGTTCTGCACAGACATCTTGTACAAAGGCAAAAAGTTCAAGGTCAAGGGTACCATCGATGCCATCGTGCAGACCACCAATGGCAAGATCTGGCTAGTCGAAAACAAGACGTTCGGAACCTCTTTACCGAGTGAGGACGATCGATGGCGTAATCTTCAGACCAGCGTCTACATCAAGATTGCGCTGAAGCTCAAGATGGCCAAGCGCATTGATGGAATCCTGTGGAACTACATCTTGAGTAAGCCCCCAACCGTTCCTCAAGAGTTGAGGGATGGGAGACTATCTCAGCGAGAGATCATCACACTTCCTAGCGTAGTCGAGCGCGAGCTGGGTGCCCGCTCCCTGCTCTCCTCCCCGAGCTACACCAAGCTCCGGGCCATGGCCGAGACGGGCCGCGGTCGCTACTTCCAGCGCATCTACAACCCGGTGGCGGCCCCTGTGGTTGACGCTCTGTGGCGCGGGTTCCTTGACACCGCTCTACTGATTGTAGATAATCGATTGCCGAATTACCGCAACATAGGCCGCCACTGCGGATGGTGCCAGTATGAGAGACTCTGCCGCACCGACTTGACGGGAGGAGACCTCGAGTATGTTAAAGAGAAAGAGTACAAGGCTGGCGACGAAGATCAGCCCGGGAGCAAGAAACATCTCCCAGGTGATACTCAGTAAGCCTGGTAGAGACGAGTTCAGATCGTACGTCTTGTACGGTAGAAGCGGTACGGGAAAGACTACTCTGGCCGCATCATGGCCAAAGAAGCTAGTTCTGTTCGATGTCAATGATAAGGGTACAGACTCTATCTCAGACATTCACGACGATGATATTGACATCATCAATGTTCGTTCCTGGGATGACTTCGAGGCTGGCTATTGGTACGTCTACGAGAAATCAAAAGACTACAGCACAGTCATCGTAGATACCGTATCTCAGCTGCAGCAGATCCTGGTGTATGAGATGTCGAAGAACAAGGACAAGCCTGGTCACTGGGGAACCATGACCAGGCAGGCGTGGGGCGACCTAACCTCCAAGATGAAAACGTGGATCACCTACTTCAGAGATCTACCTATGGAAGTTGTCTTTATCGCACAAGATAGAGTCTTTTCTGGGGATGAGGAGTCTGATGACAACCATATGATCGACCCGGAGGTAGGCCCAGCACTATCTCCTAGCGTAGCCAAGCATCTCAACGCCAGCGCTCACGTCATTGTCAACACTTTCATCAGAAGGAGAATCGTCAAGACCAAGCCCATCAAAGGCAAGTCCCAAAAGATAGAGAAGATCGACTACTGCCTCCGAGTAGGTCCGAATCCAATCTATGCCACCAAGTTTCGCAAGCCCAAGAGCATCATCCTCCCATCTGTCTTGAGCAATCCAGACTACGACAAGATCCGTTCCATCATGCTTCCCGAAAAGAAAGAATAAAAAGGAAAAGAAAACATGCCAATCAACAATAAGAACAAGGCTCCCCATCGCAAGGTGAAGACCAATGTCATCAAGGTTGACTTCACCGACACCGACAAGCGGGTACTCCTACCCGAAGGAGACTACCGATTCCGCGTCGGAGAGGTGACCCAGGAAGTTGGCGCAGAGTCTCAGAAGGATTACCTGAAGTGGATACTTGTCGTCATCGACGATGACGACAAGCTCAATGGACAGAAGCTGTACTACCAGACCAGTCTACAGCCTCAGTCCCTCTGGGTTCTCCGGGATCTACTTGAGGCTCTGGGGATCGAAACGGCACAGGACGAATTCGAGATCGATCTGGATGACGTGATCGACCGTGAGGCAGTGGCCTCCGTCTTCCACGAGCGCTGGGAGGGCAAGGACAGATCCAAGGTCTCCCAGATCACCCCCTTCGATCCCGATGACGTGTCCCCTGTGGTCAACGATGATGGTGAGGAAGAGGAGGGGGAAGCCGAAGTAGTCGAAGAGGAAGAGGAGGAAGCCCTCCCTCCCCCCAAGAAGCAGACGACCACAGGGAAAGAGTACAAGTCCAGCAAGAAAGCAGCCCAGCCGGACCCGGAGCCTGAAGAGGAAGCCGAGGAAGAGGCAGAGGGGGAAGAGGGAACGGAAGTCCAGATGGTCACCGCGACGGAGGTGAATGCCATGGACGATGACGAGTTGAATGATCTCGTCACGGTGTTCGGCCTATCCAAGAGCCTCAAGGTTGTTCGCCCAGCCAAGCTCAAGAAGAGTCGAGTCATCGCCGCTCTGGAAAAGGCAGAACTCCTGTCCGAGGAGTAGAGACAGTGACTTTCTGGGAACTGTTGGCCATCATATGGATCGTTGTCTACCTTGTCGCAGTGATCCTTTTCTTTGCCATAACTAGCAAAGATAGGCATGACTAATGTCCATAGACAACCTAGTTCTACCCCATCCAGAACCTTGGAAAGCTACGGAGTGGACCTACAAAGGTAGGATCTTCCGTTTAGTGCTTACAGTGGAAAACAAGTTTACCATAGAACATGTTACTAGGGATTCTCTAGGGTTTTCCAAGTGGGAAATTCTCCATACCTACGAGATAAATGGGATAGAAGAATTCTCCAATGACCATGTAGATCTTCTCACCACTGCAATCATATCCTTGGTCAATGATAAACTAGAGCACGTTTGTTGACCAATGGCTTCGCAGGCTGAAAGCAGGCTGTCACGTAAAATCAGAAAGACTCTGGAAGAAAAGTATCCAGAGTCTTTCTGGTTTAAACTGCATATCTCACGATTCCAGCAGTCGGGAATCCCAGACATTATCGGATGCGTGGATGGAGTTCCCATCGCTCTTGAAACAAAGATGCCGGGCGCCCCAGGGGCAACCAAGATCCAGGAGCGCACTCATAAGAAGATGAGAAAGGCTGGGTACTACGTATACGTAATCACTAGTGTTCTTTCGGCACTGGAAGTAGTAGACCAAACACTAAGCTATAAGCACCCATGATATGAACACCATCTCATCCCAGCTGTTGCCTCATCAAACCCAGGCCTTAGACTTCGCCCTCAATAAGATCTGTTCTGCTCTGTACCTTGAGCAAGGATTGGGCAAGACATGGGTAGCGGCTGGGATGATCGAGAAACTCATAAACCAGGGTCTCATAGTATCTTACGATGTTCAGATACTAGTCATCTGCAACAAATCTAACTTGATATCTACCTGGGTCACTACACTTAAGAAGATTCAGGGACTTGATATCTACCTCAACTGGCCTGAGTTCAAAGATGCCTCCGGGCACAGAGTCTTGATTGTCAACTACGAGAAGATGATCGATCGACGGATGCCCGCGGGAATCATCAAGGGACTTGTCTCAAAGGTACAAAAAAGAACATTCGATTTGATCGTGTACGATGAGTGTCATCGCCTAAAAGATAGGGGCTCCAAGCACTCAAGAGTCGCAGCACGCCTCAAGTCGATTTACAAGCTAGCCTTGAGTGGCACTCCCCTAGAGCAGAAACCAATGGATCTGTTCGGACAAATGCGGTTCCTGGATAAAGACCTATTAGGAACCTTCACACAGTTCTCCCAAGAGTTTCTCCGCCCCTGTGGTTACATGGGCATGGAATGGGAGATGCGTCCCACTAAATACAAAGCATTCAAAAACCTCATCTCTCCGCATATCTTGCGTATGACAAAGAAAGAGACTCTGAATCTCCCTGTGCTTACCATCAAGAAAGTACCTGTCCTACTCCTAGGTAAGCAGCGCAAGATCTACAACGAGCTACGAGATGAAATGGTAGCTGATCTATCTAGGGGTCAAGTCACGGCACCCATGGCCATGACCAAGATCCTACGCTTGCAGCAAGTCTGTGGCGGCTTCGTACCGAACGATGATGGAGACGTGATGACCACAGGGGAAGCGAAGCTCCGCAAGCTGGGCGTCCTACTCAGGCGGCTCCCCTCCCCTGTGGTCATCTTCTGCCGCTTCCTGAGCGAGGTGAACGCTGTGCTGGGCTCCCTCAACGGCCACCAAAGGGACACCGGTCGAGCCTGGAAGATTGACGGCTCAGTGGGTGAGAAGGGTCGCGCGGAAATTCTACGTAAGTTTCAGGCTGGACAAGTTGACTACTTGGTCTGCCAGATCAAGACAGGAGGGGTAGGGGTAGACTTGTATGCAGCTAACTCAGCCATCATCTACTCTCAGACTTGGTCCAGCATAGACAACGATCAGGCTATCTCGAGACTGCATCGAATGATGCAGGAGAGACCAGTAACCATCTACAAGCTTGTGGCAGTGGATACCGTAGATGAGGATATCAACGATGCCATTGACTACAAGAGAGATGTTATCAAGTATGTACTCAAAGGACTAAACAAAACATGTCTAGGGTAAACCCTGCAATCTATACAGTGGAAGACATAGCTAAGGTCTTGAAGATCGAACCTGTCACTGTCCGCTACAGACTTCGCAGTAAAGGAATCCTGAAGAATAAGGATACCGGTATGTATGGGTGGAATGATTGGGGAGAGTTCACCAAGGTGTGCATCTTCCTTTCAGAAAACCTTGACTCAAACGTCAAGTTTATCGAGATGACAAAGAGACTGAAGTCCATCTACATAAAGCCAACCCCACCATGAAGGCTAATACTCCTTACGTAGTGGAGAAAGGTACACCTCGAACCATTGGCTCTAGTGATTTTCGATACTTCATAGTGCATCAAAAATCGGATGCTACTGTAGTCTCCACCTACAGTAAAGTTAATGCCGAGATGATTTGTGATGCCCTCAACTCCTTTGACCCAGATGGTGAAATCTACATGTCAAAGATCCGCAAGTGGAGCGATCTGTGATTTGCATCCGCTGCGGTAAGGGTGAGGCAAGTGTGATGGACACACGTAATAGGGTAGCTCCGAGTCCATACGTCTATCGCCACAGAACGTGTGATGAGTGCGGACACAAGTTTCAGACTATCGAGATCCCCATCGATACGATCTCGGGTGTGGTCACCATCCCTGTCATGGGGCTTCCCAAGGGAAAGCGCCCAGCCTCTGGTGTACCCATTCTGATCGTAGACCCGCCAGAGAAGTAGTACCCATACCCATGCCTCCCAATGCAGACGCTGTCATCATGCGATTGATCAGGTACGTACACAACCACAGGGGGGTGCATGATTTCTGCAGCGTCAAGGATTGCTGGCTACTCAGCAAGCTTTCGAACCTGGCGGAGACAGCGCGCATGGTGGGCAGCAACGAGCGTCAAGACGATATCGTCAAGTGGCTACACAGCATCGGTCAAGAGGAGATAGCCGCAAGAATCGACGAGCATATGTTCAGTCGAGACTTTCAAAAATACAATGAAATCGGATCCGAGAAAGTCATCGTTGACTCATCAATCACAGATCTAAACAGACCAGAAAAAGGCAAAGGCGCAGACGAACCATGATGGATGATCCTCAAGAGTATGAGCTTATCAAGGTTGGATACGTTGCTCACCCCGTGTCTGGCAACGTTGAACAGAACTTGGCTAACATGGATCGTTGGCTGCGATGGCTAGTTGCTGCTCATGACGATTGGGGTTTCTGCATCCCCTGGTATGCCTACGTATCAGCATTCATGGGATGGGAGTCCCTCTATCGTAATACGGGAATGAGAGATGACAAAGCCATCCTCATTCGATGCGACGCTATCTTCCTGGTAGGGGGAAGGATCAGCGACGGCATGAAGGAGGAACTCGACGTTGCAATCTATAACAGGATGGATATCTACGACTATACTCACTTGGGTACCTACCCACCTGATGCCAATCCTAGACCTAGGCCTAGACCCAATATACAGATTTCAAGTCAAACTCTTGTTCCTGGATCCCTAGAGTCTGAGGCTGTATCAATTACTCTGGGGGGCATTACCAGCAACATCAAATACAACATCGATACACCACAGGAGCAACCCATGCCAGTTATTGCGCCGTTAGGCCACACCTTGATCCCCATCTCTTTTGACGACCTGCGAAGGGCATCGAAATGGAGACTCCCCCTGTTCAAGAATCGACGAGGGGGGCTAGCTCACTCCAAGCCGGACGGCTCCGACTGGACCATCTCTCAGTGGCTGCAGGCAGTGCTCGGGGAGCTGGGTGAGTTTGCCAACCTGCACAAAAAGTTCTTCCGGGGAGACTTCCAGGATGAACAGGAATTCTTGCTTCAAGCTGGCAAGGAGCTGGCAGACATCGTCATCTATCTAGATATCCTGGCGATGCAACTCACCCTAGATCTTGGGCGTGAGGTAGCAGCCAAGTTCAATGAGGTGTCTGAACGCATCGGCTGCAACATCTTCCTAGGGACCCCCACCCTGAACACAGAGAGCGAAGCCCAGAGAATAAAAGATGCAGCCTATGCAGACATGGCCAAAAAAGAGCAAGCATTGGTCAAAGAAGTGGCCGCCTGCAATAATCGGATCATGGAACTTGCACAAGAAAATGACAGGATAAAGACAGAACTACTCTTCCAAAGCAATAAAGCAAAACTCTTGGGTGATGTAATCGCAGATCTCAGACCCGATACCTAGGATGACCTAGGATGAAAAACAAAATCAAGATTCGTAGAACAATGGCTAGTGTTAAATTGACACTCTCGTGTGGGCATTACATCATCTATTCATCCATTTTGACCATCCCAGAATTCATCACCATGAAATGCGGGAATCCGAAATGCATCAAGAGAGCACTGAGAAAGCAAAGGAATAGAGATAGGATCTCGGCAATCTTGACTCAAGGTAGAGTGAGCATCCTACTAGGTACAGTGGCGGCTATCTTTATGTACCTAAACCAAGGACTCACCCCATACGTCATGTCCAAAGTATGGCTGATGTCTGTAGGTATCTCTGCAATAGTATGTTGTAGGTTCAAGAAACTTCCGTGGGGTAGTGGGTGGCACGGTCTTGGGGGACCTGTACCGATGTCTAGACTGAATCCCTACCCTGTCGCAAGAATACAAAGAATGGGAGCAAGATGGCCAATCGTCCGGTACCTCCGGGGGTACCCAAGAAACGAGTTCACAAAACCACGTCAACTGAATGGCCGCCACAGGAGAGGTTGTTGAAGCAAGGAAGTGACATGACCATCAATCTGAACATCTCTCCCATCGCCAATCAAGAGGATGACCTAGTCCCCGATAGGGAGCGCCGTAACTCTGTCTTTGGCCTGGCAGTCCATACCACAGGGGGAGGGATCTTAGAGGAGGCCAAAAAGGATGGCGTCAACATCCAAGGTCCAGATCTCATCTGGTATATCATCAAATACTATGCCAGGGCCAAGTACTCCTGCAACTACATCATTCACTACGATGGCAAGATCTATCAAGTCACTCACGATGATAGACGAGTCTCCCATATAGGTGTTGATGTTCCAGAGAGAGACAAGTATCTCTCTGGCAAGTGGATCACCCAGGTGCCAAAGACTCCCCTACTTCTGTGGCAAAAGACTTGGCAGGGAAAGTCAAGCCCCCAAGTTCTCTTCCCCAACCACTTCCCCAACGATGACTACGTCGGAGCCGAGATGCCGATCCTGGCCACGCCGCGAGCCAACGGGCTTCGCTACACGGACGAACAACACCACTCGGTCGCACGCCTGGCCATCGACCTGTGGCGACGCCACGGCTGGCCCAGGGAGACCCTGGTGCAGGCCTCCAAGGACTCCCGGGCGCTCCCCTGTGGTCGCCTGCTGGGTCACGAGGACCTGGATGCCTTCGGGCGCTGGCAGGCGACCGGGGGGTGGGACCCAGGCGCTCTACGGCCGCGCCCCTGGTGGAGCTGGCCGCTGGTCCGGTTCTTCCTGCAACTGGAATTAGCCAACCAAACCCTTGCAACCTAGGGTCCAGCCGGCTATCCTATCAGGGCGGAAAACTCGGTGCTTTTGGCATGAGTACCGAGGCTCCTTCCCTCCTTTCCCTCCCTCTGGTTTACTGGCCTTTTCCAGGGGGAGGGAAAGACTTTTCTACCTCTACTCTACTTCTCTGAAGATGACGGAGGGTGAGTAGGCGATGGAGACTTCTTTCCCTTCGAAGTCTCTCGCCTGAGGCTCTCGGCAACGGCAGGATCAACATCTTGAGTTTGCTTGCTGGAGTTCCGCAGGCCCTCAAGATAGTTGTTCGCCTCTTGCTGAGTAGTGAACTGGGGCTCGGGGCTCAGGCTTTCCCCAGAGTCCGTGTCATAGACTTCGTATCTCTGATTAACATTGATACGAGTGTCCATCGGCTTTTCCTTGAGAGCTTGGGCCTCTTGTGCAGACGCTTCCCTCTTGTCCTTGTCCATCGATATCACCCTTTCTGAATGTATACAAAGATCCAGATGATCCCTAGGATTAGTCCTGCGATCATCAGTCCGATCATGAGATGAAAAGCTACAACAAAGTCTCGTAAGGTCTTTGTCAAAAGAGCCATATGACGTATCAACGTTCCCGTAGGAACGATGGTAGACGTCATCATCTTAGTTTCTCGATCGACCATCGGGGGTGAGGGATTCATCTGTCGTGTGGACTCTTGGCTAGGGCGCCCCCCCGCCGCAAGCGCCACCGCTTCCTCTGCTGCCCGGCTCATCACCCCCGCAGGTACCCGCTCAGGCAAGGCGAACAGGCTTCCGTCCCCGGCTACAGCTGTGCTGTACCCTGGTAGAGGCGGGGGTGGCAGGGGTGCAGGCGGGGGTACCGGAGGGGATGAGGGAGCGGGCGGGGGAAGCTTGGTGGTTTTTGCCACACCTAGTTCTCTTCCTCTTCGCTGTCATCAGCAACACTGGTCGAGCGCAGGCTCTCCAGAGTTCTCATCAGCCTAGCCCGAGTGGACAGAAGATCATCGGTGATCTCTGGATAGTCGTCTGCCAGTGACGTGCTGATTTTGCGAAGCATTTCCTCCATTTGGAGGATCTGCGCACCTGCGATTATCAGCCTGGCATCATGCGGGGATGTTGCCATGCTGAGCCCCATGTCGATCAAGTCCAGCATTTGAGCATGTATTACCCCACCACAGGGGTATTGCGCAAGCTGAAAAATGAATCGTCATCCGCAAGTTTTTGATAATAACAACATAGAAAGAATCGTTAAGCACACAAGTATAAAGCCTCTAGTATGCCGACAAATTCTTTCTAATCCTTGAATCTGCATGAATATCGAATTGCATCGATCGCTCATGACTCCGGCTACTCTCTCAAGACTCTGCTGAGATACCATGCCAGGCAAAGGCATTATCACAGGTACATCACTTACATTACTTACATCACTTACCTCAGTCACTACCTCTGCATCATCTACAGCTGGCCACGTATCACTCTCTGTAGGAGATGATAAGGATGGGGGTGGTAAAGGTAAGGATATCCTTGTCATCTTAGAACCCTTGGAGTAGTACTCAACAGCCCCTTTAAGGCCCCTCTGGAAAGAGTATCTACTCCTAGCCACCTTTACCTTATAGCTTTCCTAGAGGAGGAAGCTTGACGGTAGTATTCTCGTTACCATTCTTTTTGGTAGCAACAGGAGTGGTAAGACTTTTCAGCTCAACCATCTCTGAAAGTTTCTTGGCGGCTTTGTCCATTCTGTCTGCCGCAGGTCCAGACAAGGAAGCCATGGCAGAGTTGAAGATTGCTTTACTATGGGAATCCCATAGGGAGACAAAAATCTCATCCACAATCTTTCCGATCTGAGGGGTGAAAGTCCATCCTGCACCGATGATAGCCGCTTCCCCCCAGTTCAGGAATAGCTTGCGAGCTTCCGCCTTGTCGGTCGGCATGAATTGAACAACCTGAGAAAAGACGGCACGAGTCACTTTCTTGATCTGTTCGGTAGTGGCATCATGCTTTCTTTTCATGTAGTCAAACACTCTCTCTATAACCAGAGGAATGGGAATGAGTGAGAGTAGCCACTGAGGATCCATCATGGTTGCTTTACCTCCGGGGTAGGGGCTTGGGTGGGCGCTACAGGCAAGGGACTGGTAGGGGATGGGACAACCACAGGGGCCCGATTTGCTTTCTTCAAGCGACGAGCGTCTGCCTTCGGAAGATTGCGAGCTAGCACTGCTTTGATGATTGCAAGGTCGGCAATGATCGCATCGATCTTGTCACCCTGATCTTGATCTGTATCTTCCTTCGCTGCCTGATCTCTGATGATGCGCGTGCTAACGACCTTGGCTTGCTTGGCTACCGCATCCGTGTTGTCAAGTGACTCGTTCGTCTCGACGACTTTATCCTCAACCTTAGTGCTCTTGTAGTAAGCACCTCCACCGAGACCCCCTGCCCCTAGAAGAACACTAACGATAAAGACTGCCCAAGACTTCTTGACCGGTATGTAGAACGTCCGATCATTGTCTCTCTCAAACATCATGGATTCCGGGGGCGGTTCCATATGATAATAGCTCCTCGGATGATGTCTGCCGCAATCGCGGGAGCCTGGTACTCCATCTGGTAGACGCCAGGAATCAGCACAGTGTCGGGAAAGTTGAAAGTCCGCGGCCCCTCCCCTGTGGTTGACACAGTGATGGTCGAGACGATCGCGCTTCCGATTCCTCCGCTGTCGATCTTGTGCAATCTTAGGAGTCTGTTGCCAGCTTCATTGGCCTCACCATGAATGATGACGGACAACAGCTGGGCACCTTCCATGATTGGTACAGGGATATGCAGGCGACCATTGTTGGCAACAAGCCACCCTCCTGCATCTACTCCTGTAGAAGTGAGGTAGGAGCAAGCTGCAGGAGTTGGAGTATTCATCATGCAGGCAGCGATACCCAGACGATCACTCACAGTGAAGTAATTGCGATCGGACTGGAGATCTCCACCAACATCCATGGGTCCAGCAAACTCGGCCCCACCGGTAGAGAACAGAAGTGCCCCATTCAGGATCGATATCTCATCATTGAAAGTAACGTTACCGTTGATCTCGACAGCATTCTCGAAACCACAGGGGCCCTGAACTTCAAGTTCTCCCTCAATGGCTAGGTTCCCGTCTCCGGTACCATCGGCATTGATGCTATGGTTCCCGAAGAGTACTCCATCCCGGAGGTACTCTTGCCACTGAAAATCCAGGTTGGCTAGCCAATTGAAGTACTCAGCTGGAGGTGCAACTTCACCGGCGAGCCATCCACTATCTTTCTTGATCGATGGGGGCTCAACGATCAGACCCCCAACGTTTGCCCATCGTCCAACTTGTGTCGGCTTGACTGCCATAGGTATCTATCTCCTTACCTAAACTCAGTTGGAGCGGGCGCCCCCGAGAATGCCAGAATCGAATCCTGGGCCATCATTGAACGTAAACATGTCTTCTGTAGGAGCGGGTGAAAACTCCATGACTGTTCTCACCCCTGCTGAAGTAGCAGCACCCAGGAACATGATGAGTTGATCCGCTTGTTCGACACCCACAATCATATCTGTGAAGTCGATCAGCTGAGTTGCCGGTGGTGAGATCGTGTAGACAAGAATCCCGGCCCCACTAGACAACACAAGACGAGCTATATGGAGCAACTCTTCTGGTGTACCACTACTCTGATTGACCAGAATTCTGGCATTGATGAGATTGAGGTACTCTGGATCAGTCAACGTTCCACGATCTCGTTGTCCAACAATCCTACCGATGACATTCAGCTGTTCCCCTTCTGAAGTGGTAAGGGAACGGTTGTGAAGCATTTGGCAGAACATCTCTTCTATCTGTTGAACCGGTGCAATAAAAGCACTCAGCAGAGCTTGAATTTTGGGGCGACGGAATCTCTCAATCAGTCTTTCGAGGGCTTGAGCAGTGTGGTCATGGATGCAAAGATCAGCACCTATGACCACAGGGGGGATGTCATCGTCATCTCCACCACCAAGGGGACCGAACAGTCCGCCCCACTCGGAGAATCCCCAGTATCCGTCACCCCAGCTCATTGGTTACCATCCAAATGCGGTCAACGAATTGGCTGCATTGTCGATAGCTTCTGCAGCGGCACCGGTGAATACCCATTGCCGCAGACAGAAAGCAACAGGACTGGTTCCCGTACCCCCACCGATACCCTTGAAAGAACCATCGGTCACAGTGGCATTGTAAGTGCCTGTGATGGTCTCATAGGGAGTACGTACTCTAACTCTTCCAGCCGTACGATTGTACGCAGCAAGGATAGGAAGAACATGACGCCTATGATCCACAAGTCCGTCCGTCGTCACTCCTGCGCAGTTGATACGTAGGATTCCTGTCGATTGTACAGCGACCCAAAGCGGTGTTCCTGAAGTAGCACCGATGACATAGAACTCCCGCGCGGCACCAGCACTAATAAACTGCCACCATCCATAGAAAGCAACACTGGTAGAGTTGGGGTTGTAGAGAGCTTGATTGGAGAAGATGAATCTCTGAGTTGCTACCTCAGTGAATCCCACCCCATTCTCGGCCCACCCAATAATGTCATTGACAAAGGTGGGGCTAGCGTTTGCGTCCAGAGTTGCCGCGCCTACCACAGGGGCCAGGGGCGTGGAGGCATCCTGCATCAACCATCCAGCGGTCGGCGAGGGGAGCGCAGGGTCGGCTCCGGTGAACTCTGCAGCTGTGGCGGGGATGACCCCGGTGCCCCAGTTGCCAGCCTCGCGCGTGTACACGGTACGGCTCTTGAAGGCCCCCGTGAGCCGGCGCGCGGTCGATCCATCGGGCGCGGAAAACGGCGGGTCTGAGTCCGCCGAGTAGATGTAGTCGCCGACGGTACCGAGTCCCTGTCCTCCACCAATCTGAATGATGGGGGCTACGGCAATACCATCGATGCCAGTACCATCACCCGTGTTCCCACAGATGAATGGTACACGCGGCAAGGCACCAAATCCTCCGATACCGCCAAGCTTCACCTTTCCGCTAGTGATGCCACGATAGTGATTGAAAGTAATCTGAAGCCCCTCGATGCCGAATGTACTAGACACCGATAGACCATTGACTAGTACGCCTGGGCCACGATTGACGATCAGATTGCCCTGAAACAGAACGTTGTCTGATCGAATACTGTTGGCATTGATGATGACAGACTGAGGAATCGATCCACTCGTGTGCCTATGCGTGAACTCGTTGCCCTGAACCATCAGCTCGGGAACGTTTTCAAAGTTGGCGCATGGAGCGATCCCGAACTGCTCAATCTTGTTTCCCTGAAACTGAACCTGCGCAGGATTCGATCCACCTGTAGCAGCAATCAGGACTGCCTCATTGTCTGTGTCACTCACCGGTCGCGTGATGGTGTTGCCACGGAAAATGAGCTTGTTGAAAGTAGACCGGAACGACACTACAGGCTGGTTGTGGTTACTCGGAGGCTCAATGATGTTGTCCTCAAACAACATGTTGCTGCAGTCGAGTGCGTCAATACATCCTGCAACGCGGTTGCGCGCAAAGATGAACGAGGAGTTTGGATGGGTGTTATTGAGCCCGGTAAGAGTGACAGCAATAGTTCCTGCTGTACTTTCGATGATGTTGTCGCAGATGATCGATCGACGCGGTGATGTATTCTCTGGATTCGATCCACCCGTGGGCTCATGGTCAATTGCCTGGTCTCCAGTGTTACGGAATCGATTTCCGATAATCATATAGTCGTCAACATTGCGCTGCAGACCAATACCGCTTCGATTGCAGTAGTTAAAGTCACAGTGAGCAATGAGGATGTTGACAACACCACCAATGACATCTCCACCGACGGCATGAAAACGCCACGTCACCCCACCATCGTTGATAGAACTACCAGTCCCCGTAGGAGCGGTGACCCCTGTCGTGCCAGCAGACAAAGCTTCATAGACATTTCCCGCGTTGGTGCGGTAGCCACCGAGTCCAACGACGCTCCCTGTGGTCCATGCCACGGGATGCCCCAAGGGCGCACCAACCATCTGAATGGCATCACCAGGACTATTGTAGAACCAGCAGTTGGTGATGCTAACACCATCGACCAAACCTAGATCCGTGCTGTTCCCGCCGAACCGGAGATTGTGAGTTTGTTCCTCGATGTTGGTGAGATTGGCAACGTTGCCATCAAATGCCATGTCTCGGAAACTGATTCGAGAACAGTTGCCATGGACATAGACTCCATACCAAGTTCCGTCACCACCATCACCAGTCATTTTGATGATGGAACCGGGGCCTTCACCTACGATCTCGAAATCGTGGACGTTGTGAAGAATGACCGCTCCAAGGTCTTCCGCACGAGGAGTGAGATAGACACCTTTGGGAATAAAGATTCCCCGGAGACCATTGGCTTTGGCGAAATCAATAGCAGCCTGAATCGCTGCAAGGTCATCCGTTGCCCCATCGCCCACCGCTCCGCCAGCGTAGGCCACGTCTCTGATGTTGGCGTGGGTCCCCGCCCCACCCCCTCCGCTCCCCGGGGGCCCGGGCTCCCCTGGTTCGCCTGGGTCCCCCTGCTCTCCCTGCGGTCCTTCGAGCCCAACCACGTCGATCCAGTCGGGCACCCCAGCAGTCAACGAAAGGATCTGTCCGTTGGACCCAGGAGCTAGGCGAGTGACTCGGCCAGCGCCATTTGCATACCAAACGGTGCCGGATGCAGCCCCTGCCAGCTGCCCTAGATCCGTCTTCTCATTCGTAGTCGGGATACGGGGGACTGCTGCCTCGAACAGAGATAGAGCAGCCTTCTCCCCGGTGGTCGGAAGCCTTGCATCAACATCTCTGATGAGTTGATCTTGCTCGATGTCCCATCCAGTGAATTGGAGGCTCTCTCCTCTACCAGGAATCCTCCTCCCATTTGGAAGTAGAACAGCAATAGCTCCCTGCGTACTCTTGAATCTTGTGGCATCAGATGGATCCGTTTCGAATGATGACTCTTCTCCTTCACCATCACTAAAGGTGTACTTGAGAAGATAGGTCCCTGATACGTCAAGCGGGAACGTTGCCGAGGCAGATGTACTACCAGTCAAGACAGAAGATGACCCCGGGGGACGAACCAGGGCCCACTGCCGAGTCCCTGCACCTGCGTTGCTTGGGTCGGTTGCCGTCGCTGTAACTGAACCACCTGCGATCAGCGAGGCAGGGAACGCGCGGGACTGCCCACCGATGCCGGCACTCTGGCCAGCAACGTCAAGCTTGATCGTGATTGGATTGGCCATCTTATGGAGTCCCATCGGTTGCGATGACAATAATGCGGCTACTATCATACAGAGCTAGTTGCCGCAAACTCATTGGTAGAACAGCGGTACCCGCAGGACTAGGGGAAAATCCAACTCGAACATCAGTGACATTCAGAACTCCCTGAACCTTAAATGCTTGTCCTGAGATTGCGCTAGGGACAACATCCCGTCCAGACTCTTGGTTATCCCCGTAGTCAATGATGGCCCTCACCACAGCCGCACTGCCTGGGTATACTCGTCTATCCTTTTGCAAGGCAACACTGATGTAAACAGGTATCTCAGTAGGACGAGTATGGAAGATGTCTTGTACCGTTCCTTCACTGTCGATGATGGTGCCGGCTATACTTCCGAAAGTTGGGATACCACCAGAGACACAAGCCCAGAGAGTATCTCTGATATCTTGGTCCACCCCTCCACGTACGAGCGCCTCTACGGAATGGGGTGGTAGACCAAAGGCATCATAGTAGTCTGTTGAATTCTTGAAGACGCTAGCAGCGATCACTCCAGGTAGGCGAAGCAGTCGTGCACGGATCGCATCAGGAGGGGAAGTCCCCTTCCCTGCAGTCTCTTGACCACGACGGATGCGTAAACTTTCGTTCGATTCCTTCGATCGCCCCAAGTCTGCATCTAGAAGATTCCGAACGCTCTGCAGACCACCAACGGCAGTCACAATTTCATTGATAGTGTTGGCTAACCCAAGAATGGCATCTAGCTCAACAGACTCTATCGGGGTATCGATGACAGCCGTTCCCTCACCGATGTACCTCCACGATACCGATCCATCGACGACCACAGGGAGGTCCGTCGTAGGCCCCCCGCTGGCTGCACTCACTCCATCGAAGAGTGCTTGGTAGACACGCGACGCATTAGTGACTCTGTCACCTTGGCTGTATCCAGTGCTGGCTATCCATGCAGTAGCAGCGACCAGCGTAATTGCCCCTATGGTCTGAAATTCTTTGCCAGTGACTTCGACAGCAAACTTGGTTCGGATAGGAACTACTGTTCCGGGGCTACCGGTGAGAGTCTCTATCACAGTCGATGGGGTGGGCAGTCTTGGCTCAGTCCCAGTGATAGCCGAGACCTGAACCAAAGACTCATCCACTGCTGCATCAGGATCAGCCGATGCGTTGACTGCCTGCCCAAACTGGCAGAGCAAAGCAAGACGTTCAGAGAAGATAGAGATCAGGTGGCCCACCAGACTCTTGTCTTCCAGAGCTTCTACTGGAATGGACAGAACTCCAGCTATACTACTCCTCAGTCCTGCAGCTATCTCTTCCTGAGTCTCGATAACCAACCCTTGGGGAGTAAGAGCAATCATCTAGATACTCCTTTGGAAGTTGACTTTACCGAGTTCAGTGATAGCTACTATGTCAACGTCAAGTTTGCGTGTGCTTGTATTGAAATTGACAGTGAGTTTGTCGATGCCAGTGACGGCAAGACTTGTAAGAGTTGCATCTCGAAAGATAGACAGTGCTCGAACCTGCCTGAACTTGTGGCCCAGCAACTCCTGAAAGTAGGGAACACCCTGCTCTAGATTGTTGAACCATTCCCCAAGAAACGTGGAGATGGAGATATCCAGAAGTTGGCGAACACCAATGGATCCGAGAGCAAAATGCAACTGCCCCCCTGTGGTATCCAAGTCCCCATCACTCTCAGAGAGCAGGATATCGAGTCTATCATTCTCAGTCATGTATCTATCGTACCTTTGCAATGGTAGACAGATAGCTAGCGTTACCAGCCTTGAAGGTAGTAATGACCGCTCGTAACGCAGTGGCTGCAGGACCCCCGCCCGGGATCGCTGCGATGGCCGTGGCGATGGCGTCCAGCACCAAGTTCTCGGCCGCGCGGTACGCCGGCGCGAGGATGGTGGGCTGGGCCCCCGCCCCTCCTACACGGATCTCGGTGGCGGAGTACTCAACCACAGGGCCCCCGTCCATC
>Ga0193753_10000280_pt1 | contig 50788 bp, 41 predicted proteins | sample H1c2metaG_FD_144925 | JGI IMG/M metagenome (GOLD analysis project Ga0193753, IMG submission 144925) | Soil microbial communities from a riparian zone of the East river system, Colorado, United States - H1c2 | ecosystem: Environmental > Terrestrial > Soil > Riparian zone | place: USA: East...
AAGTGGAAGCCTGGCAACATCATCGCAATAATATGAATGCCAAAATAAACTGGCAGTTCACAACAAAAGATGCAAGGATAAAACTGAAAAAACTATATCCGTCAATCTATTTGTGACATGACACTAGGGGCGGATTCTCCAAATCCGGCTATTCAATTACCTATAAAGAATGCTTGTCAAAATCGTGTCGCAAAAATGTCGTACGTAAATTAACCAATTGTAAGGTCTTTCTATTTTGGAGGTTCTCTGCAACAGTAAAGGAGATGTTATTCGGTTCGATATTCTGAATAATTGATTTTTGCTTTAACAGAATATCGAACCAAAATTAACGAGTCTATTCCAACAATGTGCAATCTGGACGAGGGGCTCAGTCCAAATGGCACGGACCAATCGTAAGGAATTTATATAAAGGGTTTGCTACAATCGCTATCGCAGCTTCTGCAGGGTATGCAGTAACCGTTTTTTAACCAGTTATAATTTATAATGTGCACATAACCGTTATATACCGCAGAACGGCCGCGCCTGGTTAAAAATTTTTATCATGTGTAGTGCAACTGTTACAAAATATTAAACGTCTTTTTTTGCAATTCATCACTTGCATTTGTTGAAAATAAATCTGGATGGCTCCGAAAACAATCGCGGCCCTGGCCCCTGTCTTTTCAGCCACCTTCTCCTCTGTCGTCCGGTGTTCCGCAGGATGGAACCTGATTAGAGAATTATAATTGCTGATTGTCATTTAGATGATGGGAAAACAGCTATTCTTTTGCCATTATGGTCAATGGTAAGTTTCGGTGTGTCAGATTGCTGAGATACTAAAAGTGAAATGTAATCTTTATTGGCCGGGTTGCCTAAAAGTAAGCCCGCACCTCTGTTGGGCAAAAAATAAAGATGAGCACGTTCGCTGGAATCATCATCAATTCCGATTACAAATGAGCCATCTTCTAATGCAGCTATGCCGCCCCTTTCTGTACCATTACTATCTTTAAATTGAATTCCTGCTGAAACAACGTCCCGACGGTGAACTGACTTGCCGTTAATTATTGGGTCGGGGATTGGCGCGCCAATAACAATTCTTTCTTTACCTTGCGCATCTGCGATTACCAACCTGTGCACTTTAAGTTCTCCGTCATTTTGATTAGTTTGTGAGGAGAGTAAAAAAAACAATAAAATTGCTACAATAGTTATTAAGCAACAAGTTACAAACTTAACTTGCCGTTCCAAATGTCTGGTTCGAAGCTTTAAAGATTCCAACAAAGTTTGAGCGTCTTCTTCCACATTTAATTAAGTTATTTGCAAAAAGAGTTAAGATTTGTGTCTTGTCATGTTAAAGCGATGTTCAATTGTTACATTCTATATAATAACATTATCACAAATTACAGGCCACTGTTTACAGCAATCATGGTTAATTGCGTGATGCCGTAAATGTCAACTGCTATTTTTTGTTTGCATACAATGCGTAAAATTAACCTGCTATACTGGTGAATTTTCTGCAAACTTTTCATTGTAGCGTTTAATATCCTCAGGTATATCATTTGTTTTAAATAATTGAAAGGTTAATCAGTTCACCATAAAATAAATATCATGAAAAGGATTTTTATTATGCTGGTAACGGGCACGGCATTCATGTTTTTTTTGAACACGCAAACAGCCAGTGCGGGTAGCTACCCGATCAATATTCAGTCAGATAATATTTTTATGCAGGATACAAATCCAAAGCCCAAACGGGATAGCACAAAGTGGAACAAAAAGAAATATAAAGATTCAACCGGCAGGTCAAAGAGAGATACCGTGCAAACAAGACCGTAATTGTTATCCATTGTCTTCTGCTAATTTATTTTTTATTTTACCTCCCAATAAAATCATGTTATACCATTAAAAAAGACAATTGCCTTTGCAAAAAAAGACAAGGCCGAAGGCAAGTCAGCATGCACACAGGCCGGAGAATTTGTAAAAGAAGAAATCGATATTATCCGTAAAGGTAAACCCGGTGCAAAATCAGCAAAACAGGCTATTGCTACCGGCCTGTCGAAGGCGCGTCGTGCAGGCGTAGATCTGAAGCCGCCCGCAAAAGGCAAAACTTCCGAAAAAACCCGTCACAGTGCTGAACAAGCTTATAAAAGGCCAGCGGCATGAGCCGGTTTCCAAAACCCGCTCACGGGCAAGTGAACTTGCATTAAAAAAAGAAAGCACTGCTGCAGTTTCTCCTGTTGCACTTTCACGCCATGCAAATGCAGCTGCCAGAAAGAGAACTGCTGCCGAACGTTCAGTGTCTGCCCGCAAGGCAGTTAAAACGAAGGGACCTGAGAAACGTTCAGTTGCCGCAAAGAAAGCAGAGTGAACCAGGGCAAGTAATTCAGCTTAACGGGCGGGTTCTTTGTGGAGTATTCACCATTGTTTGCCCTGCAGTCAATTGTATTTTAGCAGCAGTGAATTCACAGGCATTATGCCGGGGCAGGAGATTACCCTTTGGCCTTTTTCTTCCAAAATTCAATTGGAAACGAAAACAGGGTTTTCGGAGTCATTTTATACGTTACAGCTAACTCAATAATTGTATCAAACCTGATATCGGTCATTCCCTTTTCTATCTTGATTATCTTACTGTAGTCAAGATTGGAAGTCAATGCCAATTGGCGGACACTTTTAATTTTTAAAACTTTTTCGCGGTGATTGCTAAGGTGTTTACCCAGCAGCTTCCTGATGTCCTTTTTCTTTTTTTCAGTCATGTAGATTGTCCAATTCAAAGTTTTTTAATCCACGGAGATTTTACTTCGCTGCAGTTACCTGTCCCCAGTTTTCACCCCTTTTGATACGCAGGATCTGCGTGCCGGTGATCTTAAATTTCTTTGCCAGGGATTTGACGGGTTTGCCTGCCAGTAATAGTTTCTTTAATTCTTTTACTTTATTTACGCTGAGCTTCGCGCCGCGGGGATGATCTTTATAGGTCGTGATGCGATCTCTTTTTTCTTTGATCACGTGCGGGCTGGACTGCTGGTGTTTATAATTCTCTTCCGGGGTCATCCACTTCAGGTTAGCCGCTTTATTGTTCATCTTGTCATAATCGAGGTGACCCACGACGGTATGTTTGGGTGATTTTGGTTTGACAAAATATTCCGCTACCAGCCGGTGAACGAGTGAATGATAATGCCTGGTCCTGTCTTTGATATCCTGCTGCCTGTCTTTGCGCAGTGTATCCTGCATGGTTTTGAGGTTGGCCTTACCCTCCGCAATCCGGCTCTTGTATTTTTTCGTGTCTTCTAATTTCCATTTTTTTATTTTGTCGCGCAACGTGACCACTGCCTGGTGCTTTGCGACGAGATCGGAACTTTTCTTTTTATCCTTTGGTTTGTACAATTTCAACCGGATGATGCGGTAGCCGTTGATGGTGGAACCCTTCAACGGTTCACCGGGTGAAAACTTATTGAAGGCTTTTAATTGCCCGAGGTCCGATACCTGCAAGCGGTAGTCGTTGGTAAATTTGAAACCAAAGGAAACGTTTTTCCATTTTTCCGGAGTTGATTTTGTAGCCATAAGGCGCCGAAGTTAATACAAAAAATTACCGCTTGTAAAGCTCCGAACATTTATTTATTCAGCCAACGAGCGGCGGTTAATGCCGCATGCAGCATGCAATTTTATTGCCGGGTAACCCGGCTAATTACAGGCAAACAAGTAAAGTTTGTTTCCCCGTAACAACATGCAATAATAAAAGTATCATAGAGTGGCAGGTGGAGACCGGCCCCTGCAATTACTGTTAAAAAACAGACGAGCCGGGCATGTTGTCCGCATCCTGAAAAGCAGCGCGGTACAATGTTTTATATTTGGCTGCTGAAGACTTGTGTTGGGCCAGCAGGGATTGATACAGGCCTATCAGGGACCATCCATTGCCGGGGTTGCGTTCCAGATCTTCCCGGTAAATCTTTTCTGCCGCCGCCGGCCGTTTGGTTTGCAGCAACAGGGCGCCCAGGTATTGGCGTACAGGAAGCTTCCATTCCTGCGGTTCGCGGTAAATTAACTGATCCTCTTCATTCAGCGCCTGCATAAAGGACTGTTGCGCCTTGCCGTACTGCTGTTCTGCGCCATAAATTGAAGCCTGTAAAATACCTGCTGCGATGCGCCCGCATTGTACCGGCGCATTGAATGGCATTGTGCGGGGTTGTAGTATGCTATCCTGTAAATGAGCCTGTATCCGCAGAAGGTACCTGCCGGCAATTACAGTTTCTTTATTTCTTACTGCGGCCATTCCCTTGCTGAAATTATCAAGCAGGCACGCAAATACCCAGGTGCTGTCAGGGGCCGGCGACGCGGTAATACCCTGCCATTTGCCCGCGCGTACCATCGCGATTACGGGCAGCATAAAAATCTCCTGTGCGCCGGCGTCCTGCCGGATGGCAGGTGTCAGGGCTGCCACCCTGTCCCTGGCTCTCGTATACAGCGGTATCGCCCTGTCATACATACCGGCATTGAGCGCACAAAAGGACTGTACAGCATATACATGGATTAGTTTATCCTGCCCAATGCCCAGGTTGGGTGCTGCTGCATCGACCTGGTTATTTACAGTATTGGCAGCTTCATTGACCGTTACCCCCCTGGCGTAAAGGCCGTTTCGCTGGTACATATGCGTGGCCATGTGAACCATATGGCCAGCGCCGGGCATCTGTTTCAACAGCTGCTCTGCGGCATTTAGTGCCAGGCCGGGTTGCCGGGATGCCTCGGTGAGGTGGATATAATAATGCAAAGCTGCGGGGTGATCAGGCGCTGTTTTTAAAATCTCTTTGCACTTCACCAATAACTCCGGTGTCCATGATTTGGGTTGTCCGTCCGGGTACCAAAAATCCCATTTATGTCCGAGCATCACCGCATCAATATATAAGGCTTTGATGGCATTGTCATCCGGGTAACGGACGGTCAGTTCTTTCATCGCAGCGGCATATTGACTATCCAGCAGGGGGCGATCGCCGTTGGTGTTGTCAGCAGAATACCGTTGCTCCATAGCATGCACCAGCGCTTTTTCCTTTGCAGTCATCCCGGTACAGGCAATCATTGTTTGTAACACAGGTTGTACCTCTTTATCCATTTTGTAATAGTAGGTATTGAAATAAGGCCCCATTGACAGTGCCTGGCCCCACCAGGCCATGGCGCTATTTTTATCAAACCGGGTGGCTTCTTTAAAGGATGCGCGTGCTTCGCGGAAATGATAGCTAAAATAGAAATTCAGGCCCTGGTTAAAATAAATTTGCGTGCTGTCGCTGGTGGAAGATACCTTATAGCTATAATGTCCCAGCCCAGGCAACAATGGAATAAATTTGCCGTCAGCTGCCACGCGGATATCATATGCCGGTGGCACACCGCAACCAATTACTTCAGCTGCGGCAGACCGCCCGGCCTGTTCAGGATTTATATGTGTAATGCGTGTAACGAAGGGTAGTATAAAAAAGACGGCCGCTGCAGGAATGGCAAAAAGAAAATTCTTCATTTTTACTGTGTTAAATAGTTGAAAGGCTGGTTTCCAGGCCACTTCTAAATTTCAGTAAAAAAGTTAAAAGACAGTGCAATAACGATGTTGATTTTAAAATCCTGCACGGATTCATGGTCGATACCTTAATTGATAGTTATAACCAGGCCCCTGTTTGTTCATAGGTTTCCTGCAATATCGGCTGGATCCTGGCCAACTGACAATAATTCAATTAAAAGATAATACGAGCAATGAAAAGAATGATAAAGACAAATGAAAGAGTTTAAATTTTCAGAAGCAGAAATTAAAGCAAGTAAAGTATTGGATGAATGTGGTCTTAATGATCCTGTGGAGATCCCTATGAGCCGAATAATTCTTGGAAGGAAGGCTTTTTACGAAGAGGCGCCATTGATAGGCAAGGAAGGAGAGATTGCTTCAGTCGGAGGACGATCAATGATCACTATTAACTCAGGCATTTAGTATGAAACGAAGAAAAGATTTGCAGCAGCACATGAACTCGGGCATCACGATATGGCCAGCAAAAAAGTTTAAAACTACAAGGATCAGTTGTATAAAGAAAACAGAAAATTTACAGCTGATTCGCTTCTCTAAAAAAAATGGTTTTGCCAGGTTAGAAACAAACGTACAATTCTAAGCGTGTTCAGATCCTGGGTCATGTATTTTGAGAAAATGGTGGAGAAAGGCATGATGATGCTCGATTGCACCGATTCAATGCAGGGAATTCCGCAGAAAAAAGAGGGGTGAAAAGAGCCCTAAACATCCGGTGTTTTTCCCGTTTTTATTTTTTATTGCGCAACGTTGGTGAAGTGCCCTAAACCACTAAAAAGCTTAACTGGCGGAGATTCCAGGGTTTTATTTATTTTCAACAGGCAATGCTTGCAAATTGCAGGGATGCTAATTTTTAATAAAGTCAACTACTTTCGGTGAATTAATCAACTAAATTTTTACAAAAATGAAAAACAGACTTTTGATGCTTTGCATCGCACTTCTTTCCCAGGTATTTTCATCATGCAATTCTGATGATAAAGGACAATCTGCAGAACAAAAGAAATCGGAGCCGGATATCGCTAAACGAGACACCATACCGCAAAATGACGGAAATTTCCATAACTTCTTTTTTAAAAAAATCAACGAAGGAAAAAATGTTGGTCCCGAACCGATCGATCCCCCCACTGCAAGGTCCGCAAGAACAATGCACGATGAGTTTCCTTTGCTAACAGATAGTCAGGGAAAGATGATAAAAGGGTTTTATTTTAAATCTTCAGATTTCCTGGCCCTGAAATCGATGAAAGACCTTGATGCTTTGTATTTCCGCATGGCAATCAGTAATTTTAAGGACAGTACAGGGATAAGAAATCATACAGTAAAGGCCCAATATACTATAATTGTAGTGCCTGTGGATAAGCAAATGAACCAGCTGAAAGATGCAAATGGACAACCTATGGCATTTGATTATGTATGTCCCTGTCCAAGTACAGCAGATTGTTGCCCTAAAACTGAAAATTGATTAAGGAATGGTCCTTGTTATTCTTTATTTATTCATTATTCTTGTTACTGCAGGCTTTGGGCTGCTTTCCTTCAGGATAGCAGAGGCGGCTATCCGCGTATTAACGATATTGTTATTTATTACATTTTTAAGCGAAAGCATCAGCGTATACCTGCCAATGGCCGGTTCTTCCAACTACCCCGTATATCATTTTTATGTAATCATCTCTTTTTGGTTGTATTCATTGATCTACTTTTATCTATTCAAAGCAAAAAATATCAGGTTTGTCGTACTTGGTGTGCCGGTTGTATTTACTATTTTTTGCATCGTCAATTCAATGAATTATCAAAGACTGAATCAATTTCCGTCCACAAATGTTATGGTCAGTAATATAACGCTGGTGATTTACAGCCTGATTTATTTGAAACATCTGATTGACTCAAATCTTTTCATTTCTTTGAGAAGAAATGCTGAATTCTGGCTTAACTCGGCCGTTTTAGTATATTTTACATTACAGGTATTTATCTGGGGGATTTTTAACTATCTTATTAAAAATAAGATGAATATAAACCCAATGATAAATTTTGCGGTATGCACTTCAATTATCTTTTATCTGGTACTTGGGCTGGCCATCTACCTGGAAACAAAAAAATTAAGAAAGGCTGTTCAATCATGAATGTATGAATGAGTCTAAATCCGACGTGTACTTTCTGGTGTTTGCGGCCATTGTTTTATTTGTCATTTTGTTATCATTTATTTTCTTCTTTTTTTCAAACTATAGGAAAAGCAAGCGAAAACATTTTTTGGAAAGGGAAATACTACTGAGGAAGTTCAGCGAAGATTTGCTTCAGTCTAGGCTCGACGTTCAGGAGCAGGCCTTTAACGCAATAAGTCAGGAGATTCATGACAATGTCGGTCAGGTACTGAGCCTTGCCAAAATTCAGATTAATATTATGAATGAAAGCGAAAAGCTGAGTAAAGAACTGCTAAATGAGGTAAAACAAAATATCAGCAAAGCTTTAGCGGACCTGAGGGATATTTCAAAAAGTTTAAGCACCGACCGGGTTAGATTTTTAAACATTTACGATGTGTTTTCAAATGAAGTGGATCGTATTAATAAATTTGGTATTGTCAAAGCCACAATTACGGCCCAGGGTTCCGTAAAAGATTTGGAGGACAGGAATAAACTGATTTTGTTCCGCATTTTGCAAGAAATTATTCAAAACATAATTAAGCATGCAGGGGCTTCTGAGATTTTTATTACATTTTTCTTTGAGTTACAATTTGTTGAAGTCTTAATTACAGATAACGGAAAAGGCTTTGATACAAACCAAATCTTCCATAAAGATTCCGGACAGGGATTGCTAAATATAAAAACACGGGCCGCTCTGGTTGGAGGAAATTGCATTATTGACAGCCAAATTGATTTTGGAACAAAAACTAAAATTCGGATTCCCTATGAGTGATATAAAATACATAGCGGTGGTCGATGACCATACAATGGTAAGAAAGGGTATATGTGCGCTTATTAATTTATTTCCAAGTTACAAGGTCTTGTTTGATGCCTCCAACGGCAATGATTTTATACGGCAGCTACAACCTGCCCATTTGCCTGACATCGTATTGCTTGATATCATTATGCCCGAAATGGATGGATATACAACAGCAAACTGGTTGCATGTCAATTATCCTGATATAAAAGTGCTTGCCCTGAGCTCGATGGATTCCGAAGCGTCTATTATTAAAATGATTAGGAATGGTGCAAAAGGGTATGTTCTCAAAGATGCAGAACCTGCTGAATTAAGGGAGGCTTTCGATCATGTCACAAGGCTGGGCTATTATTACAATGACGTCATTTCGCGCAAAATAATTCAGTCAGTATCCCATCTGGCGGATGAGGCCAGTCAAATAAACATTTTTGCTAAATTATCTGAAAGAGAGATTACTTTTCTTAAGCTGGCTTGCAGTGAATTGACCTACTCCCAGGTTGCTAAAGAAATGTTTGTAAGTGAACGGACCATCGACGGGTATCGGGAAAGTCTGTTTAAAAAACTTAATATAACCACAAGAGTTGGTCTCGTTATGTATGCAATAAAAAACGGCATAAAAATATTGTAAAATCTCCCGGTCTTTAAATAATTCAATGCGCTGCAGATCCTGTCCCTAGAGGATCTTTTTTCTACACCATTGATTTGAATCTTCTCCATTTGAGTTACCTCTCTTCAGCCCGGGTTAAACACCTGTGCCTTTACGGGGAAAACACGTTTTAAAAACATGTTTTTTCCCCTTGACTTCACGAGTGCCATAACACTACATTCGTTCTACAAAAACCTTGTAATCAACCGGACATTGGCCTGTTCGCTACTGCACTTTTGTCCGCTGATACTTATCACAAATAAAACAAAAACCATGATTTTAAACCAAACCAACATTAATTGTCTGCAAAGAATCCTTGGCTGTTTCTTGCCTGTCTTTTTTTTGTCTTTAGTAATGCAGGCGCAGGAGGAGAATGTAAAAGGGAAAAGCCTTTTTTTCAGTAAAGCTGCCAAAGGCGTGTACTATTTCTCCAAAATTGATGGTAAGGATGATGCTGAACTAATGACCGCGGGCAACTTGTTTTCCCTGCATCACAATTATTGTAATATTTATTTTAAATGGCTCAACCCGATAAGATATAAAATTTCATGGAAGGATTCTGTGTCAGTGAATGAGAGTGATAAAAATGCTAAAACGCTGCTTGATTATATCGGATATATAATTCCTGACTATAATAATACACAAAAAAGTAAGGATTTGCTGTCTGATATAAAACCAGTAAAGCAAAAGAAAGGACAAAAGCACAATGTTGAATTGGAGGTGCCGGATGGTTTCAACGATTTTGTCCTGACTGATCTATACATTACCCTTAGGTCAAATGAGGGGCATTTGTCAGATCCGGAACGAAAATGGCTCAATGATTTCTCAAAATCGCTAGTCGAACTTGATAAATTAAATGCGCAGAACATACCCAAAATTGTTTACGATTTATTCCAGGTACTGTACAATTTTGAAACTGTTGATGAGGCTTCTACAAAAGTATCATTGGCAAAAACTGATGATGTAAAGGACATCAGTAACAACCTGGATAAAGTTAAAACAAGTGCAAAGAAAATTACTGACGTTTTAAATGCTTTTGAACTACAGGATAAATTATTAAATAGCAGTCTTCATAATTCGGTTTTGGTTTTTATTGGAACTGTAAATACGAATCTTAGCAAAAACTCGACTATTGTATCCAAGCTAGGGGATATAATCAAGCAATTTGACGCTTCGTTTTTGGATGCGTCGTCTGACTTCAAGGATTATTACAAAGTACGTGAAATCAGGTATGATAATGGAAAGGTTTTAAATACTACAATGACCATCTCTGAGTATGACTACATCAGTACAATCAATGATTTCAGGAAAAAAGATGGTGTACAGGAAGCAAGTTTTGCCTTTAAAAGATACGATTTCGTTTCTGTCAGTGTTAGCACTGGAATATTCTACGGTAATACTAGTTTAAAAAACTTCGGTGTATCACCTTCAAACAACGAATTTGTGGTAACGGAAGAAACCGTTGATAAAAGTTCAGCTGTAACTGCTGTGTTTGCAAATATCAATTTCAATCTCGGATCGAGGTATTTCTCGCCTCTCATACAGGTAGGTGTAGATCCATTAAAGAAAAAACCATTTTTTCTTTTGGGAGCCGGTTTTTCAATACCAGCTGTAAAACTTGCAATTTCTGCCGGCGGTATCTGGTCTTGGAATCAGTCATTGTCTAAAATTACAGTAGGGGATAAGATTTCCTCGACAACAGACTTGGAAAAGGATCTTAAAAGCAATTTTGATGTTTCTCCAAGGGGCTGGTACCTGGGCATTCAATACAATTTCTAATATCCACCTTTATTACAATTTAATAATCAATGTTATGAATAAGATATTCAGGTTGGAGGTTTTCATAAGTATTCTGGCCTTATGCTGTTCATGTAGCAGCAATGAAACTAATTCATTCACAGATAAAGCTGATTCCACCAAAGTGGGAAATAAGGAGATTGTAAGCCGTATTGACTCATTGGCAATTTTTAATTGCCGGGCTGAGAGGAACAGATTTCCTGACACGGTCGGTTGGATTAAATTGGTGTATCATTCAACAACAGATACTATTTACGGGTACAGGCACAAAGATACTTTACATGTGGAAGGTGATATCGTATTTATCTATAAGGATCTTGCCAAGGGCGCTGCCTCAACATTAAAACTTTGGCCCCACCCGGATGGACGACCTGTTATCCCATTTATTATCAGTAACGAGTTCAAAAAAATGGATAGTATCATAAAAGCGATGGGGATGTGGGCCAATGCTGCTAACGTGATATTTACACCCAAAACCACTGAGAATGATTACGTTCGGTTTACGCCCTCAGAAAACACACAAAGCCTGATAGGCAGATATGGCGGCGCACAGAAAATAGAAATTTCAGCGGGAGCCAATGCAGGCAATATTGCCCACGAAATTGGCCACGCATTAGGGCTGTACCATGAAATGGCAAGATCGGACAGGAATTCATATGTCCGGGTTTTTTGCCTTAATGATGTTAATTACAGAAACGCTTACAAGTCGGACCCCTATGCCCGTGATCTCGGGCCATACGATTTTTATTCTATTATGCATTATCCCCCGGACAATTGTATGGAAATTCTGGATCCGGGACTTCCGGCCGGAATTCCAGGTCAGCGAGTATCTATATCAAAAGGTGATCGGCAATCCATCCTTCAAATTTATAAGTAATGAAAAAACAAAACTTGTTGGCTTGTTTACGGCATTGCTTTCCTGCGATGTACAGGTTCTTACTTGTATTTATTTTACTCTTTGACAACTACCATGTATTTGCGCAGCGCCCGCTTAAAAGGCAGACACGTCAATCAGACCGCAATAACTCCATCCAGGTAAAGGCGCCCACCGGTGATATTTATGCATTGGTTGTAGGAGTTTCAAAATATAAGAGCTCTATGCTGGATTCATTGAATTACGCAGATGCCGACGCGAGAAATTTTTACAATTTCCTGCAGAAAGGGTACCTGGATAACAGATATGATAAAAAACATGTGAAGATTTTCATAAACGACAGCGCAAGCTATCCTGTTATTACAGGGGCTGTTACACAATGGATGGAAAATATAAAGGATACCGTGAAGCCGGGGGATGCAATTTTTATATATTGGTCAGGTCATGGAATGATAGGGCTTGACGATCAGAAACTTATTTGTAATGATTCCAAGATCAAAGACTATAATTATGGAGATCTTGTTTGGGCAATGGGCATGAAAACCATTAAATCACAGGTTGCTTATTTCGCAAACAAAAAAGATATTAAAGTTTACCTGATTGTTGATGCATGCCGGGAAAACATGAAGGATGATGGGAAATTTCCAATTCCGCGTGAAATTGACAGTTTATCTGGTCCTGGTGAAGTTTACTTATTTGCCTGCAAAGGCAATGAACGGTCTTTTGAATCTGATAAATTAATACCCGGTTCAGGAATATTTACCTTTTTTCTCTTGCTAGGCCTAGAAGGTGGAGCTGATACGAAACCTGTGGATAACAGGGTTACATTGAATGAATTGGTCGATTTTATGAGTAAAACTGTAGCACCATATGTGGCAAAACATAAAGGTAACGGTGATGGATTATTAAAACAGGAGCCTGTATTTGGTAGATTCCCAGACAGTGCCCACGCTCAAGTATACCTTACACACTTGCCCAAAGATGTGGCAAGCAGAAACAGGGAGAAAGCGAAAGCAATTATATCATCCCTAGCGTTAAAGGAAACGGTGCCTGTTTTGCCTAGCACATCCATCAGGGGAAAAGGTGTTGGCCGAAAAAATTTTAGTTATGTGAGCGGTCCGGATGATTTTAGTACTTACTATCAAATAAAAAATAACCTGCAAGTAAATGATACAACCCCTTCAATTTTGTATGACAGTATTAAATCTGCTATTGGCCGCAATGAACTAGTTGGTCCTGATAGCAACAATGCATATAACTACTATACCAAACTGTCAGGTCTTGAGCCAAAAGGTACCAATACAATTGAAGCTAAATCTGAAATGTTTGTTGCATTAATCACAAAGGTGAAAGCACTGACTGACAAATACCTTGAAGGTAAATTAACTGATGCCAGGCCTGAAGTATTTAAACTCGGATATGATGAACTCGTAAAGGCCATGACGCTGGTGCCTGCTAATAGCTATTTTAAAGAAGAGATGATTCCGAAATTGTATTTTCTCAAGGCCCGGCAATTAGCAGGATCTAATAATTCCGGTGATTGGGATGAAGGATTAAGAATTATTGAATCGGGTTTGAAGGCTTCTCCCCATGAGGCTTATTTGTATTTAACAAAAGGAATATTAAACTCCCAGAAAAACAGGTATTTTTCTGCAATTAATTGCCTCGATTCAGCGCTAAAATATGCGCCCAACTGGATTTATGCCCTTTACAATCTCGCTGTCAATAATTTCCAGATCCAGGAATATGGTGCCAGCATAAAACTATGCGAAAAAGTGATTGAACTCGAACCGGGATATTCCAGGGCATACTCCTTATATGGTTTGAATCTTGAACGCACAAAAGACAATTTACCATCACCAAATTACAATGAATGCTTTGAATGGAATTTTAGGGCAATCATTAAAGATTCGGCCAATACTACAGCCTACCTCAACCTCGGAAGATTATTTGCGAAAACTATCAGAAATAAACGCCCTGACCTGGAACATGCTCGATATTATCTCGCTAAAGGGGGAGCCCTCAATGATCCCAATTGCCTTGATATGCTGGGGAAATTATATTTTACAAAAGGCTCCGGTGGTTATGATTCAGCCAGATATTATTACCAAAAAGCACTTGCGATAAATCCATTTCATGTCAATACGCTTGTTGATTATTATTATTTGCTGATGGATACAAAACGGGATTCCTTATTTTTAAATGCATTGCGCAAATCTTCCTTTGATTATAAGATATACGCGGCATACAGGAAACTTCTTTTCTCTAACAATTCTCCTGGTGAAGCCGATGAGGCCTATCGGAAAATCATACGCATTAACAATGAAGATCCATCTGTTTTTATAGATCACAGCGCACAGTTCGAACAAATCGACTCTATCGAAAAGGCAAGGGCAATATTATGGGAAGGGTTGTTTTATATACCCAAAAGCCCATCTTTGTATTATTCAATATCCAAACTATATTTTACCCACTACGATTATCCGGGATTTGGAAATTTTGGATTAGACAGCGCAGAATCATATCTGAAGCAGCTTCAAAAGATCAGGCCGGATTATTCACTTACAAAATATGGGCTTTACCAACTGTATTTATTAAAAGGAAATACAGAGTTGGCAGAAGCACTCTTGCGGGATGCCCAGCAGCATAACGAATTTATTATGTCGACACTTAATTTCAACAGAAATCTAAAAAACTTTGGAGACAGCGCTGTTAAGAAATTAAACTATAAGGGGGCCATATCTTATTACAAATTAGCACTCCAATTAAATCCAAAAGAATGGGATCTTACTTTAAAAATTGCCAGATCCTTTTATTTGCAGGATAAACTTGACAGCGCAACTATTTACAGTACTTTATACGAAAAAATGATTAACAGGGATGTTTCATCCGAAGACTCTGTTAGAAAATTCCGGATTGCTAATTTATACCGATTGCAGGGATTAATTGATTTTGAAAAAAACAATAAAAAAGATTATTCCAGTGCTTTTGAATTTTTCGATAAATCGAGTCAGGAGCTAAACGAAGAGCCTGATCATATTGAACAGGTATTAACTTTCTATATGTTGGGCAATAAGAAACTAGCGAAAACTAAAGTATTGGACAATAGAGATAAAATAGTTTTTGATTATAAAAGAATATTGCAGCTTGAAGGTATTGGGTACAGTCACTTTTTTGTCAATAAGTTAAAAGAATTAGTATCATATGTGGGCCCCGGATTATTTGAACCAAACATTGAGGTGCCGCAAAATCAGAATTGAGGGTAAAAATCGGCAGAGGTGACCCCAATTCATCACTAGCCATTGTGTTTAGATCGTGATGGCGGATGAGGTGGCAAGAATTGTGGATTATCCACTATTTCTTTTATTAAGACATATGAATTAATATATTTATTATTTTTATTGTGAGATTTTAATGCAATGTCATCCAGTCCGCAGATAATATAGCTTGAAACCCGCCATCGTAGCGAATGATAGTAACAATAATAAAGAAGTTTCCGTAAGAGAATTGCAGGCTATTTTTAATGATGCAACAATATTACTGCAATAAAAAGGTGCCATGCAAAAGCATGACACATAAAATAGAAAATCTAAGACATAAGTAAATTGCTTCTACGTGGTATGTATTCCGTCAAACGAAGTAGCCATACAGGCGCCGCCCCATATCATGTTGAAATAGGCCATACCTCCCGTTACGGCAGCAATCAATCCTTCTCTTTTAGGAATATCGTCAACCTGACTAACGGCTGATAAAACAGGAGAAAGTATCCCACTCAGGTCAAAGGTAGTGCCGCCTATAAAACCGACAATATCATTTGCATCTTGTACTGAAGCTTTCCGGCCGTCCAGCGTAGTAACAAGAATCGCGGTGGTAGGCACCTGCCAGGCAACATTGATAATAAAATCCAATGCAGGAGCAATATAAGTGCCGTACTTATCTGCAGTTGCGGGTACCGGCCACAGCGGTGTGGTTCCATCTACGATGGCTTTTGCACCACCCAGTATCATGCACATATTATTCATTACGTTGTACCAGTGATCATTTTCCGTTTTATTTGCGGTTGTTATCAATGTTACAATATCAGGAGCAGCATATGCAAAATAGGCCGCGGCATTCAATACCGTTAAACGCTTGATCAGTTTATCAGAAAGCCCCGGGCCAATGGTTGGAATGGTAGACAGCGCTTTAAAAGCAGTGACAAAACTCGTGACCGCTGCACCAGTTAATGCACTAATGTTTGCTACTATGTTGATTTTCTCCAGGGTAGAACCTGTTTGCACATGGTAACCCGGTATTCCGATGGTTGCACCCATCAACGCCGGCGGCATCAGGATAGCCTGCATTGCATCCAGGTCTGCGGCGTTTATGAGTTGTGCCGTGGCAGGATCATCATCGGCAAAAGGGGCTGTTCCCCTGACAGCTTTATAGACTACAGTTGCCGGAATGGCTGCTATAAAACAAACGGCATCCATGGGCGTTAAGTCATCCCCGGTTATTTTTTTATACAGGTAAGATACTACCGGGATATCCATTGGCTGGCTAAGCATGCTGTCAAAATCCGTGAGTAAAACTTTGACTACATCCACTGCGGCAGTCAGCATGTCTTCTGCCGTATTGAGCAGAAAATCTGAAACGATATTCAGTACCTGGGCCAGCAAATCCGTGATGCTCATGCCGGCAGCTGTTTCAACAAGGGCAAGGAAGGAATTCCCCATGGACTGGAAATTTTCCCCTTCCTGAATTACTTTTTGATAAAGCACTTCCAGCAGGTCTTTGATGGGATCCCCGGTAACCGGAACATAATTGGCACTCGAATTGGCGGCATTGCTTTTAAGATGATGGCTTCCCCAATTGGCGGAGGGCGATTTGCTGCCTTTCGGTGCGCTGGCATTGGTCATATTGCCACCATAGGTTTGATCGGTGGCTGTAACGCCCAGTGCATTGGAAAGATCGGTTTCGATATTTGCGAACAGGTATGATATCGTATCATCCAGGGAACCGATATTTTTATCAACATAATCCATGTACACTTTCATCATTTGCTTTAGCACCAAATGCGTGTTTTTAATGTCTTTGAAACTGAAGATCATCCCAATCCACTTCACTATGTCATCAAAAGCTGTTTCAATAGCATTTAACACAGTATGTACCAGGTTAACAATATCATTGGCGCATTTTGCTACAAAATGATATACCTCATCTGCTATGGTTAGTATACAACTCACCACCCCATTTGCAAAGGTTGCACTCACTTGTTCAAGTTTGCTGGCTTCATTTTTTAACCATTTAAACAAGTTACCTCCTTTAATTTCAATCCAGTCATCGCTGCCTACCAACCGGCCGGCACCAGTTGTCAGCGCCAGGCTGCCTTCAGCCTGCACTACCAACCCCATTTCCTTCAAGGCTTCAATACCCTCATAGTGTTGCGCATTTTTACCAAATGTCCATCCCCATATTTTATCCGTTTCGGCGTTAAAACGTATATCCCTGGCAAGACGATCTGGTTTAGCCCGTTTTGTTACAGCAGGCTTGATTGCTGCCTGAGACGCAGATTTACCTGCCGGTAACGCAATAGCCTGAACAGTTGAAAATGCTGCTGCTACTGTTGCAGCATCCGGCCATGATTGCCCTGAAACAAGCCCGTGCTGGTCCAGGTGAACATTCTGCGCACAAATAGTATTGATATGATTGGAAGTAATTTTTGTTTGTGAATCCTGGGTGCTGCTTACCAATGATGATTGCGTACCGTCGGAGGCCGTAACCTGTACACCCTGCAGGTAATCATTATCTCCATCAGGAATCTTTGCATTAAGGCTTGAAACAGTATTGGCCAGCGGATTAATAGGCTCCGTGCAGATTTGTTTGGTGGTTGGATCCTGTACAGCAATATAATATGAAATGCCACCTATTGAATCCACCGGCTGCATGATACCGATATTACCAGAAAAATCTGAATGGAGGTTTAGAGGAATTGCCGTATCCAGTGTACGGTAGGCTGCCATATTGTTAGCATCAGTTATATACACACTGCACGGGCTGGAAGCCCATATTGCAACCGCCACATTTGGCAGTGTTATATTGTTTTCATCGGTAATTTCTATGTGTGTGGAGTAGGTAGTAGTGTTATATATTGTGGTTAGAATATTATCCGGTGTTGGCGCTGTAAGCAAACTCCGCTCCTGCCATGCTGTGGTAACCGGATCCTGGAACAACTGTGTTAAGCTTGAAACTTCATTAATCACCTGCTGGGCAAACAACACATTGCAACTGCCATAAGCATTACCTTTTGTTGGATCAATGGAATTAAGTGCACTGTAGTTGTTATTGATATAGGTGGCTGAATTTACCACGTTGGATAAAAGTGGGATGGGACAACTCCAGGCAGTACCGTTTACGCCCGGCGCTGCATCGTCCGGTTCATGGCCTACTGCACATTCCATAATAAATAACTGCGAAGTGCCGGAACTATCTGGGCTGTCGCTCTGTCCCCAAAGCACTATGTTGCCATTTGGGTCATCGTTATTGCTGTCGTTCCAGGTATTTACATGCAAGCTGGTAACATTTTTGAACAGGTCGTGTGTGTAAATAGCCGTGAGGGTTGGTAACACTCCGTTTACTTCTAGTTGTTGTTCATTGGGTACAAAATACAGGGTTCCATTGGAAGCAAAGAAAAGATCGGTCATCCCATTACTGCGTGCCGACACGGCCATCGCCATATGCGTTACATCTATGGATAATTTCGAAAGATCAAAGTTGGTAGGATAACCAGGGCCGGTTGCATCACCTGCATTAAATAAAGGTGTATACACCAACGCTCCTGTATTTGCGTTGCAATTATTGGTTCCCAGGGTGTAAACGCCGTTCACACCCTGGTCGCCGGGGCCGCAACCAATGGTACTGGTAAGAGTGCCTGCCTGCACCGTCATTGGAAAATTATGCGGCATCCAGCATTGCATGTCACCACCTGTAAGGGTTTGCCATGTAAGCCCCGTGTAGTCAACAGCATACCTGCTGAGTGTATGCGTGGTGGGATCGGTTACCAGGTCCACAAACGCAAATTGGTTGCTCCCATACCTGGCAAGATATACGTTGTTAACCGGGGCAGTTGCATAGCTGCTATTGTTGACCAGGTCATCAAATTTTACGTATTTCCATCCTGGCGTATAATCCACCCAGGTGTCGGGCGTATTTCCCAAAGAAACATAGAGGTGGTCCTGGCCATTTGCGTGCAGCACCATCACCAGGTCAACACCGCTGCTAACCGGGTCTTGCCCAATGTCGAAGTGGGTTACTGCAACGGCCTGGTTAGGAAAGTCAGTGGTGGCCTTCGCAGTGCTAAGATCAACCTGTATCCAACCGTGTGTGTCACCAGGGACTTCGCAGGTGCAATGGAGAACCCTGTTTTCGTTTAAAGAAAATACCAGGGAATTGCCAGAAGCCGTTTGTACAGCTTCAAACTGAACATCAGGTACTATAACGGTTGATGCCTTTTGGTTATCCATTAACTCGGTCTCATTTATAATTTTCATCGTTTATTATTTTAGGTGGCTTAGCCACGGCTTGTTATTGAATTTTTTTCTGTGTTGATTTCAGGAGGATACATTGTTGTAGGTAACGTTGCATACCAAATCTGAATAAGTAGAAAATCCTGCATTGGTAAACGTGAATGTGTCGCCCCCCGGAAATACAAACTGTTTAGGCATCGACACCGGTACCTGTGTGAAAGCAGATGCAGTTTCCCATGCTACCCATTTGCTTAAAGCGTCTGATACATATCCAGGAATATTGTTTGGATTATCTGAAATATCTATAACCGTTCCACCTGTCCTCGCCAGGTTTACGTTACCCTGCGGATCTACTATTACAGAAAACGTATCTGCAAAAGTCTTGCACAGCGGAGAACCGCCGTAAGGGGTATACCCCTGCAATGCGGAGTTGCCGGTAGCATCCACTCTAATATTAAGCATTTGGGTTAAAGTAAGCGTCTTGCTTAAAAAAGGTGCTGTTGATTCGGGTAATTCTACATCAAGTTGTAACTGGTAGTGGGTTGAAACCGCCATGGTATCATTGGATGAAAACCCGGTTGCACTGCCCTTGCCATTGAATGCATATAGCAATAAAGTGTCAGGGGAACCCGCGGCAAACTGATTCATATCAAATGGCTGCACGCCGTAACTTTTTGCGTAGGTGCCAAAGTCAATATCAACCTGGTATTCTCCTATCACTAAGTTGCCGAAACTTACAGCTGGTATCCAACAGTTCCCAAGCACGTAAGTTTTCAGTTGACTGTCAAAATGGGCGGCAAGACTATCGCGGTTAATGGCCATAGCACCATTATAGCTGGCTACATCGCCTGCATTCAGCCAGTTCCAGTTAAATTGCTTTGAGGCAGGTAAAGTTTTTCCACCCATCGCAAAAAGATAGTTCAGCGTACACTGGCTCAATTGAGCGGCATTGGGGTTGCTGATCACCTTTCCATTGGAGTCTACTACCTGTTCAAAGCAAAAATCCATTGAAGTAGGTACTAAGGTTGCACTGTTTTGCTGCACGATGGAGTAGTTCAACACCGGTGAAACAACACTGTTAAATGCATTGAGGTATGCGGGGATAAATTGCTCCAGCAATGGCGTAAAAATTACGTTGTCTTTTGTTAATACCGGTATAGTGGTAGAAGCATCAATAACAGCCGTGTCAAAATCAAATAGCAACTGGTAAACCGACAGGTCCTGGTTGCCAAGGTACTTCAGTTCATTTTTTACATCCTGACTAAGGTTATCATTGTTTAAAATGTTCTGCAGCGTAATGGTGCTGTTGATGTTATACAAGGAGCTGCCATCACTCTGTTTGGCATTTACCCATTTATTGTTTTGTGTATCAAAAAATACCAGCTGAATATCCTGGCAGCAAAGTGTATACACCACGTTTTGTGTTCCTAAAAGAAACCGGAGATAGGTATAATTAAAAGCGGCAACACTGCCGGGGTTTCCCGGCGTAAATTTAAATGCAAAATAAAAAGTAGTGTTTTTGATTGCATTTACAGATGTAGTGTCTGTGCTTTTTGTGGCCAGCGGGTCAATGTTGCCGGTTAGCACCAACAAAGCAGCCTGGTCAATAACCTGGGGATTGCCTTTGCCGTCTTTAGTAAAGTACAGGGTGGTGGGTGTAAACTTAGTAGCGGAATTGGTATAATATTTTTTCAAAATTCCGTTCAGGCCGTTTACATCAACTGATGATACCGTGTCATAGCCATAGGCTGATAAATAAGATTGTGAAAGTCCCATAATTTTATTTTATTTTGTTTTTAATGTTTGATAATTTTTACTGATGGTGTTTTCAAAGGCATAGCATCTCCATCTGCGACGGTGGCGCATTTTTTTGATTGAATAAATAACAAATCGTAAGGCTAAGAATGCAAGCGTGGACAGAACAAGGAAAGTGCAGGTGTGTTACAGTATTTCAGAACAGTAGTTTAATATAGCAACGCCTGGTATTGTTTCTTCCTGCGCCGGCTAATTCATCTTCATGCCTTTTTCGTTGTGAATCATATCTGTTTGTGTATGCAGTTTTGATTGTGATTGCTGATTATTTTTAATTTGTACTTTGCACGGCTGCATCTGCTATTCCGGGAACGCTGGCTGCATTTGTTACAAGGATTGGCTGCTGCTGCAATGGCGGATTGTTTTCCTTTGTCTTTAATGCCAGGTAAGTAGCGCTGCTAATACCCGTTAATGCCAGCAACGTATCGCTGAGTTCGGGCAGGGCAGATCCTGCAACGGCGCCGGACAGCTTGTACAGGTAAACGATAATTGCAATGATGGTCCATGCAAAATTCTGGAAACGGTGCAGGCTGATGCCGTTCTCGTCTGAAAGTATATCAATAAAAAAACCTTGTGATGGCGTATTCTGGTGTCGGGGCCTGTTATCACTTATCTCATTTTTATCCATAATGGTAGAAGCGACTGCTGTGCCCGCAAAAATTCCCATCAGCACTAATGCTGTTTTATTAATGGAATCCAGGTTAAGGTCGCCTTTGCACAGTGATAAATAAATGTATGCAGAAGCGATGATCACCGTCCAAATACCAAACTGAACTTTGGTAAGACTGAATGGCGCATTAGTGTTCGTCAATTTCCATTTTTTTGTAAGCTGCAGTTTCTGCATATTGACTGCAAATTCCTCATCGTTTGAAATTTCCTCTCTTAAAAGGTTGCTGAAAAATGCCAGTACCAGGAATAGGACGCTGATGGCTGCAATACTGGTCCAGGCGATCACCTGGTTGCTGATGCCTGCAGTCAGGCTGAATAATAGGTGTGTCATAAGTTTTTGTTTTTATTTTTTTTCTGATTAGATTTTAATTAAGCCGGTGAGCGTTCCAAGAATAGTGTTGATGATGGCATTGCGGAATTCATCTATCCTTATTTCGGTTACACCAGACTGTTTGAGTACTTCCAGTTCTTCCAGCGATGCTTCTTCCTGTAAAAGAAATTCAAGATCGTCTTTGGTTAGCGCACCATTTTCTACTTCCTGGGCCCAGTGCTGCAGGTTTTGCTTCATTCCATCAAGGGCTGTTTGTCCTGCCGCTTTGGCTCCGGTAATATAATCCTGCAAGGATTGTTCAGCTACATCTGATACACCAGTTTTAAGGTCTTCGTAGATCTGGTCAAAATTGATAGTCATTGTTGAATGTTTTAAAATGTTTTGAAAATGTTTTTGAATTAATTGGTTGCCTGTTGTGGTTTAATTTTTCCGCTTTCCAGTTGTGAGATCTGATCGAAAGATGAACCGATAACAAGTTGTGATTCTTTCACAAATACATCATCCAGTTTACCTTCTTTTTTCCACCGGGTGATAAAGCCGCCGAATAAATGTCCTGTAGAGTCATTCAATACCGTCCACATCTTTTCTGAAATGGTATTTTTAGGACGGTTCTTTTCATACTCATACATTTTGCTCATTTCGGTTTGTACTTTAAGCACGTCGGCTGCATGTACAGAAAAGCTATCAGTAGCATTGCCCATCACATTGAGCACGTCGACCTTAAGCGATGTGGTTTGCGAATAAGCGTACTGATCAAATTTTGAAATGGTGGAGCATCCTGTTAACAGCAGGAGCATTCCGAAGAAAATTGTTTTTGTTGTTGTCATAATGATTGTGTTTTATAATTTTAAAAAAAAAGTTTATATAGTTATCCTGTGCTGGCTGGCATGGTCTGCTGTCAGTTATTTTTTAATTTTTAAAATGCCGATAGAAAAGTTCAAAGCAACGGGTGTGTATTAGCGGATTATATTATGCTCGGTTTGTCTTCCGGTTTGATGATGCAAAAGTATATTGAAGTGAATGAGTGGACAATAGCTAAAACAGGCTATTCCCTTAAATGTGTTGTGCTTACAGGTATTATGAGTTTACTGGCTGATTATCCAGGACGTTGCCGCGCTCATGGCGCCATAACTAATATTACAGATGTCAGCAGCAATGTTCCCACTCCATTTTACAAGTCCACTTTCAATGCAGCTAAAAAAAAGTTTAGTTATAAATAATAGTATTGTTTGTTTTCAACAATACCTGTATCGCCGTATAAGGTGCTTTGCTTAGCTGCGTGCGGCTGCTATAAGGATGATCGAGCGACCATACCAGGAACAGGCACATGGCAAGGCAACCGGCAAAGAAAGACAGGTAAATTCTTTTATGAAAGGGGGAAATAACATAAAAGAAATAAGAAAATACGACCAGCATTATACTTCCCCATTGCAGAATAAGCCATACCAGTCTGGGGATTTGTGAATGGTTGTAGTTCAACCGGTTTCGTCGCAACTCTGTTATTTTGCTCAGGTCTTCGTCAATTACGCTGAATACATTTCGCTGTAATTCATTTTTTGGCTGCTGCGTAAGCAGCATCAGCCGGAGGCGTGGGATGGCAGCCGACTGATAGTTCTCATCATCATTTTCCATACGCCATTCCTTGTCTTTTACCTGCTGGCAATAGTTATACAATGCCTGGTATATGGGAAGGCGTATTGAGTCGGGCATAGTAGAAGTGTGGGTAATGATATTGTTCATCTTGTCTGCTTCTGCCTGAATGTTTTTTGTGAGGTCTTCATAATTTCCCCATACCGCCACTATAACAAAAGTCAGTATCAATGAGTAGATAAGGCCAACGGCGCCAAACATAATACCCGCTACTTCGTTATTGCGAAAAGGTTTGCTGCGATCCTGCAGCCTGTTAAAAATATACAATCCAAGCTGGGCTGCACCAATAACTGCCATCACGAAAAGGAGGCATATTATGCCAGGAGATATTTCATCCGTTAATCCCGGGAATGTCATGATGGTCATACAATAATTTTTAAAATAGTTCTCCCGTTCCGGCATGGAATGCCGGTTCAGCAGTAAATTATATTTACAAAAAGTTTTAAAATTATGAACCTAACGGCAACCGGTTTTAACAAACATCTGCGGGAGGACAGTTAAATATTGCCATTTTCATTTTCTTATTACGATGCAAAAGTAGAGCGGGGAGATAAAAAGGACAATAGCTAATAAAGGCTACTCCGGAATGGATCAAAAAAAAAGCAACGCGTTAACGTTGCTTTTTAAATGTGCTATCTTTTGGATATAGCTTCCTTATTGAATTGACAGGGTTATTTAACCAGGCCCGTACTAAACAAATCATAGGTCGGCCATGCAGTAACAGCAGGCACATTGTTCCAGAAAATATTTTGTTCGTCGGCAGTAAAATTGGGATCAGCATTGCTGGTGTTTGCTAAAATAATGTAGTTGAAATTTCCCAGTTGCGTTGTGATAGCCATTGTTGTTCCTGTTCCCGGCAATCTTCCATCGTGCCACCAGTTTAATGAATTTATCTCCCACCCACATGCGTATTTGCTATTCGCATCAGAACCTGCCGTCATTGCATTAATGGCTGTTTTAGTGAGAATGGTTTTACCAGACAGTCCATCCACATTTACCATAAACTTTGCCATGTCTGCAGCGGAAGCTACCCATCCATTTGCCGCATCCTGCTGCGAAATATTCACTACGTATGGATTTACGCCAGTTCCATTATAGTATCTTACCTCATTGGGTAATCTTGCTGCAAGCGTGTTGTGCCCTATTTGCATGTCGGCAATACCGCTGGGTTGCAATATTAAATTTTGCACGGCCTGCTCATAAGGAACTCCCGTGATCTTTTCAATTACCCTGCCTAAAACAACATACCCAAAATGGGAGTAATAGAAAGATCTTCCTGGAATTGTGTCCTGCAAAGGCACATTATCCAATCCCCATCCAACAATGTTTTGCGGGCTCAGGTTTAAGTTTTGTCCAAAGGGATCTGTGCTGTCATCGGGCCAGCCGCCTTCTGTATGATGCAATAGTTCTCTTACAGTAATATTAGCAATACCAGGGCCATATGGTTGTGAACCGTAACTGGTGCCAAGAATTCCATTGGGACCGAATACATTCTGATCAAGATTAATCCTGCCCTGGTCCAGCAAGCGCATGATGGCAGCTGAAGTAATTGGTTTGGAAAGAGAAGATATCCTGAACAGGCTTTTGATGGTAGTATTTTGATTATCCTCTAAACTTGCTTTGCCATAAGAATTTAAATAAACCAATTGTTCATTTAGTGTAATGGCAATAGACAGTCCGGGCACATTGTATTTACTCATAAAAACTGCAACGCCCTGGTCAATTGCTGCAATGGAAGTGATAAGATTTACAGTATAGCTAACAGGACTGCTGCCCGGAGCTGCTATCGTATAAGTAACCGGCTTGGAAAAATCGTTTGCCGTAGTGTTGCTTTGTTGCAACACACCATTTACTGTTACGGTTGCCGGAGCAGACAAAGTAAAACTTGCAATAAGTGAAGTGGCGCTTGTTCCGGGCGGAAGAAAGACATTGATGTTGTTACCAGCAATTGCGCCAGTGGATGCAACGGGGATTGAATTTCCTGCTTGTTGAAAAGAAAAGGAAGTAATGGTTACGCTGGTTACGCCTCCACCAGTTGGATCGCCGGATTTTGAGCACGACGTAACAATAGTAGTTACGAAGAAAGCAAATAGCATAACTGCTGCACTCGTGCAGCTTTTTGTTTTGAATAACATAATTATTGTGTTTTATTTTTTAAGGAGATGAAAATTGTCAATGGAACAAAGCGGGCTATTTAACAATAGCGGCTGAATAACCTGTTCCGGTAATTTTTTCTATCAGTTGCGCTTGCACACAGAAACTAAAATTTGAAAGTGCAACACTCGTTCCCGGTTCCTTATTCAATAATAGATTATCAAGCGACCAGCCAATTAATTCTTGTACTGACATGCTTGCGTTAGTAAAAATTGTTTCATGGATACCTTCGTTTTTGAGGCTTGCGGTTGCCTGCAGTAAATCTCTTACAGTTAATTGCAGCACCGCTTCATCGTAAGGAAGTGTGCCGAAAGTGTTTCCAAGAATAGCACCCGGACCAAACACTTTATCATCCATTTTAATTTTTCCTTGCTCTATTAATTTTAACAAGCTGACAGAAGTAGCCTGGTTGGTAAAACTGGTTACGCTGTTATTTTGCAGCAGCGTTGAAGAAGACTGATTGTGTTTGACCATTGTTTTGGTAAAAGACAACAACAGTATTGAGAAAGAAATCAGTAGTAAGATTTTAAGCGTGAGTTTCATGATAAGCTGTTTTAAAATTTGCATAGCAAAAGTAGAAACGGTGCAGGCAGAGGCCTATATGCATTGTTGCTGTTGCTATAAATGTTGTGTCATGCAACTTGCGATCATAAAATGCCTAAGGGGTAACCCTTACATTATCTTTTATAGCAGCAATTAGAAATAAAAAAGCCCGGATAAAAATCCGGGTCGCTCCAATACCAACTGCTTAGTGAAAGATAAATTTGGGTTCAGAAATCACCCAAGGAAGGAATATTTTATTTGAGGTAATGATACTGCCTTTATCATTTTTCGTTACACAAAAATATAATGAAAGCTGGCGCACAATTATACCAGTTGTTGCATATGCTTTCATTATTGTTTCATTTGCCGTATTATTTAAAAATAAGGCCCGGGTAGAAACCCAGGCCGCTCCAAAACTAACTGCTTATGAGAAAGATAAATTTGGGTTCAGAAAGTCACCCAAGGAGGGAATTTATTATTTGTGGCAATGATAGTGTTATCATTTTCGTTACAAAACTATACTGAAAGCCCGGGCATGACTATACCAGTCGTTGCAAATACTTTCATTATTGTCTCAATGCTGTAAAAACTTTACAAAAAAGGCCCGGGTAGAAACCCAGGCCGCTCCAAAACTAACTGCTTATGAGAAAAAAGTTAAACCAGGTAGAGTAACGGTCAGCCCTGAGGTACTGACCGTGTTTGTCCTTATTGTATAATATTGAATGAAAAAAGTAACGTGGTAACAAACAGAAGCGAAAGGCCCGCGAGAAAAACTGCGTCTGCAATATTTTCCAGCCAGGTGCTTTTTTTATGAACCCAGCGAATAGACAAGAAAGACAAAATGCAACTTGCCATGAATAATAGAATGCACATGGCAGCTATTTCATCAATAATTGTTTCGTTGGCTTTGCCCAATACCTTTATAGAGGTAAGTACAATAAAACTAATGCCCAGCAGGTTTGATGAAACGCTCAGGATATGTCCTGATTTTTCGGCGTGCTGTTTGGCAGGCGCATTGGTTTTCGTTTCCTGTGTGTCCGCTAAAAATCTGTCAAGATTTTTATGGTGCTGCAATTTCATATTTATGCGTTGTTTCAATGTTTTATAAAATCAGGTTGAAAATAAGATAGAGCAGCAGCACGATGCAAACAACGGCGTCATACAAAGTTGCGGTCAGTTCATTATCGCCAAAAGTCTCTCTAAGTGAATGCTGCACAGCCGCCAGTCCGAAAAATATACTGCAGCTAATGGCCGCGAGTATGCGCCAGCTATCATTAAGTAATGAAAGAATGCCCATTACCCCCAGTGCAATATTGGCAAAGCCAAGTTCGCGTATAATCACATAAGTTTCGGGCTTTAAGAGCCTGAATATTTTAGTAGCGGTAAACTCCGGGTTGGATGCTTGCTTTATACCAGCTGTAAAAAGACGGATGCCTGCTGCCCAAAAGATAAACCACTTCACAAACAAGCCCGGGCTCATGGGCATTTTTTCCAGAAAGCTTTCTGTAATCAATGATGCAAAAGGCAGGATGAGTAACAGTCCTATGTTCATCATGAGATAAGCCTTATTTATCTTGCCCGGGTTTTTGCTTTCTATACGTTTTTGTTCTATGTCCTTATTCATTGCATTCCATGTTGATCTTCTGCTGCAGCAATACTGTTATTCATCCTGCACCCGAAATATTTTTTAGAATTTATTATTTTAAAAAGCCGTCGGCCTTCATTTTGGCGCGTGCCGCATTGCATACATCTTCAAATAAGGGTATTCTGCCGCCGGGGTTTGTGGTGCTTGTATTGGCAGACCATACCAGTTTATTTTCCAGCACTGAAAAAACGGTTACCTGCACCATCCATGTTCTTTCAGTTGCAACATGGCCAGGTGTGCCCGGGTTAACAAAAGTTGCTCCCCATCCGTTGTGCCAGTAGCCACCCCATGTGTGATAATAGGTTGGCATCTGGCCCGGCACATAATGCTGGTTTACATTTTCGTTTGTTTGGCGGATAATAACAATACCGTCATACCCTTGCGATTTAAGCTCCTGGTTATAAATTTCTTCATCTTTATTCAACGGGTCCGCTCCAAAAACCACGTAAGACTGAGTAGCCATACCAGGATACAACGAAACCATGTAATCTTCTACCTGTCTGCGTACCGTAGGGTCGTAAATAAGAGCCGCTACAACAATTTTATGGATGGAGGGATTTTGAATACTGGTGGTTGGATCTTTCCAGCTGTTAACAATTTGAGAAGGCGCGGCGCAGGAAAAAAATATACTGCTGGCGGCAAATAATACGAATAACATTTTCTGTTTCATGATGTTTCTTTTAATAAGTATTTGTGTTGATTAAATAATTTTGGATATTTGAGCAATTGCGAATGCAAAACTATTAACACACTGGTACTGAGGATATACCAGTTGTTGCAAAGCCTGTAAATATTGTGTCAAGGGATGTAAAAAAAAATTTATTTGGGCTGGCGCACAAAATCGCCCGGCGTTACGCCATAAACTTCACGGAAAGATTTTGTAAAATAAGCGGGACTGCTAAAACCTGTCTTGTAGGCCGTTTCAGAACTGCTGAACCCCTCTTTCAAAAAGAAAGTAGCTTTTTTGAGCCGGTAGTTTCTGACCACTTCGGTGGTCGTCATCCCGGTAATGTTTTTCAATTTGCGGTGCAGACTACTGCGGCTGATGTTCATAAGATCGGCCACCTGTTCAACGCCAAACAATGAATCGTCTATATGCTCATCCAGCAGCTCGTACAATTTTGTAATAAAAATATCCTGTATGACCGGTGCCGGCGCTGGATTGTTTCCAGGAAAAGCAAGTTCCTGCTGTATGCGCTCCCGCAGTTTTTGTTGACGTTCCAACTGGTTGCGCATTCGTAACAATAATTCGGTAGGATAAAATGGCTTTGCGAGGTAATCATCTGCACCTTTTGTCAATCCCTCTATCATGTTGTCATGCGTTGCCTTAGCTGTTAGCATGATAACTGGTATATGGCTGGTACGGATATCTGATTTCACCCTGCTGCAAAATTCATAGCCGTCCATTACCGGCATCATTACATCACTGATGATAATATCGGGCATCACTGTTACAGCTTCCTCCAAACCGAGTGCGCCATTTAAGGCATGGGTAATTTCATAATCATCTTTTAATACAGCTGCAATAAATCCGGCCAAAGAAGTGTTGTCTTCCACTATTAAAACCTGGGGTCGTTTGTCATCTGTTTCCGGATTTTTTTCAAGCAAGCCTTCTTCATCCACCAGTAAAGAAGAAGAGATTTGTTCTTCTTCACTGATTCGGAAAGGCATCAGCACAGTAAAAGTTGTTCCTGAAGCCGATTCATCGGCCGAAGTACTGCTTTTTACATCAATGTCTCCATCCATTTGCTGTATCAGTTCTTTTACGAGCGAAAGGCCAATGCCGGTGCCGTTATTCCATTCTTCTTTCGACAGTTTATTATTTTCCCCAACCTGGTAAAAACGATCAAATATATGCGGCAGCCTGTCTGCAGGTATGCCAATGCCCGTATCTGTTACCGCCAATTGCAGTGAATTATTTTTTTCAGCTAATAAAATCTCCACCTTGCCTCCTGCTGGTGTAAACTTTAACGCATTGGAAACAAGATTGTAAACAATGCGTTCAACTGCGTCTGCATAAAACCAGCAATCAGACAAAACAGTTTTATCTGTAAAAGAAAGTTCTATGTCTTTGGCCCCTGCGTCTGCTTCAAATGAATAAACAATAGTCCCCGCAACACTTGCAGGATTTCCTCTTTGCTCCTGCAGCTTCATTGCTTTCGCTTCCAGCTTAGAAAGATCCATTAACCTGTTTATTAAAACAAGCAGTTGTTTTGCATTGGCAAGAATTGTCTCAGTATATTTTTTTTGCTGCGGATTATTTGACTGCGCCGCTTTTAATTGTTCCGCCGGCCCCATGATAAGTGTAAGCGGTGTTCGGAACTCATGCGTAATATTGGCAAAAAACCTGGTCTTCATGTCATCAATTTCTTTCAGTTGCAGTGCCTCCTTTTCTTTCAAAATCATTTCCTGCTTCATTAACATCCTGCTTACGCGAAAACGAATGAATATCCATGTAAGACCAGCAAGTATAATAGTGTAACACACAAAAGCCATTTTGGTAGCCCACCATGGCGGATTTATTTTCAGTTTAATTTCTTTTATATGGCTGCTCCACTTGCCGGAAGTATTGCTGGCATTTACCAAAAAAGTATAACTGCCTGGTGGGATTTTGGTATAATTAGCCTGGTGATTATTGCCTGCAATGATCCAATCATTATCATACCCTTGTAATTTATAACGGTACTGCAAATCCTGCGGCTGACTGAATTCAAGCCCTGCAAATCCAATATTCAATGTATTCTGTTCATAGAGTAATACAAGCCGGTCAAGTGCATTGAGGGGAAGCGGCAGAATTTTTTTTACATCAGCTTGTGCAATGTCTTTGTTATTAATTTTTATATCGGTAAAGGCAACGGCTGGTTCAAACGCATCATTCTTCATCAGCAGCGGATTAAAAACTGTCCAGCCATCTGTGCCACCAAATATTAAACGATCATCGGGCAATGCCAACTGATGAAACCTGTTGAATTCATCGCCGGGCAGACCGTGCAATGTATGAAACACCCGCGTTTCGTGCGTAACCGGATCAAAACGACATATCCCTTTATTGGTGCTGAGCCAGAGGTTATTGTTCCTGTCAGATAATATTGCATACACGGTATTATCCGGCAGGCCATCTTTTACTGAATACACTTCGCATTTCAATGTTTTTTTATTCAGCGATATCAAACCCTGGTAACTACCAATCCATACAATGTCCGGTCGTAAAGGATCTGCACGAAAACCAAGCAATTGATTAGCTGGTAATGAGCCTGGTTCTGCCCTTTCTTTTAATTGATGGATCTCTTTTGATTGTATAATAATTTTAACAAGACCATTATTCGCAGTGGTTATCCATATATTTTTGTCATCGGCAAGTACATCTTGCGGAAGCGCTGCTGCTCCAAATCTTTTCCTGAAAAGATCGGGGCCTAAGAAATTCTCCCATGTTTGCGTTGCTGTATTAAACACCAGGATGTTGCCTTTGTATCCAACAACAAGCAATCTTCCGTCGGGTAAAAATGTAATTCCTTTTATACCAATGCCTGGTTCACTGCCATCTGATACCGGTACATGTGGAAGACGTACAAATTTTTTCTGTGTACTGTCATAATAACAAACATATTCTTTCAAAGCAAGGTATAAACGCTTGTTGCCGTTGTATGCAGAACGAATATGATAACCAGCTGCAGAAAAAAGACTGTCTTTGGGTGTCCAGCCAAACATTTTAAAAATATCAATGCCCAGCTCCTGCTGAAACATATCAATGCCAAAATCTTTTCTGTACGTAAAAGCCTGGAAGAAGGGTGTAGCAAGATCTATCTGGTGAAGCCCGCCGGCATTTGTTCCTAACCAGATTAAGCCGGAATGATCTACCAAAAAAGATTTAACATCACCCAGGTTTTCTTTAAGTGTTTTGCCGATGGATGTGAGCCCGGTCTTATCGCTGTACCTGTATACCTTTCCATAGTTCTCAAAATAGTCCTGCCCGTCGGGACTGGATCTGATCCAACGTGCTCCCATATAAGCAGTATTAGGCAAGGCAACAGAGCGGAACGCATGCGTTAAAGGATTGAAAAAAAACAAACTGCTCCTGTCTCCCCACATCAGTTCGCTGTTGCCGCGTTCATACAAGTCAACAGCAATTGCATCTGATCCGGGAAATGCGCCATAGTCTTGCATATAAGGGATGGACCAGTTGATAAGTTGTTTTGTTTTTTTATCATACCGGCTGATTGCTTGCTGTGTCAGCATCCATATTGCATTGTCTTTCGCTTGTGTGATAGCCCTTACGGTGTCACCCGGTAATCCCCCATGCTTTTTATCAATGATGTCAATTTTTTTATTCCTGCTGTCGTAACTGTTTATGCCGTCTCCTCTTTTTATTCCCCAAAATATTTTTTCATCGTCCACTATCCAGCCCCGGCGTATAAACTGAATGCCCGGTTGGCTGGGAAGATTGCCCTGCAGCAGGTGTGTAATTTTTTCTGTGACGGGATCCACGCCATCAATTTCGCCCGATTCATGTTCTATCCACAATGCGTTGTGACGGCCTTTTTCCATCCAGATAATTAAATTGGATGCAAGTGTTGTACTGTCGTGCGGATTATGCTGAAAGACTTTGAACTGGTTACCATCATACCGCGCCAATCCACCGCGGGTTCCTATCCAGATAAAGGAAGAATCATCCTGCACAAGACCGGAAACAAAAGATTGTGGCAAACCATCCTTTGCAGAAAGGGTGCGCAGGGATTGTGCTGATAAAGAGATGTTGCCCGTAAGCAACAACGCTATACCGCTCAACCATCTGCACACAGGTATTGGTTGTATAAGGGATGAATAAACAGTCACAACAAAAAATATATTATCAAATATACCAATTTGATTAGTAGCTTTTTTTCGGGATTGGTTTTTAGCAGAAACATTTATCGTCTAAACGTTTCCATGTAGATACAAGTGTTCAGCGGCAGACTGCAGCATATCGTATGCAAAAAAATACCCGGCTGGTTGCAGCAATGACGCTATCTGTAAACCACAGTGTTTTATTCACCGGATTTTTGACTGGATACATCAGATAAGGAATTTGCGTATAAATACAGGATAGCCCGTTTTAGCTATTGCTGACCATTGCTTTCCGTAATATTTTTGCCAAACAATCATTAATAACAATTAAAAAAAGGCTATGCAAAAGAAAGAACAACAACTGTCATCATTAGCACCTGATGATGACAGTTTACCTGAAAACAACTTTTTTTCAGATGAACATTTTCAGGAGAATATACAATTCGACGAAAGCAATTTGTATACCATTCCTTTCAGGTACTTATGTACTGTACACAGCAAGCTGTACAACAATTCTGCGCTGTCTTTATTGTGCACTGTTTTTAACGTGTAGCCTGTTTTGGCTATTGACAGGCGTTTCGTGCAGTACTACCTTTGGGTAAATATTTTAATAACCAGATCAGTTGTAAAATATTTTTTTTCTTAGCCGTTAATCTAATTCGTTCACCCGCCATTTCCTGTTACATCCTGTATCATTTTTAAAAATGCACCAATGTGTGCACAGGGCTTTTATTGCACATATAAAAACAATTTTATATACCAGTATCAATTTTATAACATTCAAATTTTAAAAAGCATAACAAAAATTAAATAAAACATTAAAACAAAAATTATGAGCGTTCAGCAATCAAACATCACAGATCTCAATTACGACCTTGTAGTAGGCGTATCCCAAACCGGCATGAATGGTATTATGAAAAACTATTATCAAAATGCCAGGGCAAATTTCCAGCAGCAGACTTCTTATTTTATGAAAAATCAATACGGCGAAAAATTTATGCCTACTGATGAAAGTACTGCATTAGCGGCTTTAGGTATAGATCCCTTCACTATTACTTCATGGAACGGGCAGGGTACCATGCCGGCAACAGTGCAGCAATGCGTTAACGCAGGTTTTAATGCGGCATTCAGGTTTACACCCGGCGACCCCGGCGATCCGAATGCAAATCCCCCGACCTTTCCGGTTGGTGATTACACTTACCTTACTTATGTACCCAATGCGCCGGTTTATGGATCAGAGGCGGTGTTTAGTTACACACTTTGTTGTTCAGACATCCAGGTAGTATATTGGGATGCTACAGACAATGTGTGGGTAAATTACACACAGCCTTCTACGCCAGGTTCACCGATATCATCTATTGTAAAATTCGCAGGTTATGCTGTGGCGGGTACTAAAACTGTGGCCTATAACCCATCGGACAATACCCTTCCCCCGGATGTAAAAGCACAGGCAGAAGCGTTGCAGGCTAAGAATATTTCTTTCGCTATTCAGCAGGTGCCGTTCCAGTGGGACACCATGGAGCCAAGCGAGCATGCCAGTCTTCCTTTTATGCCAAAACTTAATCAGTTCTATTTTGAGTGGCTGGGGACGTCGTTTATATACGCCTACGCGCAGGCTTTAGAAAATTCTTCACAAAATCAGCCTGTATTCTGTTATGCTTTACAACAAACAAACCAGTCTGATCAAACCGTGCTCAATCCAACCAATTTGCAGGTGACAATGGAGCAATTGGTGGACGCTAATGGCAATGTTATCAGCAACCCCACGCCAGCGCAGGCTGTTCTTGATTCGTTTAATTATATCTGCTCCATTAATGGCAGCAAGCCTGTGCCTGCGCAGCAGTTTAACTGGAACTGGTTTGATACGCTTGCGGATATCAATGGCAATAGTTCCTACAACGGCGCATTAGCCATGAGTAAATTCACATTGGGCAAAGCATTCTTTAACCAACTGAAGGATTATGTTCAGAATAATTGCTGGGTACCGCAGATTACATGCGCCGGCATTAACGGAAAAGATGCCTGGAGTTTTTCCATGACAGGTGCAGGTCCGCTGCATTCAGACCCGGTTATGGAAAACAATAGTGACAATTACTTCCTGTTTTTTACGTATGCACCGCAACCGGTTACCGTACATGGAGTTGTTAACACCAGCGATTATGTAACAATTAGCCCGCAGTTCCAGTTAAGTGTTTCCATAAAAGATACCAAAACCATTACGGTTTTCCAGTGGGCGAAGTTTACCTATACGATCAGTCTGAACGGCGAGGAAGCGATGACGGGTGTTCCTTTAGACAATTCTTACACCGAAGATTATACGGTATCCGTTACGGGAACCGGCACGCTCGTTTTCCAGGCAGGCACACCTGATATTGAAAAACAGGGTAACCAGGAACTAGTACCTTATCTCACAGATGCAGAATCAGCACAATTGCAGAAGTCTATAGTCGGTACCGAAAGCAGCATGCAGTCTGCCGGCCTTTCGGCAGAACCATTAGGAAGTACCCAGCAGGTAATCTTCCCGGGTGGATCGGTATTCTCTTTTTATGATGTACAGTTTACACCTAAAAATGACCTTGCCTGCAAGATCAATTATGAGAAAACAACAAGTTAATCACACTTCTGATTACTAAACAAACAAATTAATAAACATGGCTACGGGCAGCAAATACGTCTGCCTGTAGCTTCAAAACAATAAACAATGAAAATCGTAAATGAAACCGAGTTGATGAACAATCAAAAGGCATCAGCCACTATTACACCCGACGTGGAATTTGAAGCGGTGGAAACATCCGCCGGCAATTCAGTACTATTCTCCATCAGTTCAGAAAATATTTTTTACTGCACCTGTGAAGTGCCCGGTGATACGCATGGATGGACACGGGCAGATATGAGTTCTATACTTGCTACCGGCAACTTCCAGGGAAAGACCATACAGGCCAAAAGTTTTGACGTAGGTCAGGACCTGAGCGCAGGCACTATTGACCTGGCGCTGGTAATAACCGTTGACGGACAGGATTACCTGTATATCGCCAACAATGTTTCGGATTCAAACCTGGCAGGTATAAGAGGTGCATGGCAACAATTTCCATTTGATGACCAGGGCGCTATGCAACTTGCGGGCAAACCGATCAATGATGTATTTGTAACAAGGGCAGATGGCCAGATGTATGTATTTGCCGATATCAACACCAGGGATGCCACCAATACACTTACCCGGTATGCAGTTGACCAATCCAACACCATTATGGTTAATATACTGGGTTTTCAGCAAGCCTGGATACCACATGGTATGGCAATGGATGCACAGGCAGGCGCCATCAGCAATGCTATTGGCTGCGGCCCTGATGATGCAGCATCAGGAGGCATTTATACCCTTTGTAACATTGCCAATATTCCACAGCTGCAATATGCTGCAATCTTTAACAATGATGATCCCGGAGGCCCGGCTTTTCCTGTTAATTTCCAATTGCCTTCCGGAACAGAAGCTACCTGCAGGGCGATGGCTGTATCAGCTTCTGCACAAGCACCTTACACTGACCTGTTTTTTGCTACCAATACTACTGTAAACGGCGTAGCTACGGGTGCCTTGTACTTTATACCGGCTGCCAGCCAGCTTGTGTCCGGCGGCAAATTGCCGGCGTTTACCCAGGTATTTACGAATGACCTGTTGTATAACATTCAAAGCCTGCATGTCGATAACTGGAACAACAATATTGTACTGTGGGGGCAAAGCAAATACGCAGACCCCACCACCCATATTACCACGTCACAATTATTTGTGATGGAATGTGTGCGGGGACAGGAAACAAATGTAAATGCATGGAGCTATCCAATACCGTTATTGTTCGATGTAGAAAACTCCGCTACCTACATTAACAGCACCTTCAGTTCACACAGTGCTATCGATCCCGCAAATGGCAATGCCTATGGCAGTTGCAGTGTGATTTTTGCGCACCAGGCAGGCGGTTCACTCGTCAAACTTTTCCAGGACCCGGTTACCTCCGCCTGGCAACAACGCTTCTTACTAACAGAGCCGCTGGATGTGCAAACTGAAATATTTGATACAACCACTTACTCTACGCACATAGAAATCACAGATGATTACAACACCACTCAAATAAATGTGCCGGTTGCCGTATGGGCCTCCAGCCCCTGCAGTGTGCATATTAACGATGCCACAAATACCGATGCTTATTTTAACCTGGACACGGAAAAGCCTTTATTGCTTACAACAGATACTACGGGTAATGTTACCATCATGCAGCAAGTGGACAGTATTGGCGGTATCGCCTATTATGTGGCTGTGCAGGATCCCGCTACAAAGCAGGTATATACCCAGGCTATCAATCCAATGACTAATACCGTTTCAAGGCTAAACACCCAGGTGCCTGACAGCAACAAGGATTACTTGCAGGGTGTACCCGTTAGCGCCTCCGATGGTACACAGTCGCTGTTGGTAAGCAGTGCTCATAATTCTTCTACTGCCACCACATCCAATAATATCAGCACCATTTGCAAGCAGAATGCCAATCTTAACCAGGATGGCCTTGCAACAGGGCAGTCATGGCCGAATGCAGCATCTGTAGCTGCCGCATTTGCCAGTGTTCAGGCTGTCAGCCTTTCAGCTGGGAAGCCTGCTGTCCCACCGGCAATTAAACCGATTGTAAAAAGAATGGCCAGACCCGACAGACGGTTCAGGGACATACGCTTCAATCCCAAAACAGATAAAATATGGGGCTGGACGTTTGGTAAAGAAGCCGCTCATTATGAAGGTATTGATGCAGTAAAGGCCCTGGGCGTTGTACTGAATGCCGATAGCAGCCTTTCACTACAACTACCAAATGCTGAACTGGGAAGCATTTTCGGCAACATTGAAGCCAAAATAGGACATATCGTTAAATGGATGAAAACCGAAGCCCATAACCTGGAACAGGCCGTTGTAACGTTTACAGATGGTGTGATTGACTGCGTGTTAAAAATAGCAGGCAATTTCTATCATTTTTTAGCAAAATGCGCCAACGATATTGTTAACCTGGTGCATACCGTACTCAATGCTATTGAAACAGCTTTTGACGACATTGTGAAATGGATAGGATTTATATTCGAGTATAAGGATATTCTCAATACACACAATGTAATGAAAAACCTTATGCTGCTGTATCTTGATAGTAGCATCACTAATGCTTCTTCTCTGAAAGGTAAACTGCAAAGTATGTTTACCGGCCTTGAAAATAACCTTAATCAACTAGTAGGCCTGCCGCAGATTGATACTACACAGCAAAGCAATTCGGCACAGGCCTCCAAACCATCCGCAGCCAATACACCACAGGCCAACTGGGGAACGCACAAGTTAAAAAGTAATGGAGGCAATGCAAGTTCCGGCAACTACAATCCTCCCAATACAGGCGATGACCCTTCCGGCGGGCTTCTGGCAGCTTTCCATGATATTGTACAGGGAGAAAAGGATACGTTCACTGATCTAAAAAATAACCTGGCCTCGATAATAGACAATTTTCAAACGACCAGTGCCAGCGAATTGTTTGAAAAAATACTGGTCACCATTACAGATTTCCTCTTAAACCAGGCGGGTACCCTGCTGGCGGCCGGCGCAGACGCTATGGCTGGCTTTGCCTCTTTTGTAAAAGAAACGCTTACTGCCACTATTGATATCCCGGTCATTTCATGGCTGTATGGAAAAATTTCAGGTGGCGCACCCTTTAGCATACTTGACCTCTGCTGTTTGATAGCAGCCATACCTGCAACCATCGTTTATAAAGTACTGGAAGGCGCTGCTCCTTATCCTGATAGTGATGAAACAACCCAACAACTGATAAATGCACCTGACCTGGCAACCATTCAAAGCATTTGGGCGCAACCACTGGATACAATTAATAGTGGCCTGCTTGGCCATGGTGGTGGCGGCAGTGCCACCCAGACACGGTACGATACGGCCGTTAAAGTAAGCAACATCTTTGGCATGATAGGCGCTGTTGGCGTTTCTATTACTACTACCGCCAAATCAGGATTGTTTCCAGGCTTAAAAGATAACAAGTATATTAATATCATCAACAGTGTTTGTTTCCTGATGTATGTTTTACCGGATGTAACACAATCCACACAATCGCTTAACAGCGATATTACCTGGTACAACCTGATCAATACAGAGATGACCTATATGGCCGTATTGAAAACAGGCGTAGATGCTGTAGGGGGATGGGGATGGGGATGGAGCGAACTGTGGAGCGAGGCGTCGCCCGCGGCAGATTTTGCAATAAACCTGTTGTGGCAGGTACCCACATGTGCCGGTTTTTATTCTTCGGTAACTGCAGATCACCGGGAGCAAAACTGGGCAAATGGGGTACTTTGTATGACGGGGGGATCGGCATTTGATTTCAGCGGCATTTTGTCACTGGCATTACAAATAGCGCAGGAGGATGAAGACCCTACAACCGGCCCGATAGCCATCGGCGTTGCCTGTGCAGCCATCAGCCTGTTCAATGTTATTTGGGGTACATCCTGTATATTGGAATCCTGGGGCCCGCTTACACCGCCACCTCCACTCAGTTCAAATTAGAATGGCAGTCGTAAAAACAATTTCACTGGCGCAGCAATCCTGTTGCGCCTTTTTTTTCTGTTGCAACAATATTTATAATAAATGTTATAGCAGTTACAGGCATGCGCTCCGTGCCACATTAATTTTGCAGCATCAAAAACAAAAAACTTATTGCCATGTTCACATTTTCAACTTTATCACTGCTGCTTGCAATTGCAATCATGCTGCACGTTACTGAGGAATTTCTTTTCCCCGGCGGATTTATAGAATGGTACCAGTTCCTGGTACCATCAAAACAAAAGGAACAAGACCCGGTTATCTTGTATGGATCAATACGGTGATGACAGGCATGTGTGTGCTGCCTTTCTATTTTGGAGATACTTTACACGGGGTGTCCATTTGGTTTTGCGTGGTCATCATTGAGCCATCAATGCCTGCTTTCATATTTGGAGCGTTATCAAATTGAAAAAATATTCCCCTGGTGTGGCAACAGGCTTTCTGCTTTACATACCATTGTTTATTGCCGGAAGCAAAGTATTTCTTTCATCGTGTCTTATCAGTTAGCAGGGTGCAATTGTACTTACGGTTGCAGCAACCGGCTATCATATCTTTTCTGTTTTCAGGCAAGCCCGGTAACAAATTGCCTGGATTATACTGAAGGGTTATAGCAATATCACAAACAACAACATGAATTTGCTTTCTTATATTGGTCTTCGCTGAGGTTTTCCCCGCATCAAAACAAAAGCACTTCGTAAAGCCGGAGTGCTTTTTCGCTTTTGTCATACTGTATGTCTTCATCATCACTATTGAAGCACATTGGCCTGCTTATCCACATACCTGCTTTTATAGTTTTTTTCTGCAAGTGCTTTCCGGTTAATTTTAAAGAACTATACGGTTGGCATTCATCATGTTCTATCCAAAACCGAAGTTTCAATTATTTTGTGTGGCATGGTTGCTGGTTTTATCACTGGCAGGCAATTGCGTCTTTGCCCAGTTATCTACAACATTACAATTTGAATCTTTTACCATCAATGACGGCCTCTCGCAGGGTTTTATCAGCGGCATTGTGCAGGATAAAAAAGGTTTTATGTGGTTTGCCACGGCTGACGGGCTCAACAAATATGATGGTTATCATTTCACAGTATATCATCATGATCCGGACGATTCAAGCACGCTTGCAAGTGACGATCTGACTTTTGTTTTTGAAGATTCGAAGGAACGGTTGTGGGTTGGCACCCGCAATAACGGGTTGGATTTATTTGATCGCGCCAACAGTTATTTCAAGCATATAAGGCTTGGAAAACATAGCAGCCTGCGATCAGAAGCAATATTGGGCATTACAGAAGACAGATCCGGCATACTTTGGGTAAGGACGGACGAAGATGTAGACCGGCTGGAGATCACAAAAAAAAATGCTTCACCATGGCAGGATTCTATTGTCATCGCCCATATTAAACCAGACAACATTTTTCTCTCAACTAAAAAACAACATAGTTCTGCTAACGTATTTGCCGACAGCCGCAATCACGTTTACCTGATAACCAATACCAGTGTAGCGGAAATTGTTTATAATCCGATGGACGGTTCTTACCGGCTGGAAAGAAGGTTTAAAATACAGGTAATAGATTCAAACTTCATTCCGCAAATGCTGGAAGATAACGTTAACCATTGCCTCTTGCTGAATACAAAGCAAATTATAAAATTCCCGGATTATGATTTTACAGATCCGCAATTACTATATACATACACCAAAGATTTCATGCCATATTCCATGGCCTGGACGATTGATAAAAACCAGGTGCTTTGGCTGGCAGACAGTCGTAGCGTTCACCAGATTAGTATTAGAACAGGCGTCAAAAAAATTGTAACAACAACAGACCCTGATAAAGAAAAGGCAATGCAACTTGCCAATTTTTTTTATACAGATCATAAAGACGTTTTCTGGATCGGCACCGCAGGGTTTGGCCTTTTAAAATTCGATCCCCAAACTGCAAAGTTTCATCACTTGATGCCCGGCGTGCCCACTTACCGTATTGCCGAAGCTAACAACGGACTTATCATTACCAATAATTTTAAGCTGCTTGCTATAGATACTATTTTGCCAACCGGCAGTAATGGCTTAATTGATATTCCGGTTCTCAAAAAAGAATTTCCAAATGGAAGTGTAACAAGTTTCGCCAAAGACAGTTCAGGAAATCTCTGGATAGGTGCGGATGAAAGCCGTCTTCTTAAATATGATCAACAAACCCAAAAATCAACGGTATATAAACTTCCTTTTGCAGACAGTGCTTCTATGCCTTTTCCTGTTTATGCAGACCGCCATAACAAAATATGGATGGGCTATAATGAGTTTTTTGTGCGGTACGATCCTGTCTCAAATATGTTTTCAAAATTCAATTATCCTTTAAAATCATTATCCTATGACCGGAGTTTCCTCCAATGCATTTATGAAGACGGCAATGTTTTATGGCTGGGTTCAGTCAATGGTGTTTTTTCATTTGACATGAATAAACAGCAGATGACCCATTATTACTTTTACCAGTATGGGGACAAACATTCTATCAGCAACAATAATATCTATTCGTTTTGTAATGATATTAAAAACCCCGGAAGGTATTTATGGATTGGTACCAAAGGAGGTGGCCTAAACCGGCTGGATAAACAAACAGGAAAATTTGCACGGTATACAACCAAAGACGGCCTTTCCAATAACGTTGTGTACGGCATTTTGCCCGGCAATGACGGCAATTTATGGGTAAGCACCAACAAAGGAATCTCTTCATTTAATCCCCTGCTTAATTTTTTCAGAAATTATGATGTAAACGACGGTCTGCAGGGCAACGAGTTTAACCGTTATGCTTATTGTAAAACAGAAAATGGTTTACTGGTTTTCGGTGGTATGAATGGTATTAGCTATTTTTCTCCCGAAACAATAAAGCCGCTGGATGCGCCGGATGTGCAGTTAACTGGTTTTTTGCTGTTCAACAAGCCCGTAAATCTTACGTTGCCAAATTCACCTTTAAAAAGAGATATAGGGTATACACAAAAAATAACGCTGGAGTACAGTCAGAATGTAGCAACTTTTCAATTTGCAGCTATGGATTACCGAAAACATGGAAATATCAATTACCGTTACCGGATGGAAGGTTTTGATAAAGAATGGATCTATGCAGGCAAAGCACACGAAGCCACCTATACCAATCTTGATCCGGGCACTTACCGGTTTATCGTGCAGGCATCCTTTGAAAATAATACATGGGGCGTCAGGTACACATCGCTGCATGTTACAATTATACCGCCCTGGTGGAAGACCTGGTGGTTTTATTTATTGGCTGTTTCCTTTACTGTTGCTATACTCTATGCGCTTTACAGGTTTCGTATTTATCAACTGACCCGGCTTGACAGGCTGCGCAACCGTATTGCCAGGGATTTGCATGATGAAGTAGGGTCTTCTATCAGCACCATTTCTATTTATTCTAAAATAGTGCAGCAGCAAATTGCCAGCAAAACTTTCAACAATGAACCGCTTGTGAAAAAAATAAATGATTACGCTGCAGAGATCATGGAATCTATGAGCGATATCGTTTGGAACATCAATACAAAAAATGATGCTTTTGAGCATATCATCAGCCGCATGCGCGAACATGCTTACCAGCTTTTTGAAGCCAAAGAATACCTTGTATACTTTGAGTTTGACGAACGGCTGAATAAAACGAAACTGAATATGGAAAAGCGGCGCGAATTTTATCTTATCTACAAAGAGGCACTAAACAATATTGTGAAATACGCCAACGGCAAAAACGCGAGTATTATTTTAACAGAAAATAGTGCGGGTATACAACTTATTATTAAGGACGATGGAATTGGATTTGATGTAAATACCATTAAAAAAACAGGCAATGGCCTCAGCAATATGCAGGTACGCGCAGCCGCACTCAATGGAAAGCTGACTATCAGTTCACGACCCGGAACAGGCACAGAACTTGTGCTAACGTTTTAATTGCAACCAATAGCCTGATCTTGCTATTGCTGCAGAAAACCTTACTTTTAACTTTGCGCTATTCACAAGGGAATAGCATAAACAAAAACACTTACAATTATCCCTTCGTAAACTTAGTTGTTATGATTACAATTGTCATTTTTGACGATCACCAGGAAAGACGTGATGCGTTGAAATTAATGATCAGCCTGCAGGATGATATGGAATGCATTGGCGATTATGAAGATTGCACCAACCTGGTCAATGATTTGAAAGAGAATCAACCACAGGTAATTCTTATGGATATTCATATGCCTGGTACGGATGGCATTGAAGGTGTAAAATTGGTGCGCCGGCATTATCCTGGCATCTTTATCATTATGCAAACTGTTTTTGAAGATGATGAAAGAATATTTAATGCTATACAGGCAGGTGCACATGGATATATTTTAAAAAACGCCTCCAACGATAAAATGATTGAAGGAATAAAAGACGTCGTAAATGGCGGTGCACCAATGACGCCTACCATTGCGCGCCGGGTACTGACTTTCTTTGGAAAGAAACCCGCCAATACCAATAAAGAGTATGATTTGTCGAAGCGCGAAACCGAACTGCTGACATTGCTGGTAAAAGGCTTTAGTCACAAAATGATCGCTGCAGAACTTAACATTTCCATTTTCACTGTCAATAATCACATAAAAAATATTTATCAGAAAATGCAGGTGCACAGCGTATCAGAAGCAGTAGCTGTGGCCATACAGAAAAATGTTATTTAGATTTATCAAAAAGTGATTACCCTCTGTAAATCTGCTTCAGCACCCGCTAATATTGAAATCTGATCGTAACTGTTCAGCTTTCGGTCAGGTTGCAAATTTCAGGCGCCTGTCCCATTTATTTATTCAACTTTTATTTCTTCTGTATAATGCGCTTTCCCGGCGCATAATGTCTTGTTTATCAATGAGCACAGATAAATTGTTACTGCACTGAAACAATAGTGACAGTCAATGACACATACTTTACAGCCCCTGAAACAATATTGATAGTATACGCAACATCTGGTATAGCCCTCCGAACGCAAAATTGCCAGTTTTGCATTACGATAATTTACTGCGCAGGTAATCAATTGGCACCCTATTCAACTAATAAAATGAATGGTATGATAATAATTATTGCAACGCTGGTGGGCGGCGTCATCGCCTTCTTCAAACACAGAAAGGAAACCGCAAGGGAAAGAAAACAGTTGCAGATCGATAACAATGAATCCAATTAATTAATAACAAACATTTTGAACCAAAAAAAAATTATGAAACAGATGAAAAGCTCTTTGTTCAGTGCAGTGCTACTAACAACTATTTTTTTTACCTCATGTAAAAAAACACCCCCTTTGGAAAATTTGTCAGGTGATTTTGTTGTACAGACAAAATACGATACTTCCGTTGATTTCTCATCCTATAAAACATTTGCCATCCGCGATACCATTGCAATTGCAACTGACAATCCGAAAGACTCAGTTTGGTATGATGCCAGCGCACAGTCGATTATTACAGAAGTAGCCGCAAATATGACCGCGGCAGGTTATAAACAGGTGCCGGCTGCCGGAAAGGGTGCAGACCTGGGTATACAGCTGACAGGTATCCGCAATAAAATTATTTACAACGTATCGCCCGGTTATTGGTGGGGTTTCTCTGGGTATGGCAATCCCTGTTATTGGGGCGATTGTGAAGGATACTCATACTGGTATCCTTACTGGTACACCTATTCTATCAAGACAGGTACAATCATTACCGAAATGATAGATCTTAAAAATGCTTCTATTAAAAGAAAACTGAACATCATCTGGTCGGGCACTGGCAGCGGACAAATTGGCGATTCAAAATCATTTATTGTTAGCGAATGCATCAAAAGTGTTGACCAGGCATTTGTACAATCACCTTATTTAAAATCAAAAAAATTCAACAATACAATTAAAAATTTATTATGAAAAAAATTATCGGATTCGCCATTATTATTCTTACGGGTGTAGTGTCACATGCGCAATTAAAGGGAGATGCGCTGGGTTATTTCAACTGGAACTTTGGGCCAACAATCAGTAATCATTTTGTGAGCAATTTTTCAGGCGAAGGAGCCAACGCTGGTTACTCCTATTTTATTATGGACAACCTTTCTGTAGGTGCCGAACTTGGCTGGAACAATTATAACGAATACGCGCCACGCCAAACCTATACTACAAAGAAAGGCGCAGTTACCACCGACATGTACAAGTACATTTACACACTGCCGGTAACAGCAACCATTACAAAGTATTTTAAAACAAGTTCGTTTGTATATCCTTATACAAAACTTGGCGTCGGCGCTTTATATAGTCAGCAAAATCTCTACTATAATATCTTTGAAACAACTGCCAGCAATTGGGGATTTGCAGTAGTGCCGGAGATAGGCGCCAATATTAAACTTAATCCTTCCAACAGCTGGGCTTTTAACGTGGGTGCACAATACAAAGTATCCACCAACAAAAACAGCAATTACAATATCAGCAACCTGCAGACGTACAATTTTAACGTCGGTATTACTTGCAGAATACGATAATCAGCAAGCACAGCAGTCTTTGGGCTGCTGTTAAAATAACTTGCCAGATGCGCAACTGCAGTAGTCTGTAGCACTGTATGCAAAATTGAATGCCATAGTAATATTATAGAAATTGTCAGGAGGCGGTTGATAAAAACAACAATGTAAAAAAGGCTTTTCAGCACCGGGTTATAATCAGCGCCAGCTTTCAGGAAGAGGATATAGCTTTGGACGTTTCTGCGGAGCAGGCATTTTGTACGGAGAGACCGAATATCGCTTTACTATTTCCCTGCATTCCGGCATACTGGGCGGTGTTTTGTTTTTCAATGCAACATCCGTTGATGACAAAGGCCATCATGTGCAACTGATGGACGCAGCAAATATATCGTATGGAACCGGGATGCGTAGGAAACATTTTAATACTTAAAAAAACTTCACTTGAAACATTTAAAAAATCGATTGTTTATAAAAGGTATACCGGCTATTGTTTTTCTATTGTCTGCTTTGTTAGGTGACGCACAAGTTGAACCTATCAACTATGCTGTTGTAAATAAGAAGACTTTTGTTTACAAAATAAAAGACAGTCAGCAACTGGCGCTGGATGTTTATGCGCAAAAAAGAAGCGACAGTACAGATAAAAAACCTTGTGTCATTTTTGTTTTTGGCGGCGCCTTTGTTGCTGGCCAACGCGATGACAGTGTATACAATAATTATTTTAACTGCCTTGTTGTGCATGATTATATTGTTGTGTCGATTTCTTATCGCCTGGGTATGCGCGGTATAAAAAAAGTATCAAAGTTCCATATCAGGCCTTTAAAGAATGCAGTTGATATGGCAGCAGATGATGTATACGATGCTACAAATTGGGTAATTACAAATGCAGACAAATTGGGCATAGATACATCAAAAATCATTCTTTCAGGATCCAGCTCAGGCGCAGTAACGGTACTGGAAGCAGATTTCTACAACAACAATCGTTCAACCGGCATTAGCGTATTGCCTGACTCTTTTCATTATGCGGGCGTTGTATCATTTGCTGGCGCCCTTTTAAGTTTTCATGGAAAGTTGAAATATGCCCATGTGCCGGCGCCGACCATGTTCTTTCATGGCACTGCAGATAAAACGGTTCCTTATACACAGATTAAATTTTTGAACAAAGGACTTTACGGATCAAGCAGTGTTGCGGAGACATTCAAGAAAAATAATTACCCGTATTATATCTATCGTGCAGAAGGCCTTGGCCATGAAGAAGCTGTGCTGCCAATGATACAGCAGCTCCCGCTAATCATGGATTTTCTTGATCGTTTTGTGATGAAACGTCTGCAACTGCAGGTAGATTTGAGCTATAAAGATCCGGCTATTAAACCCATTATGGTAATGTCGGCGGCGCAACTTTTTAAAAAACTACAACAACACAATACTATTGCGGCAGCCGGCGATTCAAAGTAGTTTTCAGTTAGTCAATCAACAATAAAAATCAATAACAATGAAAGTGTCTTACCATATAGGCCTCTTCTTGTATTATTGAAGATCAAAAATAATTTGAAACGAACTCCATTTATTTTTAGCAGTTGATCAAAATTCAGCCAATTACTTTGTATTTTTTATTGCGTACGTTTGCAGTGAGTTTGTGGTTCCTGGAAGAAGGTATTGATTCGGACATTCGACATTTTCGTTTTTGAAAAGGAATTGAGTTAGAACTATTTATAAAAGAAATCCCGGTCCCGTCAGGTCTCGTGACATTCTTCCACTCTTAGATAGTAGGCATCAATAGTCCATTTCGTACCGGTAGTCAACAATTACCTGCTGCCTGAAGTCTTAGAAGGCCCTAGTTGACAATCATTGGTTGACCGTTTCAGAGGCCACAATGCTGATCGCTTATATTTTTCAAAAATTAGCTTTGGTCACTATTAAGATCGCCGTCTCCCGGTCAGCCCGATCCCAAAGACAATTACCTTTTTGACAAAAAAACGGCTGGCTTTCAGAGCCAGCGTCCTATAAAACATCGCCTCCAACTCCCCCATTACCAAATTCTTACCTTTTCACTTCTCCCTCGACCCTTCTCACCGATCTATCAATAATAGAACACCCATTTCACGATATGGACATCCCCAAAGTACCGCAATTATTACAACGCTACCGGCAAGGCATGGTTTCCGCCGAAGAGCAGCAGCTGGTGGACGCCTGGAGCCAGGAACAATGACTGCAGGGAAAGAGACGCGGGAGGAGTGTAAGGGATACGCGCTACACAGGTCCATCATAAGAAATACGCAAGGAAACATTGGAAAGGAGCCAATCGGATGGCTCGTCTCCATCTGCAAGTCTTGTCATGACGACCAGCATCATTAGGAAGGCAGCTGGAGAGCCGAAAAGGGCGGGAGAGGGGTGCCACCGGGTCCCTGCCGGTTATACAATCAACCGATCGCCGGCGTCCGGATGCCGGTTGGGAACCGGGCTGTGATTACTTTAATGGATGGACACTATCTTGGTTTTCATTTTGGCCCCAACGAATTGGCGTAGTAAAATATGCTGTAATAAAATGTAAATAGTCTATATTGTCCACCAAAATTAAAAAACATGATGCAGTCTCAAATTATCGCCACGCCAAAGCTATTTATTGGCATGGACACTCACCGATTGTTGGGTGGCGTCTCGTCATCGCAGGAGGATGCAATTGGTTTTTAAGATGTCAAAGTCGACATTCCTGGTGAACTCTTTAATTTTAGTATAACTTACTGTCGTATATTTTTGTCGACCAAGCCAGTTTCTATTTGCCAGAGACCTTTTGCTGATATATGTTTGTTGTATATATTTTATTTTTTATATAACTTATTGAACTCCTCTTTTTGGGTCTCGATATCTTTGTTTGTAGTTTCAAGCAGTTTTATAGATTGCAAAATTGTGTTATTGGTTTTTAGGTTTTCAGTGTTATTAATATATGACAACAGTGCTTTCTCATCTACATCAAATTGTGATTGCATAGTTAAATACTTTTCAATGTCTGTAGTCTGTAAGACAGAACCATGGTGTCGAATGGTATCCAACACTTCCTGTGACTTTTTCCAGTCATTTAAAATATTGTCTGAAATATTACTATTTCCGTTAGAATAAAGTTTAACAGTATTTGATAGATTTTTAAGAACATCATTTCTTCTTTGATTTGCAAAATTTAATGCGGTCCATTTTGTCAAGAATTCAGGAGAATTGTTGCCCTCTTTGGGGTCCTCGTTAGGGGGTTGACTATTGTTGGAGCATGAAAAACCAAATGCAATGGAGATAAATAGCACAGCGGTGTAATAAATTTTCATTTTGATTATTTTATGTTTTAGTGATTGAAAATAGCTTTGATTGTGTCCCGTAATATCTGCTACTGAAAAAGAGTTTTTTATAGTCACTATTTTTGTCGGGCAATGCAAGTTATGTTTAGGTAATCATTTTAAATGAAAGGGTTTCAGATGCCACCCAACTCTTGGATTTATGATATTGGGCGCGCCTGACCGCCAAAACTAAAGTACTTACAATCAATAGTTCAGTGATCACGTTTTTGTGTTGTTATTAGCAAAATCCGTTTTTGAATTAGCCGGTTATAAACGATTACAATCATTGTTCAGGTTGGCTATTACCAGCCATAGCTTTGGTACCCTCAGTCACAGGTATAAGGTTCGTAAGTAAGGAGTCATGTAGCTATTAAATATATTAAATTTTGTATCAAACTGCAAAATAATTTGCGTCAATCCGTCTATTGTTTTCCCTTTTAGTGACAACAATTAGTTGAAGGAATAGAAACTAATAGAATCCGTAAGAGTCGTATCAATTCGTACAATTTCTATAGCTAAAGTCTTGTCAGAGGAGTTAAATATACTTTTAATGGAGGTTCTTTGATTTCAAAATGAGAGGTAAAACAAGGGAATGACCTCCATCCAGATCCTATGAGAGATGGTTATTAGACAGTTTCAGAATTCTCTATATAAATTTGACAGATTTAATGTTTATACCATTGTAATAACTGCTTATCAATCGCTGATTCTTTTCCTTGATATACCTCCATCCAACCCCCCCATTACCAAATCCTTAAAAAATTCTTACCAAATTCTTACCTTTTCACTTCTCCCCCGACCCTTCTCACCGATCTATCAATAATAGAACACCCATTTCACGATATGGACATCCCCAAAGTACCGCAATTATTACAACGCTACCGGCAAGGCATGGCTTCCGCCGAAGAGCAGCGGCTGGTGGACGCCTGGAGCCAGAAACAATGACTGCAGGGAAAGAGACGCGGGAGGAGTGTAAGGGATACGCGCCACCCGGGTCCATCATAAGAAATACGCAAGGAAACATTGGAAAGGAGCCAATCGAATGGCTCGTCTCCGTCTGCAAGTCTTGTCATGACGACAAGCATCACTAAGAAGTCAGTTGGAGAGCCAAAAAGGGCGGGAGAGGGGTGCCACCGGGTCTCAAACGGTTATTCAAACAACCGATCGCCATGCGTCAATATACCGGTAATGGGTGAACGCTATTAAATAAAAGCAGCCAGGGAAAAAGAAGGCCAACGCCTTTTTCCTTGCCATCACGATAAGATAACCAGGTGTTAACAGTAAATTAGCAGTAATTCAGGCAGCGTTTTGCAATAAAAAAATCCATGCGATCGTAATGGTGGTCACTAAGCGTTTTCTTCATTGCGGCAATTTGATTTTTATACAGGGGATTTGCATATAAATTGTTCACTTCATGAATATCCTTTTGCAGATCATAGAATTCCCATTCCTTATTCTCATAAAAGTAAATCAGT
>Ga0193753_10000281_pt1 | contig 50693 bp, 40 predicted proteins | sample H1c2metaG_FD_144925 | JGI IMG/M metagenome (GOLD analysis project Ga0193753, IMG submission 144925) | Soil microbial communities from a riparian zone of the East river system, Colorado, United States - H1c2 | ecosystem: Environmental > Terrestrial > Soil > Riparian zone | place: USA: East...
CGGCGCCGCTGCCAACACCAATGCTCCACCCAACACCGAGTTCCACGCCGACGGCAATGGACGGGTCGTTCGCGTCAGCTCGCCCGCTTGGAAACGCTGCTCTCGGCGCAACGTCAGCTGCACGCGTTCGGCTTTGCCGGGCTTTGCCTGAATGGTTCGCTCTTCTCCGACGAAACCATCCAGCTTCAACAACAGCGTATGCGAGCCCGGACTGACTTGGCGCGCGAACGGCGTCGAGCCTGCAGGCGCTCCATCGAGCCACACACTTGCACCAGCCGGGCGACTCTCCGCGTGAATCATCGACTCACCCTGGAGAGCCAACGATAAACTCGTTTCTTTCCACGCGGCCGTGAGCGCCTCTGCGATGCCAGCCGCGCCGACGCGCGTTCGCGCCTGCGCGTTGCTACCGTCCGCATCGACGAGCACGAGCAGCAACATGTTCGAGCCATCGCCACTGCGCGACAAACTCGCGAGCGCAGCGCGGCCCTGACTCGCGCGTGCGACCTGCGCCAGACAGCCGAACGTCCCGCACGCTTCGAGCGCCGGATCGAGCCGAGCTTCGCGCACGCTCATCGCGCGTACGCCGAAAATCGCGAGACCTCGCACGAGCTCGCCCGCGGTGTACGCGTCGAGGTTCGGTGCAAGCAAGACGACGCGCTGCGTCTGATCGTGCAGACCGGATATCTGAGCCACGACATTTGCACCGCCGATCATCGGAACGACTGCGGCGTGGGACGAGCCAGCTGCAGCGATGGGCAGCGCAGCGTGCTGCGTCACTGGCAACCGCTGTGCAGCGGCGAAATGCGGTTCGAGGAAGCCTGACCCCAAAACAACCGAGGCGAGCGCAGCTGCGATCCAGATCCGACGAGATGCGTGCAGGCGCGACGCACGCTGGACTCTGCGGCGCGACGCACCCCGGGTTCGTGCACGGTAGTACGCGATGCCCCACCCTCGCGAACCGCCACATCGCTGCCAAACCATCACCACAATCTGAATCCCCCGCTTGAACAGGCTCGCAACCACAGTACGAAGATCGCGAAGCCCAACACAAGCGCTAACCATGGCCGCAGCTTGTCACGCGCCGTCACGCGCGAGCCCGGCGCGTACGCCGTCGTTTGATCTCGAAACGCTCGGCGCGCAGCTTGAATCTTCTCCGGCTGACGCGCCTCGGGCCCGGCTCACTTCGCTCGTTCTGATTTCGCCGCTGCCGCTCGTTTCGCCGCAGCTGTGGCCGATGCTGCAATTTCGACCGCGCGCTGAGTCGCAGCCAACGCGGCCTTCGAAACTGCCCTCGCCCGCCTCGCGCCCCCAGCCGACTTCCGCTTCGTCGCAACCACCGCTGCAACTGCAGCCGGATCTGGTTCAACCAAATCCGACGCGTCCGAACCCGTCGGCTGCGGCGGCCCCGCAGCTGCGGCCCCCACCGCGCCGCTCCTCAACTGATCCGCGATCTCATCCGTCACTAACCGGATCTCACGCATGAACCTGATCACAACCGCGAGCTCCGCGATCGTGTAGTTCTCGCAGAGCGCCTCCACACCTTTTGCCAACGGCGCGAATAACGCATGCATCTCCGGCTCCCGCGTGAGCGTCAGCCGCAAGAGCACCCGGCGCCGATCTTCCGGATCATGCTCGCGTACCAGGAACCCTGCGCGCTCGAGGCGGTCTATCACCCCAGTGATCGCACCCGTGGATAGCCCAGTTAGCTCCGCCAGCCGGCCAGGTGTGCAAGCTTCGGACTGCGACATCATCAAATCAGCGCACTTGTGGTCGGAAGGATTGAGCCCGAGACGTTCTGCTATGGCCGCATGCAGCAGGACCGTTCCCGTGCTGTTGGCACGGCCCTGGGCGATGATCGCGGCCACTAGCTGGTTCCGTGTCGGTCCCGTCCTTGACATCGAATCTCTCGTGAATCAAACATCACGCGAACTAAGATATTTTGCAACTGCATCATTGCCTCGCTAAATCAATGCGAGACAATCGGGCAAGCAGTCGAGCAAGAGGAACCGCCTATGCCGAGCATCGTGTCGATCCGCGACGCAACCAAGAGCTACAACCTGGGCAAGGTTGTCGTTCCCGCACTGCGCGGGGTGAGCCTGGACATCGAAGCCGGTGAGTTCATGGCGATCGCCGGCCCGTCGGGTAGCGGCAAGACCACGCTGTTGAACCTCATCGGTTGTGTGGACGTGCCCACCGCGGGCACCGTTCACGTCGACGGTCACGACATCTCGAAGATGAGCGAACGCGAGTTGACGTCGCTGCGCCTGCACACGATCGGCTTCATCTTTCAGAGCTTCAACCTCGTGAACGTGCTCGACGTGTATCGCAACGTGGAGCTGCCACTGCTCCTGCAACGCGTGCACAAAGCGGAGGAACGCAAAACGCGCGTGATGGATCTGCTCACGAAAGTCGGGCTGCGCGACTTCATCAAACATCGCCCGGGCGAGCTCTCGGGCGGCCAACGGCAGCGCGTCGCGATCGCGCGCGCGCTCGTGAGCAAACCGAAGCTCGTGCTGGCAGACGAACCGACCGCCAACCTCGACTCCGTGACCGGCCAAAACATCATCGATCTGATGAAAGAGCTGAACCACGAACAGCAAACGACGTTCGTATTCTCGACCCACGATGCCCGGGTCATGTCGCACGCCCAGCGCGTCGTCCGCCTCGCGGACGGCAAGCTCGCCGTCGCCGGCACACCGGAAGAAGCGGCCGCACGCGATTCGCTGCCGCCGGCCGTCCTTCAGTCCTCGGGGAGCCCCGGATGAGCGGCACTCTCGGCGTCATCATTCAGATCGCGCTCCGTAATTTGTTCGCAAGCCGCTGGAAGACGATGATCGTCGGCGGGATCATCGCGTTCGGGGCGATTCTCGTCGTGGTCGGCACGTCGCTGCTCGACGGCATCGATCGCGCGATGCGCGGCAGCATCACCGGCAGCGTCGCAGGCCACATCCAAGTCTATTCGTCGAAGTCGAAAGACGCGCTCGAAATCATGGGTGGGCTCGGCGGCGATTCGCCAGACATCGAGCCGCTCCCCGAGTTCGAGAAGCTGCACGAGATCTTGCTGAAGGTTCCGAACGTCGAAGCCGTCGTGCCGATGGGCGTGAACACTGCGGTCGTCACTTCAGGCAACACGGTCGATCAAGCCCTCGGGCGCTTGCGCGAAACCGTCACGCGCCGCCTCAACGGCGAGAGCTCTCCCGAGCTCGGTCGCGCGTACGCGACGCAAAAGGCGCACGTGCGGCAGATCGTAAACGTGCTCGGCCGCGACACCGCAAACGCCCTCGTGATCGCAGACGAACACGCGCTGGCGGCCGAAGACGCGGAAGTCATGACGCGCGTGTCCTCGGACGACTTTTGGAAGACGTTCGACGCGGACCCGTACGAACACCTCGAGTTTCTCGAAAATCGCGTCGCTCCGCTGGCGGCAGACGCCGACATGCTCGGCCTGCGCTACGTCGGCACTGATCCGGAAGAATTCGCAAAGTCGTTCGACCGGATGCAGATCGTCGATGGCCATGCGATCCCGCAAGGTCAACGCGGCTTTTTGTTTTCGAAATACGTCTACGAAGAGCAAGTGAAGCTGAAGGCTGCACGGGGTCTCGACAAGCTGAAGCTTGCCCGGGACAACCGCAAACAGCTGATCGCGGAGGACCAAGACCTGCAGCGCATCGTGCGCGAAAACACGACGGGTGTGCGCGAGCTTCTGCTCCAACTCGATGACGTCAAGACCGTGCTCTTTCGCGAGAAGTTACAGAGCCTGCTCGGGAGTACTGAAAGCGACGTCGGCAAGCTGCTCGCGCAGTTCTTCAACACGACCGACGAGAACTTGGACGAGCGTTACAAGTTCTTCTACGCCGAGCTCGCGCCGCAACTCGAGCTGTACCGCGTGCGCATCGGGGATACTTTGCCGATCAAAGCGTTCACACGCAGCGGCTACGTGCAATCGGCCAACCTCAAAGTCTACGGAACGTTCGCGTTCAAAGGCCTCGAGAAGTCTCCACAGGCGGGCGCGCTCAACATGATGGACCTCGTGTCGTTCCGCGAGCTCTACGGGTTCATGACGGCCGACCGAGAGCGCGAGATCGCGGCGCTTCGAGCTGCTTCCGGCGCGAAGGAGATCGATCGCGATCAGGCCGAAGCAGAGTTGTTCGGTTCGCGAGATGCACCCGAAAACGCCGAAGTCGCACTGCCGACGACCGCAGCAGAAACCAGCGAAACCGCACTCGCCGGTCTACGCGGCAGTACGCGCCGGTCCAAAGAACTCGCCGGCTACGATCCACGCCAGCTCGAGACGGGCGTCGTGATGAATGCGGCGGTGATCGTGCGCGACGACCGAAAGATCCCGGAGACCATCGTCGCGATCGAGCAAGCTGCCAAATCCGCGAACATCCCACTCAAAGCGATCTCGTGGCAGCAAGCTGCCGGCATCATCGGCCAGTTTGCCACCTTGATGCGCGCAGTCCTCTACGCCGCGGTGTTGATCATCTTCATGGTCGCGCTCGTGGTGATCAACAACGCGCTCGTCATGGCCACGCTCGAGCGCGTCGCCGAGATCGGCACGTTGCGCGCGATCGGCGCACAACGGCGGTTCGTGCTCGCGATGCTGCTCGTCGAAGCGGTCGTGATCGGCGCTCTCGCCGGCGCGCTCGGAGTGTTCATCGGTTCGATCGTGCTCACGGTGCTCGGCTCGACCGGCATCCCGGCGACGAGCGACGTCATGACGTTCTTCTTCTCCGGGCCACGCTTGTACCCGCAACTCGGGGCGCCACAGCTCGGGCTCGCGCTCACGCTCGTGATGTTCGTCAGTGTGATCTCGGGCATCTACCCGGCGTGGCTCGCGATGCGCGTGAGCCCGCGTGAAGCCATGCAGGCGGAGGAGTGACATGGGCGCGCTGATTCTCGACTTTCGCATCGCACTCATGAACTTGATCCAGCACGGTCGCCGCACCGCGTTCCTCGGCGGCGCGATCGCGGTGGTCACGAGCATGTTCGTGCTCCTCGGCGCGCTCTCGAGCGGGATCTCGCACGCGCTCGTCGACACGGCGACCACACTCGCGAGTGGGCACTTGAACGTCGGCGGCTTCTACAAGATCACCGCCGGCCAAGCGGCGCCGCTCGTAGCGGAGTACCCGAAGCTCCGCAAGCTCGTGATCAAGGCAGTTCCCGAGCTCGACTTCATGGTCGTGCGCGGCCGCGGCTGGGGCAAGCTCGTGTCGGATCAAGGCTCGATGCAAGCCGGTATCGGTGGCATCGACATCGCCCAGGAGCCGAACTTCAAGTCTGTGCTCAAGATCAATCGGGGTGACATCGATCAGCTGTCAGAGCCGAACACGATCCTGATCTTCGAAGGGCAGGCGAAAAAACTAGGCGTCGACGTCGGGGACGCGTTGACGATCTCGGCGCAGACCTCGCGCGGCGTCGCAAATACGCTCGATGCCCGCGTCGTCGCGGTTGCGCAGGACATCGGCTTGTTGAGCCAATGGAATGTGTTTATCTCGAGCGAGTCGCTCCGGACGATCTACCAGCTCAATCCGACCACGACCGGCGTGTTGCAGTTGCACCTCAAACCAGGAGCGGTCGAAAACCTCACGCCGCTTGCCGCGCGACTGCGCAAGACGCTCGAGGACGCGGGCTATCGCGTGATGGAACCGGACCCACGTGCGTTCTTCTTGAAGTTCCAAACTGTCTCGCGCGAGTCGTGGACCGGTCAAAAGCTCGATGTGACGACCTGGCAGGACGAGCTGTCGTTCATGATGTGGACGATGAACGCATTGCAAGGCTTGAGCGCACTCCTGCTCGTGATCCTGATCGCGATCGTCGTGACCGGCATCATGAACACACTCTGGATCGCGATTCGCGAACGCACGCGCGAGATCGGTGCGCTGCGCGCGATCGGCATGCCGCGCTCCGGTGTGCTCCGGATGTTTTTGATCGAAACGACGCTGCTCGGAGTGTTCGGCGCGACGGCGGGTGTCGCGCTGGGCTGCGCGATCGCGATGGCGTTGAACGCCGCCCAGATCCACGTACCGATTTCCGTGCAGCTATTCCTGATGCGCGACACACTCGTGCTCGCGCTCGAACCGCGCGCGCTGCTCAACGCAATTGTACTCATCACGATCGTCACCGCCGCTGCGGCGCTCTACCCCTCCCTGCGCGCAGCGCGGCTGAAACCAGTCGACGCGATGGCGCACTTCGGTTGAGTCGAGGAAGACATGACACAACGCATTGCCCACTCGCTCCGCGGCCTGCTCTCAGCGGCGCTTACCGTCGCTACGCTGACTTGGGTCACGGCGTCGACTCATGCCCAGGCACAGCAGCCCCCAGCTGCACCGGCCCAGTCGGCTGCCAAGCAGGAATCCGCGCCGGCTGCACCGGCCCCCGCGACCACGCAACGCCCTCAAACCTCGAAGACCGAGCTCGTCTCGCTGCTGAAGACCATCGACGAGCGGCAGCGCAACCAAGGCGACTGGCGGTCGGACGTGTACATCGAGCAAAAAGAAAAGGGCAAAGTCGCGGTCGTCTACAACGCGATCGTGTATCGGCGCAGCGCCGATCAGCGCTTCATCATCTTGTTCACCGCGCCAAAAAATGTCGTCGGCCAAGGCTATCTGCGCGTCGACAAGAACTTGTGGTTCTACGATCCGGCAGTCGGTAAGTGGGAGCGCCGGACCGAACGCGAGCGAATCGGCGGCACGAACTCGCGCCGCTCGGACTTCGACGAATCGCGGCTCGCGGAAGAGTATGACCCAAGCGACGCCGGCGAAGAAAAGCTCGGCGCATACAACGCGCAGCGCGTCGACCTCAAAGGCAAGTCGGGGCTCGATCTCGCGTTCCCGGTGATCAAGCTCTGGGTCGACAAAGACACGCACAACGTCCTCAAGCGCCAAGAGTTCGCGCTGTCGGGTCGCTTGCTCCGCACGTCGTATTATCCGAAGTGGAAGAAAGTCTTCAGCGAGTCGAAAAAACAGGACGTGTGGTTCCCGCAAGAGATCCGCTTCTACGACGAGGTCGAGAAGGAAAACTCGACGCTCGTGCTGATCAAGGCGGTCGATCTGCACTCGCTCGAACAGAACCTGTTTACGAAGGCGTGGCTCGAGAGTAAGTCGCGATAGCGTTTGCTCGCGCGCCGGCGCCAGACCCCTCAACCGAGAACGAGTCGATGCCTTCTTCTTTTGCAGGTAGGCCCGGTTCACGTCCGGCATCTGGCCGGTCGTACATCGCGCTCGCGTGTGCGTGTTGCTTGGCGCTCGCGTCTGCCGTCGCGGCTGCGCAAGATCGCCCGAGCGAAGCCGACATGTTCGGTGCACCTGCCGCTCCCAGCGGCAGCGAGCCGCCGGCGGCGGGCGCGCCGGCGCCTGTTCCGGAGACGCCAGCAGCCGCGGCTGCGCCCGACACGCTCGAGACTCCCGGAGTCGGCGCTCCCATTCCGGAAGCGAGCCCCGCTGTGCCGCTCGCAGCTGCACCACCCACGATCTCGCCGAATGTTCCGGATAGCCGCGACGACGCGATCCTCGGCGGCGAATCACGCCCGATGTTCGACGGGCAGTTCCCGCCGGACGATCCGCTGAGCATCGGAGGTCAGCTCTACCTACGGGCTCAGACGCGCAGCTTCGAAGACGTCTCGCTCGGCGACTCGGTCTTCAACCTCCCCACGCTGCTCGACGTCTTCCTCGACGCACGCCCGAACGACCGGGTGCGCGGCTACGTGCTCGGCCGCATGACCTACGACCCGACGGTTTCGGGCAACCGCCCGCAGCTCTCGGCGACGGAGGCGGCCACCGGCAGCGCCGATCTCACGAGCTTGTTCGGGACGCCGCGCACCGGCCCGCAAGTCCGACTCGATCAGATGTGGCTGCGCTTCGACGTCGATCACAAGCTGTTCGTGTCCGCAGGCAAGCAGCACGTGCGCTGGGGCGTCGGCCACGTCTGGTCGCCGAGCGACTACCTGCACGTCCAACACCGCAATCCGCTCGAAGTCTTCGACGCGCGGACCGGTACGACGATGCTGAAGCTGCACCTGCCGATCGAGAGCAAGGCCTGGAACTTCTACGCCTACGGTGTCGCCGAAGGTCCGGAAGGCGTGCCGACCGTGGCGCAGCTAGGAGCTGCAGTGCGCGCCGAGCTCGTCTTCGACATCACCGAGCTCAGCTTCGGCGCATTCGCGCAAAAAGGCAGCGACCCGAAGTTTGCTGCAGACGTATCGACCGGCATCGGAGACTTCGATCTGTTTTTCGAGGTCGCGCTGCGCAATCGCAACGACGTCGACCGAGTCCGCTACGCACCGAACGCGTCGCTGCCAGATCCGCCCGAGCGCGAGTCGTGGCAAACGGACCAGGAGTACATGCAAGCGCAAGTGCTGGAAGTCGCCGAAGCGCGGTTCCCACGCTACCGCGCGAAGGGCTACCGCCCGCAGGCCGTCGCAGGCCTCTCGTACTCGTTCAAGTACCACGAGAACGACGTGTTCACGATCAGCGCCGAGTACTTCTACAACCCGCTCGGTTATTCGAACTCGAACGTCTATCCCGGGTTGCTCGCGCCACGGACGGACCCGCTACGCGATCCAGCGACGTACTTCTATCTCGGCCAACACTACGCAGCGCTCGTGCTCGTGGCGCCCTCGCCGTTCTCGCTCGACTTGCACTCGTTCACACTCTCGACGCTCGCCAACCTGTCGGACCGCTCGTTCTTGACGCAACTCAGCTATTCGCTCGTACTGCTTACACATCTGCGGTTCGAAGCCTACGTCGCCGCTCATTATGGTCGGCCGAGCGGTGAGTTTCGGCTACGCGTGGAGTTCGAAGGCGTGCAGCTCCTGCCTGCAGGCCTATTCGACACCGGGATCGCACTGCGTCTGTCGATCTGACACCGGTCGAAGGCACGTTAGCTCGACGAAGCACTACTTCCGGTGACAAAACGGTCAGGTCCCGCCGCTCGGAGCTGCCAGCGTAGTTGGCTAGGCCAGCGAGCCTAGGCTCGCTGATCCGCGACAACACGGGTTTTCTGAGCCGGACCCGGACGGATTTGGAACGTACTTTCGCACGGCAGTCACGTGCGTCAGTGGGCCAACTAGCATGAAGTATTCGCTTCGGGTGCGAGGCTACGGCTGGGTCGAGCGCGCTCGCCTCGGGAGCCTCTTTCTTCTGGTGTGCGCTGCAGCGGTCGGCTGCGGCTCGGACGAGAAGAAGAACGAGTTACCGACTCCAGAAGGCTTTGCCGGCAACGGCGGGCTCGACGGCGCGTCCGGCTTCGGCATGCCTGGCCAGACGGCCGGCAAAGGTGCGGGCAAAGCAGGTAGCGGCGGAAAGTCGGGTGGCCCGAATTCGCAGCCAGGAGCGGCGGGCCTACCCGGTGGGACGTGTGCGAACGCGGTAGCGGACACCGAGCCGGTGACACCCACCGTCTGGCTGGTCGTCGACGGCAGCAGCAGCATGAGCAACAACTTCGACGCGGGCCAAAACCGCTGGCAAGCCCTGCGCGCCACGTTGATGGATCAAGGCGCGGTCGTCGACAGCCTGCAGTCGGTCGTGCGCTTCGGGCTGGTGGTTTACGCCGGCAACGCCGCGACGCCTGACAACTGCGTGCAACTGATCACGGTCGAACCTGCGCTCAACAACCGCGACGCGATCGCGGCGATGTACCCGATGAACCCGGTGGCGAGCGGCACACCGTCGGACCAGGCCCTCGACTACGTGGTCACGAACTTACCGGTCACCAACATGTCTGCGCCGGACGACAAATCCGGTCCGGTCTACGTCGTGTTTGCAACCGATGGTTCCCCGAACAAGGGTTGCGGCGATCTGAACGGCAACGATCCGATGGTCGAGCAGAACGTCATCGACGTCACGAAGCGCGGCACCGACGCCGGCATGAACATGTTCGTGATCAGCATGGCCGGTGGCGACAATCGGCTTCAGAGCCACCTCGACAAGGTCGCAGCTGCAACTGCGACGAAGACTCCCCCGTTCGTTCCTTCGACTAGGGGCGAGCTAATCTCGACGTTTCAAAAGATCGTGAGCGGCGCGAGCTGCCAGATCGATCTGAAAGGGCAAGTCGATACGGGCGCAGCCTGCAGCGGCAAGGTCACGCTGGATGGCAAGGATCTCGAGTGCAACAACGACAATGGTTGGAAGCTCGTGGACGAAAACACGTTCCAACTCAATGGCACTGCCTGCACCACCTTCCTGAGTAAGGCGTCCATGGTCTATGCGATGTTTCCGTGCGAGGTGTTCCGGCCCGACTGAACCGAACACCGCGTTTCCTGAGCTCGACGAGCGGGTGTGCTCGGCGACTCAGCTCACATCGCTGCCGTTGGCGGCGCCGCTCGTCTGATTCCCCCCGAGCCGAGCGGCGCCGCCAACATCGTGTTCGTTTTGATATGCTGCGGAGATGCGAAACCGCAGTCATGGCACCGGGCAGTTCGCGCCCGAGCAGCTCGGCGGCTGCGGACCCGAGTGCGTGTTCGAAGCCGACGTCCTGGTGTTTCACCCCGAGAACGTCTACTTGGGCACCAACGTATACGTCGGGCACCGGACGATTCTCAAAGGCTACTACCAGAACGAAATGCGGATCGGCGATGAGACGTGGATCGGGCAAAACTGCTTCTTCCACAGCGCCGCGGGGATCACGATTGGTGCGCGAGTCGGCATCGGCCCGGGCGTGATGATCCTGACGTCCGAGCATCGCGAGCTCGGCCGAGCGACCGCTCCCCTGCTCTCCCCGGTCGACATGGCGCCGGTTGTGATCGAAGACGAAGTAAACCTCGGCGTCGGGTGCATCGTTTTACCCGGCGTGCGGATCGGTCGCGGTGCGCGCATCGGTGCAGGCGCGGTCGTGACACGCGACATCGCAGCCTACAGCGTCGCGGCGGGTTCACCGGCCCGGGTGCTCCGTGAGCGGCCGGCGTGAGCGCGCAACCGCAGATCGCCGCGCCGAGTCTGTCTGTCATCGTTTTCGCCTACAACGAAGCGGAGAACATCACGCCGGTCCTCGGCGAGTTGCGCGATTGGCTCGCGCAAAACGAGCCGAACGCAGAGCTCGTCTTCGTCGATGACGGCAGTAAAGATTCGACGCTCGAAACCGCCCGGTCGGCGCTCGCCGGTTCGCGGGCGAAGTTCCTGCGGCACGAGCGGAACCGCGGGATCGGCGCTGCGCTGAAGACCGGTGTCCGCGCCTGCGAAGCCCCATGGGTGACGTTCATGCCGGCCGACGGCCAGATCGAGCCGAGCGCGATCGGAACGCTGCGTGCGGCTGCGAGCGGCGAGCCGGTCGACGTCGTGATGAGCACGTACGCTGCGCGCGACGACGGCGTGCATCGCAAGCTGCTCTCGTTCGGCGTACGCGCGTTGATCTTCGCAGTGCACGGCGTGCGAATGCGGAGCGATGGCCCGTACCTGTTTCGCCGCGAGCTGTTCATTCCAGAAGAGCTCGTTCCCGATACGTTCTTTCTGAACTTCGAGTTCCCCATCCGCGTACTCGCCGCGCGACGACCCACGCGCAACGTTGTCATAGACTGCCGCCCCCGACGCGCGGGCGTCTCAAAGTCGACGGGATGGAAGCGCATCGCAGGCGTCGCCCAAGACCTGATCGATTTGCGCCTGCGCCGGTTCAGCGAACGTTGGTAGGGCTGCGGCGCTCATGACGCTTGGCAGTACGTCAACTCGCCATCACATACGTAGGTACCAGGCACATCAATGCCAGAGGCGTCAGGCGTGACGCATCCTCTGCCGAGCCTCTCTCCCACGCAGCCGCCGCAACCGTTCGTCTGTTCCTGCGTTATCGCATCGCATTCTAGATGGGACGCATCGCCGGCTCCTGTGCACGACCAATGGCCCAGCGACGCGCAGGAATTCATTCCGGCAGTGCACATCATTCCTTCCGCGACGCCTGGCGGGTTCGAACCGCACCCGCCACACGAATTTCTCGTAGCTGTGCTCGTGACCGAACACGTCGTCGCGTCCGTTTGTCCCGGCACGCAGATGTAACTTCCTCGCGCGCTACACGCCCCGGTGCATGTTTTGCCGACGTCGTTCGCCAGTATCGTACAACCGCCGCAACGGTTTTCGGGTTTGGCGCTGACACTGCACTTGGTCGCGTCCGTTCCGTTGCATACATATTGTCCGTCCGAGGAACACGTCGCGGTGCAGCTCCGTCCATAAGTAGGAAGTGGCGTGCAACCGCCGCAGTCGTTCGGCGTTTTGGGTTGCACGCTGCAAACAGTCTTGTCGGTGCCGTCGCATTCGTAGCTTCCAGTGGCCCGGCAGGTGCCTTCACCCATACTGCACGAGTCGCCTTTGTCGGGCGCCAACTGAGTCCAACCACCACACTTGTTCTTGACGCAGCTGTTGTCGACCACGCCGTCGCAGTCGTTGTCACTGTTGTCGCCGCATTTCTCCATCGTACCCATCACGATTTCAGCCGAACAGGTGAGTGAGTGGTCGGGCATACACGCGTACGTGCCCATCTTCGCGCACGCGCCCTTCAAGCCGTTGCTGCAGGGATCGCCAGGCTTGCCCGGGAGCTGCGTCGTGCACGGGCCGTCGCACGCATTGTTGGCCTTATCGTCGGGCGTTCCATTGCAATCGTTGTCGACGCCGTCGCCACAGATGTCCGTCGCGCCCGGAGCCTTCGTTTTGTCGTTGTCGTCGCAATCGATCGACTCCAACGTGCCCGGCGCCGTCGGCGTCGTCATCGCTCCGCACTCGTCGCAACTCTCAGTCACCTCAGCCATCGCAGCTGCGACGCCGTCGCCATCGAGATCGGCCCAACACTTCTTTTTCACCTGCTCGTCGGTCTGCCCATCGCAGTCGTTGTCGATTCCGTCGCACGTCTCGGCCGTGGGCATGCAGTTCGGCGGAGGCGCCACTCCACCTGCGGTCCCGCCGCTCGCACTCGGTCCGCTGGAGCTGTTCGCCCCAGCGCCACTGCCCGCACTCGGATTCGAAGGATTGGCGCCGCTCGCTGCCGCGCCGCTCGCAGCAGCACCACTTGCTGCCGCGCCGTTCGTAGCCGCTCCTCCTGCAGCCGCGCCTACGCCGACACCACCCGTACCAACACCGTTCGTGATCGTTCCGGCCCCGGATTCTCCCGCAGTCACGCCGAGAGCGCCCTCCCCGGCAATCTCCTCCGCCGGAACGATTGTCTTCGCGACCGGCGTACAGGCCAGCGCCGTAACGCATAGGGCGAGCCGCACGACCGGAACTGCTAAAACTGCGAACGCAGCCCTAGCGCGGATGCTTCGTCGAGAAACTCTGAACATCACGCATCCGCCCCCACCGATTGCGTCCTCGATACGATGTTGGAGTGAGCCAACGCAAGCGCCCGACTAGCGTTTGCAACTATTGAAATGTCACCGGCGCGCGTGACCGATCACGAGTGGTGCGCGGCGTACTGGCTGTCGACGCTACGTGTCCTCGAAGGTTCACAGTCGTTGGCGTATGAAGGCAAATGCCCGCGACTACTCGGGAAAGTTGCCAGCGATTTCGGATCTCTTTGCGCCACGCGTCCCAATTGTGGGCTTGAGCGGTCGCTCAAAGGGACATACCTCGTGTGCAGGAACGGTACACGGAGGTACTCGATGGCAAACCAGCGACTCGCAACTAGCTGCCTCGCTTTGTGCGTCAGTCTCGTCGGCGCGAGCTGCGGCAGCGACACCGACAGCGGTCCGCGCGGCATTACGCAAGGCGGGTCCGGCGGCACGGCAACGGCAGGCGCGACGGGCGGCACGATCGGCAGCGCCCTCGCAGGCAGAACCGGCACCGGTACAGCTGGTAGCGGCATCACGCCAGGGGTCGCCGGATCGCCTGCAGCCATCGGCGGCAGCCCCGGCCCGGTGATTCCGCCTCCGACCATGCCGAATCGCCCACCCCCGAGCGGTGCAGCCGGCGTGCCAGCACCAGGGATGCCTGCAGCTGGCAGCGGCATGGTGACGCCGCCGCCGCCCGCCGGACCGCCCGGCACGTGGCCGGCAGCCGACCCCGCAAAGATGGGTCCGTTTGCGACGGTCACGGAGACGATGGTCGGCCCGAACATGGCGTACACGATGTACCGCCCGAAAGATCTCACCCAGCGCCACCCCGTGATCACGTGGGGCAACGGCACTGGTACGACGCCGCCCACGTACGGCCGGATGCTCTCGCTCTACGCATCGCACGGCTTCATCGTGATCGCGTCGAACAGCATGAACGTCGGACAAGGAATGCCCCCGCCCATGCTCGACGGAGTGACGTGGGTGCTGGAGCAGGACACGACTGCTGGCACGCCGCTCTTCGGTCACGTCGACCGAGATCGCATCGGCGCGACGGGGCACTCGCAAGGCGCCATCGCCTCGACTAGCGCGGGCGCAGACGAACGCATCAAGACGATTGCCCCGATTGAGATCTTGAGCCGAGCTCGCTCGCTCCACGGTCCAGCCCTCGCACTGTGCGGAGGCATGGACACGACCTTGCCCTGCGCTCAAAACCTGAGCGCGTTCAACGCCGTCACGAACCAACCTGTGATGTACGCCGAGCTCAAGGCCGCCGACCACACGAACTGGATCTTCTCGGCCGGTGCGTTCAATCCCTTCTGGGTGATCACGACCGCGTGGTTCCGCGTTCACCTCATGAACGACACGGCCCTTCGCCCGATGTTCTACGGCGACTGCTCAGTCTGCAAAGACACGGCGACCTGGACCACGATGCGTAAGATGATGGATCAGTAGCCATTCGCGACGCCGTTCGCGATCAGCGAACTTGGGCGTAGCTTGCGAGCGAGGAATCGCGCAGGTCTGTCTTGACACTGCGCGGTCCGGCCGCTCTAAGCTACGCCCTTTCTTGTCCGTCGAGCGCAGAATGACCGCAGGACTCGAGCTTCGTGGCATCAATAAGTTCGTTGGCGGTGAGCGCTATCTCGAGGACGTCTCGCTCCAATGCGAGCCGGGCACACTCACGGTGTTGCTCGGTCGCGTGAGCTCCGGCAAGACCTCGCTCTTGCGCGCGATGGCCGGGCTCGATCATCCCGACTCAGGACACGTCCTGTGGCAAGGGCACGACGTCACTCGGCAGAACGTGCGCACGCGCGACGTGGCGATGGTCTACCAGCAGTTCGTGAACTATCCATCGCTGAGCGTCTACGAGAACATCGCGTCGCCGCTTCGCATTCAAAAGCGCCACACGCGCGCCGAGATCGACCGCCGCGTCCACGAAGTCGCGGAGATCTTGCGGATCGGCAACCTGCTCCAGCGCTTGCCCGGCGAGCTCAGCGGCGGCCAGCAGCAGCGCACCGCGATCGCGCGTGCGCTCGCAAAGTCGGCCAAGCTCGTGCTGCTGGACGAGCCCCTCGCAAACCTCGACTACAAGCTGCGCGAGGAGTTGCGAGACGAGCTCCGAGATTTGTTCACGGGCGGTGATACGTCCGTCGTGTACGCCACTTCGGAGCCGAACGAGGCGTTGTGGTTCGGCGGCACGGTTGCGGTGATGCACGAAGGGCGCTTGCTGCAAATCGGCTCCGCGCGCGAGGTCTACGCTGCGCCGCGCACGGAGTTCGCCGGTCGGGTGTTCAGCGACCCGGAGATGAACGTGTTCGATCTGACGGTCGATGGGGCTTCCGCCCGTGCGACGCAGCATCCCGAGCTCGTGTTCGATGCCGTCGGACCGCTGCGAAAACTAACGGCGGGTCAGTATCGGGCAGGCGTTCGCGCGCACGATGTTCGGTTTAGTCCCCGAAGCGAGCACGACGTACGCGTGAAAGCGGTCGTCCAACTCGAAGAGATCAACGGCGGCGAGACGCTGCTGCGAGCGGCGGCCGGGCCACTGATCTGGACTGCGCAGGTCCACGGAGTCCAACAGCACGCGCTCGGCACCGAGCTCGAGCTCTTCATCGCACCCGAACACGTGTTGATCTTCGAACCGATGAATCCAACGCAAACGCCAGCGAGCAGCCATGGCTCGCATTGAACTGCGACGTGTCGCACATCGCTACAACGCCACCGACTCGACCTACGCGGTTCAGCCTCTCGACCTGATCTGGGACGACGGTGGCGCGTACGCGTTGCTCGGTCCTTCGGGCTGCGGCAAATCCACGCTGCTCGGCATCATCTCCGGGTTACTGCGGCCGACTGAAGGCTCGGTGTGGATCGACGACCGCGACGTGACGACGCTCGCGCCGCGCGAACGCAACGTGGCTCAAGTGTTTCAGTTCCCGGTGCTCTACGACACGATGACCGTGTTCGACAATCTCGCGTTCCCGCTGCGCAACCGTCGCGTGAAACCAGCGGAAGTCCGCAGTCGCGTCGAACAAATCGCCGCCCTGCTCGATCTCAGCTCGGAGCTCTCGCGCACGGCGAGCGGCCTACCGGGCGATCTGAAGCAACGCATCGCGCTCGGGCGCGGTCTCGTGCGCAAAGACGTCGCGGCGATCTTGCTCGACGAACCGCTGACCGTCATCGACCCGCACTTGCGCTGGCAGCTGCGCCGTAAGCTGATGGAGATTCACGCCGAGCTCAAAGTCACGTTGATCTACGTGACCCACGATCAGCTGGAGGCCCTGACCCTAGCCGATCAGGTCGTGGTCATGCGCGAAGGGTACGTGCTTCAACAGGGTACGCCCGCTGAACTCTTCGAACGGCCCGAACATACGTTCGTAGGACACTTCATCGGTAGCCCAGGCATGAATGTATTGCCGTGCACGATCGCGAATGGAACAGCGCGCATCGCAGGTCAAACTGTAAGCCTACCGCGCCAGCTAGCCGACTCCATAAAGTTGCAAGGCGAGTGTGAGATCGGTATCCGGCCTGAGTTCCTACGTCTCACCGAAGAACCTCCGAAGACTGCAGCAGCGCGCGTAATCGTGAAGCGACTCGCAGAGCTCGGTGGGTTCAACGTTGCGTCGGTCGAGCTCGGCGAGCATACAGTGCACGTGAAGACGCGGCCGGAGCAGCAGCCCGCACTCGGAACAGAGTGCTGGCTCGAGTTCCCCGATGAGCAGACACACGTGTATCAGGGTGGCCGCCTGATCGAGTGACAGACATGACGAAACCCACCGAGCAGCGCGCCTGGTTCCTCGTGTTACCCGTGGTCGTGATGGTGGCGTTCAGCGCCGTGGTTCCGCTGATGACAGTCGTGAACTACTCGGTACAGGACATCCTCGGTCCCGATCAGCGCGTGTTCGTCGCAGGCGAGTGGTACCACAAGGTCCTGAACGACCCCGAGCTGCACGGCGCGTTCTTGCGGCAGTTGCTTTATTCAGCGGTCGTCCTGGTGCTCGAACTTCCCCTCGGTGTGGCGGTCGCGCTGTGCATGCCGGCAACGGGCTTGCGGTCGTCGCTCACGTTGATCGTGCTCGCGATCCCGCTGCTGATTCCCTGGAACGTCGTCGGCACGATCTGGCAGATCTTCGCGCGTGGCGACATCGGCTTGTTGGGCTGGACGGTCAACAAGCTCGGGTTTGCCTACAACTACACCGCCGATCCCGTCGCCGCGTGGCTCACTGTCGTTGTCATGGACGTCTGGCACTGGACACCGCTCGTCGCCTTGCTGTCGTACTCGGGTCTGCGCGCGATCCCACCGGCGTACTACCAAGCGGCACATATCGATGGTGCTTCGCGCACTGCGATCTTTCGCTACATCGAGCTGCCGAAGCTGCGCGGCGTGCTCACAATCGCAATCCTGTTGCGCTTCATGGATAGCTTTATGATCTACACGGAGCCTTTTGTGCTGACTGGTGGCGGTCCAGGCAATGCCACGACGTTCTTGAGTCAATATTTGACGCGACTTGCTGTCGGACAGTTCGACCTTGGTCCAGCGTCAGCATTTTCGATCATCTACTTTTTGGTGATTCTCTCGTTCAGCTACGTGTTCTATACGGCGATGACTCGAGAACATTGATCATGCCGAGCGTATTGCTGTGCGTGTATCTGCTGTTGTCGGTCGTGCCGATCTACTGGTTGGTCGCGATGGCGCTCCAAACCAACGAGCGGATCCTCGGTGCGTTCCACGTCTTTCCGACCGAGATCACGTGGGCGAATTTCGCGACGATCCTGACTGATCCAGATTGGTATCAGGGCTACATCAACTCGATCACTTACGTCACGATCAACACCGTCGTGTCGGTCATCGTCGCGTTGCCCGGCGCCTACGCGTTTTCGCGTTATCGCTTCATGGGCGACAAGCACTTGTTCTTCTGGCTGCTGACGAACCGGATGTCGCCGCCCGCCGTGTTCCTGCTGCCGTTCTTTCAGCTGTATTCGAGCATCGGCTTGTTCGACACGCCGTGGGCCGTTGCGCTCTCGCACACGTTGTTCACGGTCCCGCTCGCGGTCTGGATCCTCGAAGGTTTCATGTCCGGCATTCCGCGCGAGATCGACGAGACGGCCTATCTCGACGGCTACGGGTTCGGCCGGTTTTTCTTTCGGATCTTCATGCCGCTGATTCGCTCCGGCATCGGCGTGACCGCATTCTTCTGCTTCATGTTCAGTTGGGTGGAGCTCTTGCTCGCGCGCACGCTCACGTCGGTCGAAGCAAAACCGATCGCCGCGACGATGACGCGCACCGTGAGCGCCGCCGGTATGGATTGGGGCGTGTTGGCCGCCGCTGGCGTGCTCACGATCGTGCCGGGTGCGATCGTGATTGGATTCGTCCGCAACTACATCGCGAAGGGTTTCGCGCTTGGTCGCGTCTGAGAGTCGCCGATGAGATGGATGGCATGGACACCACCGACCGCCGGCTTCTTCGCCGCGATTGCACTCGTACTCGCGGTGTATACGGTGTGGGGTGTAGTGTCGCCTTCGGATCCGCGGCGCGGTCTTCTGCCGATGCCGACGACGCGCGGCGACCGCTTGTTCGTAGGTTTACTGTTCAGCGCTTACGTGAACCTGGTCTGGGCCGGAGTCACGGAAGCGTCGCAGTGGTTGGCCGTCGCGATCTGGGTGCCGTTGATGATCGCGATCGGGCGTTGGGGTTAGTTCATTAAATTGGGGTGGTGCCATGACTCGACTATCGAGACGTTGTGTCGCTGTATGTCTGCTGCTTGCAGCAGTTGGTTGCGCTAAGAAAGAGGAGCCTAAGCAGGTAGAGGTCGCCGCGCCGGCACAAGAAGCCGCGCCCGATCCCTCGGCGGAGCTCGAGAAGGCGGCTGAAAAGTGGGTGGACACGGAGTTCCAGCCCAGCAGCCTGACGCGCGAGAAGCAACTCGAGGAATTCAAGTGGTTCCGCGAGGCCGCGAAGCCGTATCGCGGCAAGACGATCAAGGTGGTCTCCGAGACGATCGACACGCACGTGTACGAGTCGAAGACGATGGCGAAAGCCTTCGAAGAGATCACCGGCGTCAAGGTCAAACACGACCTGATCCAAGAAGGCGACGTGATCGAGAAGCTCCAGACTGCGACGCAGTCGGGCGAGACGATCTACGACATGTGGATCAACGACAGTGACTTGATCGGTACGCACTTCCGCTACGGGTTCGTCACGCCGCTGTCGGACTTCATGACGGGCGAAGGCAAAGACGTGACGTTGCCGACGCTCGACATCGATGACTTCATCGGCAAGAGCTTCGGAACGGCGCCGGACGACAAGCTCTATCAGCTCCCGGATCAGCAGTTCGCGAACCTGTACTGGTTCCGCTACGACTGGTTCAGCCGCCCAGACCTGCAGAAGAAGTTCAAAGACAAGTACGGGTACGAGCTCGGCGTGCCGGTCAACTGGTCGGCCTACGAAGACATCGCCGACTTCTTCACCAACACGGTCAAAGAGATCGACGGCGTTCGCGTCTACGGTCACATGGACTACGGCAAGAAGGACCCCTCGCTCGGTTGGCGTTTCACCGACGCATGGTTGTCGATGGCTGGTGTCGGCGACAAAGGCATTCCGAACGGCAAGCCGGTCGATGAATGGGGTATCCGCGTCGAGGGTTGCAACCCGGCTGGTTCTTCGGTCACACGCGGTGGCGACGTGAATGGTCCCGCTGCCGTGTATGCGGTTCAAAAGTACCTCGACTGGTTGAAGAAGTACGCGCCGCCGGAAGCTCCGGGCATGACGTTCTCGGAAGCGGGACCGGTGCCCGGCCAAGGCCAAATCGCACAGCAGATCTTCTGGTACACCGCGTTCACCGCAGCACTCACGAAGCCGGGTCTGCCGGTCGTGAATGCAGACGGCACGCCGAAGTGGCGCATGGCCCCCTCGCCTCACGGGCCGTACTGGGAGGAAGGCATGAAGCTCGGCTATCAGGACGCCGGCTCTTGGACGATGCTGAAGAGCACGCCGCTCGAGCAGCGCAAGATGGCGTGGCTCTACGCGCAGTTCACGATCGCGAAGTCGACGTCGATGAAGAAGTTCTTCACCGGCCTGACTCCGATTCGTAAGTCGGACCTCGACTCCGAGCACACGACTAAAATCGCGCCCAAACTCGGCGGCCTCGTCGAGTTCTATCGCAGCCCCGCGCGCGTCGCGTGGACACCGACTGGAACTAACGTCCCCGACTATCCGAAGCTCGCTCAGCTGTGGTGGCAGAACATCAGCTTGGCAGTCACCGGCGAGAAGACCGCGCAAGCGGCGATGGACAACCTCGCGACGCAGATGGACGAGACGATGGCGCGGTTGCAGCGCGCCGGCATGAAGAACTGCCCGCCCAAGTTGAACGAGCCGAAGCCCGCGAAGTACTGGTACGACCAGCCCGGCGCGCCGAAGCCGAAGCTCGCGAACGAGAAGCCGAAGGGCGAGACCGTGCCCTATGAAACGCTGCTGACCGCGTGGAAAGAAGGGCGCGTGAAGTAAGCGCGCGATCTACATCCGCGCACGACTGCGTGAGATTGGCGGCTCGAGCTACCTTGTTGCACGCCAGTGAAACGCCCGGCCTGGCGTACGATCACAATCGTGGTCGAACACCAGCCGGGCGTCTCCGTCTTTGCCGAACGCTATCGCGTCGACGCGATCCTCGGTCGAGGCGGGATGGGTTCGGTCTCGCGCGCGACTGACATTCAGACGGGTGCGACGCTCGCGCTCAAACAGTTGACGGATGCGCTGCCCGGCCTGATCGAGCCACTGCGCGGGCTCGCACCGGTACTCGATGTCGTGTGCTAGCTCGCGAAGTCCGCCGCAGATTCGACGTGCGCGGCTGCTTCTTTCTCGAGCCACGCCAGGCTCTCGTTCGCAGGCTGAGCGAGCCCGTCGCCGGCATGGATCCGATCACGCAAAACGGCGCGTACTCGCTGAGCTCGTTTTACATCCAGCTCGAGCTTGCATCGCGCGGCAGCGAGGGCGGACTCGGCACGGCCGAAGAGCTCGAAGCGGCTCCGATGTACGCCACGCTCGGCAAGCAGCTGCGGCTCGTGGCGGCGCTCTCACAAGGGGACTTCGAAGGCACGCGACGAGCGCGCGAAGAACGCGAGCTTCTGTCGCTGCAGAGCACGTTCACCGACCAGCACCGCGAGACGAGCGTGCGCTGGGAAGCGGTCGCGATCTATCGCGCAGCGGATCTACTCGGCCTCAAACAGCTGATCCAAGCGCAGACGGCACGCGCAGCACGCTTTCCAGGCGCGCAACCGCTGCTCCACATGTTGCGCGCGCAATATCTGCTCCTCGCAGCGGAGCCCGAGCGCTCGCTCGCCGAAGTGCATGCCGGGCGAGCACTCGCACCGCCGCTCACGCACGCGTGTGGGCGCGAGCTCGCGCGGGTCGAGACGCAAGCCCGACTCGCGCTCGACCGAGTCGCGAAGCCGGTGCGTGTGCGGATCGCGCTGAAGCGCAGCTTCGAAGCGTGCAGCTCGACCCGCGCTACGAGGACCGATTGATCGCGGCGCAGGCCCGCGCGCTCGCAGCTGCGGGTTCGATTGCGGCCGCGAAGGCGCGCCTCGAAGCGACGATTCGCGACTTCGAAGCCGTCGGACCGAACGGGGTCCCGATCGCGGCGTTGTACGAGACGGTCGCGGAGATCGCCCTGCTCGAGACGGACACCTCGACATTTCAGCGCGCTCTCGAAGAGGTCAAGCGCATCTACTCGCGCGGCAAACACCCCGGTCTGGTCGCGCGCTACGAGCGCCTCGTCGCGACCGGACGTCGTCAGCTCTCGCAGTGGAGTGGTAGCGGGCTCGTTCGCAACGACGTTCACGAACGCATGCTGACCGTGACGCAAGTCCGTTCAGGGATCGGCCCGGCCCGAAGCGACGAGCAATTCCGCCAACTGCTCGGCATCGTGCTCGACGAGGCTGCAGCTGCGAGCGGCTACCTCTACCAGTTGTCGAGCGTCACACGTTGCGGCAGCTCGCACAGTGCGGAGCCGCGCCGCTCAATCCAGCGCTCGAGCTGAAGTTGGCGAAGTACATCGAACACGTGCTCGCGGAAGAGACGGACTCCGTGACGGTCACAGGCGAAGCGGCGGGCGGGCTGTTCGTCACGGCGGAGGGCGCGAGCGACGTACCGATCGTGCTTCGGGACTACGAGGCTGCGCAGGTGCTCGGAATGATCGCGGTGGGCTCGACGAAACCGGTCGAAATTGGGCGCGGACTGCTCGGTATGCTCAGCCAGACGCTGAAGGTTTTGCTCTCGAACCTCGCTGACGGAACAAACCTGTCCTCAATGCCGGTGGCCGGCAGCCACTGAGCAGGGGTACAGTCTCGCGATCATGAGCCTCGAGCTGTTCTCCCTGCCCGTCCGCGTCTGGTTCGAGCGCCGGTTCCCTCACGGGCCGACGCCGGCACAGGAGCGCGGCTGGCCCGAGATCGCAGCGCAGCGGCACACGCTGATCGCCGCACCTACCGGTTCGGGCAAGACACTGAGCGCGTTTCTGGTGTGCATCGACCGCTTGTACCGCGCCGCCTTGAGCGGCGAGCTCGAACAGTTGGGGACGCAAGTCATCTACGTCTCGCCGCTCAAAGCGCTCGCCGTCGACGTGCATCAAAACCTAGAGATTCCCTTGGCGGAAATCGCGCTGGTCGCAAAGGAGCTCGGCTGGCCGTCGCCGGAGATCCGCGTGGGTCTGCGGACCGGCGACACACCGGCGCGCAGTCGGTTGATGATGCTGAAGCATCCGCCGCACGTGATGATCACGACGCCGGAGTCGCTCTACTTGTTGCTCACGTCGCAGCGAAGCCGCGAGGCGTTGAGGGGCGTGAACACGGTGATCGTGGACGAGATCCACGCGCTCGCTCGCGACAAACGCGGGGCGCACCTCGCACTGTCGATCGAGCGGCTCGCACACGTCGCGACCGCTCCGCTGATGCGGATCGGTTTGTCGGCGACTCAGCGGCCGATCGATCGCATCGCACGTCTGTTGATCGGCGTGACGAACGCCGAGTGTTCGATCGTCGACACCGGTCACAGCCGCGAGATCGACCTGCAAGTCGAGTTGCCGGAGACCGAGCTCGAAGCCGTCGTGTCGAAAGAGCAGATGGCGGACGTGCTCGAGAAGATCGCGAAGCACATCGAGCAGCGGCGCACGACCTTGGTGTTCGTGAACACGCGCCGCATGTCGGAGCGGCTCGCGCATCAGCTCGCCGAGCGGCTCGGCGAAGAAAAGGTTGCAGCGCATCACGGAAGCTTGTCGAAGGATCGGCGCCAGCGCGTCGAAGCGCGGCTGCGCGCCGGCGACCTGCGTGCGGTCGTGGCCACCGCGTCGCTCGAGCTCGGTATCGACATCGGGCCGGTCGAGCTCGTGTGCCAGATCGGTTCGCCGCGCAGCATCGCGACGTTGCTGCAGCGCGTCGGCCGTTCCGGGCACACGCGCTTTGGAACTCCGGTCGGTCGCCTATACCCGTTGACTCGCGATGAGCTCGTGGAGTGCGCGGCGCTGCTGCGTTCGATTCGCGCAGGTGAGCTCGACTCGGTCAGCTTGCCGGAAGCTCCGCTCGACATCCTCGCGCAGCAGGTCGTCGCGGAGTGCGCGGCGGAAGACTGGCAAGAAGATGCGCTCTACGGGTTGATGCGGCGGGCAGCTCCCTACGCGTCGCTCACTTGGGAGGCATTTCAAGACGTCATCGAGCTCGTCACCGAAGGCGTGCAAACCGGTCGCGGCCGGCGCGCGGCGTACGTGCAGCACGATCGCGTGCAGTCGCGGCTTCACGCGCGGCGTGGCGCGCGGCTATCGGCGCTCACTTCGGGCGGCGCGATTCCGGAGATGGCCGACTATCGCGTGGTCGCGGAGCCCGACGAGACTTTCGTCGGCACGGTCAACGAAGACTTCGCGATCGAGAGCATGGCCGGCGACGTGTTTCTACTCGGCAGCACGTCGTGGCGGATCATGCGCGTGAGCGCGGGTACGGTGCGCGTCGTCGATGCGAAGGGTGCATCGCCGACGGTTCCGTTCTGGCTCGGCGAAGCTCCGGCACGCACGTTGGAGCTATCGGCGGCGGTCTCGAACCTGCGCGAGGCCCTCGATGCCAAGCTCGGAACCGAAGGTCTCGAAGCGGCCTTGCAGTGGACGATGGCCGAGACCGGCTTCGATGTCGTCGCTGCGCGCGAGCTGCTCGCGTACCTCGGCGCCGTGCGCGACATGCTCGGCGTGCTGCCGAGCCAGAACAAGATCGTGTTCGAGCGCTTCTTCGACGACACGGGCGGAATGCAGCTCGTCGTGCATGCGCCGTTCGGGGGCCGGGTCAATCGCGCGCTCGGGCTGCTCTTGCGAAAGCGCTTTTGCACGTCGTTCGATTTCGAGCTGCAAGCGGCGGCGAACGACGACGCGATCGTGCTGTCGCTCGGTCCCCAGCACAGCTTTCCGATGTCGGACATGCTGGGGTTCTTGCGCGGGAGCCGGGTGCGCGAGTCGCTGACGAACGCCGTGATCGTAACGCCGATGTTCGGCGCGCGATGGCGTTGGAACCTCAATCGCTCGCTCGTCGTGTTGCGGTTTCGCGGCGGCAAAAAGAACCCTCCGCCTCTGCAGCGGATGGAAGCAGACGACGTCATGGTCGCCGTGTTTCCCGCGCTGGCGGCCTGCCAAGACAACGCGACCGGCCCGCGCGAGATTCCAGATCACGTGCTGGTGCGGCAGACGCTCGACGACTGTCTGAACGAAGCGATGGACGTGACCGCGCTCGAAGCGCTGCTCGCGCGGATCGCGAGCGGCGAAGTCGAAGTGCAGTTCCGCGAGTCGACCGAGCCATCACTCCTCGCCCACGAGATCCTGAGCAGCCGCCCATACACGTTCTTGGATGACGCCCCACTCGAGGAGCGGCGCACGCGCGCGGTGCAGCTGCGCCGTGGCCTGCCGGTGGTCGCACGCGAGCTCGGCTCGCTCGATCCCTCTGCGATCGCACGTGTGCGCGCAGAAGCGGCAGCGCAGCCGCGCGATCGCGACGAGCTCCACGACTGGCTGCTTTGGCTCGGTGTCGCGCACACGCAAGCAGCATGGCAAGCCTGGTTCGATCACTTGGCCGCAGAGCGCCGCGTGCTGACGCTTCACCACGGCGAGTTGCGCTTTTGGTGTGCGGTCGAGCGTCGCGAACACATCGCCCCGCTGTTTCCGAGCGCGAGCTTCGAGCCGGACTTGCAGCTCGAAGGGGCCGCGCCCGATCTCGAGATCGACGACGCGGCTGCGTTCGTCGTGCGCGGTCACCTCGAGACGCTCGGGCCGACGACGGTTTCGCAGCTCACGGCTGCAACCGGCCTCGGCGAGGACGCCGTCGTCGCCGCACTCGCGAAGCTCGAAAGCCAAGGGTTCTCGATTCGCGGAGCGTTCGAAGCTGGTGTCGCCGGAGTCGAGCAGTGGTGCGCGAGACGTTTGCTCGGCCGAATCCACTCGTACACGCAAGCGCGGCTCCGCCGTGAGATCGAGCCCGTCACCGCACAAGACCTCATGCGCTTTTTGCTGCGCTTTCAGCACGTGCAGCCCGGGACTCAGCTGAGTGGTACGCGCGGCGTGCTCGGGGTGATCGAGCAGCTGCAGGGCTGCGAGCTCGCAGTGGCGGGTTGGGAGCGCGACATTCTCGCGAGCCGCGTCGAGTCGTATCGGCCGGAGTGGCTCGATGCGCTGTGCCTGTCTGGCCAAGTGACTTGGGGCCGTTTGCAGGTGCGCGCGCCACGGCTCTCCGGTGCGCGCGCCCTACCCAACCGCGCGACGCCGCTGTCGCTCGTCAGCCGCTCGGATCTGAACTGGCTGCTCGAAGCCGCGCGCGGGCCGCTCGATGCGGTCCAGAACCCGGATCTCGAGTCGCTGCCAGTTCCCGAGGGCGATGCCGGGCTCGTCGTTCAAGCACTCCGGCAGCACGGCGCGTTGTTCTTCTCGCAGCTTGCCGCGTGCACCGGACTGCCCGAGCCGCGCGTTCGCGACGCGTTGTGGGAAACGGTCGCGCTCGGCTGGGTCACGGCCGACGGCTGGCAAGCGCTTCGCAGCTTGCTCGTTCCGCGTGCAGCGCAGCGCAGCATGAACGTACCCGATCGGCGGCGCGGCCTGCGGCGCGGCGCACGCGGCGCGATCGCAAACGAGGGCCGCTGGGCGCTCTTGCCGCAAGGCGCTGCCGCTCACAGCGGCGCCGACCGCGAGGAGCTGGCGGAAGCCGTCGCAGAACAGCTGCTCGCGCGCTACGGCGTCGTGTTTCGCGACCTGCTCGTGCGCGAGTCCCTGGCGCTGCCTTGGCGCGACATCGTGTGGGCGCTGCGGCGGCTCGAGGCACGCGGCACGGTGCGCGGCGGCCGGTTCGTGAACGGCTTCGTCGGCGAGCAATACGCGTTGCCCGAAGCGGTCGATTTGCTGCGCCAGGTTCGCCGGCAACCCCACGATGGAGAGCTGGTGCGCTTGTCGGGCTGCGATCCGCTCAACCTGGTCGGGATCGTGTTACCGGGTCCGCGCATCCCCGCGCTGCAGAGCAATTCGCTGTCGCTTCGCGACGGAATGTTAATCGGCGAGGAGCAAACGCCCCTCGCCGATCTGAGTGAACCTGTCGCTGAACCAGCCTGAACCGGGTGCCGGCTGTGCCAGCATCCACTTGGGATTAGCGGCGGCGGTCGATCAGGATCCGCAGCACGTACCAGAACAACAGCATGACCGACGCGAACAGCGCGAGCGCGGCTGCGACGTGCTGGCTCGTGCGGTAGCGCAACATGACGTTCGACGTGTCGTAGAGGATGTAGCCGCACGCGAAGGCGACCATCGCGTAGCTGAAGAACATGCCCAGCGTGAAGCCGAACACGATCGACGCGACGATGAAGCCCATCGCTGCGATACCACCGAACATCAGGATGCCGCGCAGGAACGAGAAGTCTTTGCGCGTGATGAACACGATGCCGGTCAGCGAGATGAACAGCATCGACGTGATCATCGCCGCTTTGGACAGGATGTTCTCATCGCCTTGCGCGCCGAGCATGATCGCCATCGCGATCAGCGGCAGGAACAAGAGCGACTGCAGCACGGTGTAAAGCCCGAGGCCTGCGTACTGGAGCGGTACCGACGTGGAGTTTTGCGCCCAGCGATCGGCGAGGTAGCTCGTGCCGACGAAGCCGGCCATCACGATGAGCCACATGTACTTGCTCATCTGCAGGAACGAGATCATGCCGGCCGCGACCGGAGTCACGAACCAGAAGGTCTCGAGCGCGACGAACATCAGGATTGCACCGACCAGGTGCAGGTACGTTCGCGTGATGAACGCGGCGCGCTGGTCCGGCGTCGCGTGGGCCACGACTGGCGCGGCGTCGTAAAAGGCAGGTTGCTGCATGACGGTGGCCTCCTCCAAAAGGGGTCCTCGATCAACACCCGACACACGGATTCCATGCCAGGCGGGGTCGCAAAAATTGCGAAGCCCCCGGCCACAGCTGTAGCTGATCGCAACGGTGCCGCGCAAACCTCGCCTAGGGCTCGGGATTCCGAATTCGCGAGATGTCACCGAGCGATCGCTCAGAGCAACGAGACGAAACAGCACCCCTGCTGGCAATACTGGTCTGTGGTGCAATCTGGGGAGAATTCACACACGGGTTGACCTTCGTCGCATTGGTTCGGCGGAGTGCGCGCGAGGCAGTCGGCGGGCAGATCTTTCAGCGTCCGGCCCGGGCACAGCTCGCAGCGGCCACATTCGTTTCGACACTGGGAGCTCTGGGTGCAGCGCGGGCAGGCGGCGGTGTCGTCGATCTTGTCGAGCGAGCAGCGTTCACCGAGCTCGATCGTCACGCTCACGCCGTCGGCGCGCGCGACCTCGCAGCAGCCGAAACAGTCGCAACCGTTTGGCGTGCGCGTGGCGCAAGTGTTCAGACACTCTTGCGCGACCTGACAGCTGCTGCAGTTGCCGTTCCCGTTAGGCTTCTCGCCACGCAGACACGCGCTCGGATAGCGACAGGCGTCGATGCCCGTACCTTGATCTTCATCCCAAAAGCAGTCGCGACAGCTCTTCGCTTTGCTCAGTCTGCCGGTCGCGAACGTCGCTTCGTCTTGGTCGAGCGCTCCAGTGCATTCCGGGTCGAGGCCATCGATGAGGCCGTCCGCGTCGTTGTCGAGACCGTCGTCGCAAGCGCACGGGCCGTTGCCGCATCGAGCAGCCGAGCCTGCATCGGGCCCCGGCGCAGTCGAGGAGTCGGCCCGGCCCATCGCGGCGTCGCTCACAGCTGCATCCCGGATTCCGGGGACTGCAGCGTCGCTCTGACCGCTGCCGGCATCCCGCACCCGATCGCGGGCGAGCGAGATATGTCGATTCGAGCATCCGCACACGACGAAGCACGAGACGAGGCAGTACCACGCAAAGCTGGACGTGCCCGCCGCGGCGAGCCACAGCGCGATGCGCTTAGAAGTCATGGCGCGGGAGTGGCTTCTCGTAGCTCGCGCAAACGCGTCGTAGCTTCCTTCACGAATCGCCCCTTCGGATAGCGCAAAAGATAGCGCATGAGGCCGGCTTGTGCGCGCGTGCCCGACAGGCGTTCCGCGTCGATACGCGCGCTCGCGAAGAGTGCGTTCTCGCCGGCGGGAAGGTTGGCGAACTTCTGCGCGACGAGGCGATAAGCCGCCGCAGCTTCCGAGAGATCCCCCGCGACGAGCGCGGATTCCGCGCGAAGTGAGAGCGCCTCTGCACGCTGGCGCGCTTGCAGGTCCTCGCCGAGCACGTTCGAGACGAGCTCGCGCGCGCGAGCGAGGTTGCGCTGGGCCAGGGCGAGGCGAGCTTGATCGAGTTGGCGCTCCACCCGGGCGGGTGAGTTGCTGCGTTCGGGCATTGCAACTGGCGGCGGCTCCGGTACGACGCTGGAAGCTGCGATTGGTTCGGCCGAGACCACCGTAGTTTTCCTCAGCTGGCACGGCGCGCTCGGACACGCGTAGCTATCACCCGGCCCGAGCTCCGCGAGCTCGGTTCCATCCGGACGCTCCACCCGCACGCGACCGCGCGTCACCCGCACGGCCGCGCTCGATACCTCGAAGCGCGTGCCGAGCACGAGCACACGAAACCGCGCGGTGTCGACCCGAAACGCCTGATGTTGCGCCGGGTCGACGTCCGCCACGACGCTACCACTCTCGAGCCGCAAGACGCGCGCACCCCCGAACCAAGCTGCGCGCGTCTGCGACCGAAACTCTACCCTGGCGTGTGCGAGCGCGACGACGCCACCGGACCGGCTCGCGATCGCAGTTTCAACCTCGCCGCTCTCAGCGGCGCGCACGGAGTGCTCGAGCGAGCCGGAGATCAGGTGGTAGTCCGCGCGCAGCGAGAGATCGGGCTGGCGCAGAATCGAGAGGACTACAATCGCCGTAGCGGCCAGCGCGCCGAACGCGCTCGGGAACAGCCAACTCGAGCCTGCAGCGGTGGGCTGCGACGGCCGCTCCGCCACCGCGAATGCCTGCAACACCGCTCGCTGCCGAGCGCCGCTCGAAAGCGGCGCCGCGCCCGCGTCACTGAGTGCCCGGAGGCCATCCAGCAACTGCGCCTGCTCGCTGCAGTCCCGGCATTGCGCCAAGTGCTCCTCGAGAACCAGCGCATTTGCCTGCGACAAGCCGGCAGCTCGCGCCTGGAGCAGCGCTGCAATACGCGTACATTGCAAACGGATCATGGCACCGCCTCCGATGCGATGTCGCGTAGGATCGGGTCGCGTTGCGCGCGCTTGATCAGCTCGCGACGCGCCCAGAACACCCGTGACTTCGTCGCAGTCACGCTCGCTGCGGTGAGCGCAGCCACTTCTTCGATCGGAAGACCTTCGAACACATGCAGCACGAATGCGATGCGTTTCTTCGGCGAGATCGCCTGGAGGTGATGGTTGAGCCGCTGGACCTGGCGTCGCGTATCCACGCTCGACTCCGAGACGTCGAAAAGTGTGCGCGGGTCGACGCTGTCTTCGAGATCGGGGAGCTCCCCGCGCCGGCGATGAGACGCGCTCCGCAGTCGCTCCTGCGCGATGCGGATCGCGATGCGCGCGAGCCACGTGCGTACTTGAGCTTCAGCGCGGAACCGCGGAAAAGCGTGAATCGCAGCCAGGAACGTACTTTGAAGCAAGTCTTCCACTTCGAGCGCCGATCCTGCGACTCGACCCAGCAGCCGTTCCAAGTACGGCGCGTGAGCCAGAAACACAGCCTGCAGTGCGCGGCGATCTCCCTTCCGACACGCCTCGATCTGGTCGAGCTCCTGCGCCGAGAATTCGGGCGCCAGGTTGACGACGCGACCCATCGTTCTGAATTGTGGAAGCTCGCGTGCGCGGGTTGAAAGAAAATGCGGTCGCGTAGCCAGCTCAGCCACGCCTTTCTGCTGGTGGCGTGTGCGCTTGTGGGCGTTTGGGCGCCTTTGGCCCACGCCGCCCAGCCCCGGGTCCTGGTGCTCGAGCAAAGCGGCGCACCCAAAGGCTTTCTTGTCGCGCTCCAGATCCAGCTCTCCGGGCTCGCGCAGCCGGAACGTCACATCGTGGCACCCGCGGCGAGCGCGGCGGAGGCGATCGAGCGGGCGAGCCAACTCGTCCGCGACCAGGGGGCGCTCGCAGCCGTCTGGGTCGACCGGGGTCCGGCTGAGGGCGGGGGCCCGGTCGTCGCCTACGTCGTCGGAGACCGGCAAGGCCGAGCCCTGATCGAGGTCGTACGGGTGCCCGGAGATCGCGGACCTGAGCTCGAGCGGACGACTGCGCTCAAAATTCGCGAGCTCGTGGCGGCGATGCTGCGCGGCCAAGCCGCCCGGGCCGAGGCAGGGCAGCTTCTGCAAACCGAGGGGCGGCCGCCGACAGCTGCGGGCCCCTCGGGCGCCGAGGAGCAGCTGCCGGTGGCGGCGCAGCCATCAGCGGCGCAGTCATCAGCGGCACTTCCGAACGAACAGCCCGACGAGCCGCCTCCGACCGCGCCGGGATGGACCGCGTTCGCGTCGGCCGGCATCCGGCTCGGCTCTCAACCGGACCTGGGACTCGGCCGATGGGGCTTCGGCCTCGGCGCCGGGCCCGTCCTCGACCTTCGTCAATTCCGATTGGCGGTCGCGCTCGGATTCGATGCATTTCCGAGCATCGAGGTCGAGCGCGCGGGCAACTCGGCTCGCTTCTGGGAATGGACCGTCGGCGCCGCGCTGCACGCTCAAATGCAGAGCGGACCACTTTGGCTCGGAGCACGCGCTGGACCACAGCTCGTCGGCTTGGAGGCGCACGGAACCACGCGCGCCGATACCCCTGGAAACGCGGCTCCGACGTCGTGGGCACTGTCACTGGGCCTCGACGCGGAGGTTCCACTCACGCGTTTCGTGAGTCTGCTCGCGGGCATGCAACTGCAAGCGCTGGCGCGTCACCTACACCTCGACGTGAACGACGACGAGCTGGTCGACCTCGGCCGGGTTCGCGCACGTGTAGGCTTGGAGCTCACTGCACGCTTTTGAAACTTTCTTTCAACCGCGCAGCCGGGTCCACCCACCGTCTGTGCATGGACCGCAATTCGACTTTGAAATGGCAGCAATGGGCGGGAATCGCATTGTGGCTGGCTGGCGCGGGCTGTAACTCGAGCCATACCGGTGGCCCCTCACCAGCACCGACATCCGCCGCGCAAACGGCTCAAGCCTTGCCGCTGGTGGCAGAGTGCGCCGCCGGCTCTGCAGCTGGCAGCGGCTGGGAGTGCAGCGCGCCCGCCTCGATTACGTGCGACGACGCCGACGACTTGACACCGATCCGCGTCCAGAGCCCGAGCGGCACGACGTGCGACACCGACGATTTGCGAATCACGGAGACGCGCGCCGCGGGTTCGAACGTCCGCACGATTCGCGTCAGCGATCGCGCCGGCGCGACGCTGTGTACGACGCAGCTGGAGGTCATCGACGACACGCCCCCGGTCCTCGAGACTCACACGATCGCGCTGTGGCCGCCGAACCACAAGTTCCACGACATCGCGGTCGAAGATTGCGTGACGGCAGTCGATGCGTGCGACGGCACGCTGCGCGGCGAGTTCATTTGGGCGAGCAGCGATGAGCCGATCGACGACATCGGCGATGGACATCACTCTCCGGACATCGGCGTAAGTGCGGACGGCCGCCACGCCTGTGTTCGATCCGAACGCCAAGGCCCGAAAGACGGGCGCGTCTACAAGCTCGGTGTGCGGGTCGTCGATGGAAACGGCAATGCGACCGAAGGCGTGTGTGCCGTGATCGTCGATCACGACCAGCGCGGTGTGATCGGAGCCGATAGCGGCGAGAAGTATCGCGTGACGTTCGACGACGACTCGGACGCTGGCCTCGCCGCGTGTGCGGGGGACCCGGACGAACCGCCCACGACTCCACCACCCCCGCCGACGACCCCGCCTCCGCCGCCGCCACCCCCGGGTGACGACGACAATCCGGATGGCGGCCCCGGCCCGGGCTGAGCCTCAAGGATTGAAGTACACGCGCGGCACGCGAGTGTTGATGTTGGTGAGTACTTCGTGAGGGATCGTGCCCGCCCAGCGCGCGAGCTCTTCGATGCGAATCGAAGAGCTCGCGTCGCGTGCCGCTCCCAGCAGCACGACTTCGTCGCCGTTGTAAGCAGTGTTCAAGCCCAAGTCGACCATCACTTGATCCATGCAGATCCGGCCGACCACCTTGCGCCGCACGCCGTGCACGATCACTTCGGCGTGTCCGCTCAGCGAGCGCAAGTAGCCATCGCCGTAGCCGACCGGTAGCGTGATCACGCGCGTCTGCTCGGTGGGTGACCACGTCGATCCGTAGCTCACCGGACTGCCCGGCTTCACGACCTTGAAGAACACGACGCGAGTCGACCAGCGCAACGCCTGTCGCACCGGGATCGACAGCTGCAATTCGTTCGCCGGGCTCGCGCCGTAAAACAAGATCCCAGGACGCACGAGATCGAACCAGCTCTCCGGCAACTGCAAGATCGCGCCGGAGTTTGCCGCGTGCCGCATCGGCATCGGTAGTGAGCGCTGCTCGTAGAAGCGGAGCACTTCGTCGAATCGCTCGAGCTGGAGGCGCGCGTGCGTGAGATCCGATTCGTCGGCGTTCGCGAAATGCGTGAACACACCTTCGACGAGCACGTGGCGCGATCGGGCCGCCGCTTCGAGCAGCGGCTCGGCGCTGTACCAGTGCACCCCGATCCGCTCCATGCCGGTGTCGATCTTCAAGTGCACGCGGGCCTGCTTGCCGAGCCGCTCGGCGCAAGCCTCGATCGCCGCGAGCTTGTCGACCGACGACGCCGTCAGCGTCAGGTCGTGTTCGACGAAGCGCGGGATCTGCGAGCCGATGATGCCACCGAGCACGAGCACCGGAAGCTGCACGCCGGCCTGACGCAGCCGCAGCCCTTCTTCCAAGTACGCCACTCCGACGTACGGTGCGCCCACATTTTCCAGTTTCTGCGCGACTGCGACGAGGCCGTGCCCGTAGGCGTTCGCCTTCAGGATCGGCATCACGCGCGCCGGAGCCACGTGCGCTGCAAGCACGCGATAGTTCTCGGCAAGAACGGCTAGATCCACCTCGAGGTGGGTCGGGCGAAGCTCGTCTTCGGACAGCGTGGGTTCGTGCAAAACAGGCATGCTCGGCTAGTCTTAGCGGACGGCTGAGTGTAAGCCTAAGCGGAGGTCGGCATGAAATACCTTCATACGATGGTGCGCGTCAGCGATCTGGAAAAGTCGCTCGCGTTCTACTGCAATGCGCTCGGCCTGCGCGAGCTGCGCCGGCGCGAGCACGAACAAGGTCGCTTCACGCTCGTGTTCCTGGCCGCTCCGAACGACGATCAAGCGCAGATCGAGCTCACGTACAACTGGGACGATCAGGAGTATCGCGGCGGGCGAAACTTCGGACACGTCGCCTACGCGGTCGAAGACATCTACGCAACCTGCGAGCGCTTGCAGGCAGCCGGCGTCGTGATCCGTCGCCCGCCGCGCGATGGGCGAATGGCGTTCGTACGCTCGCCCGATGACATCTCGATCGAGCTCTTGCAGCAAGGCGACGCGCTCCCGCCGCGCGAGCCTTGGCGGTCGATGCCTAACACGGGCGAGTGGTAGGTCACCCCCAGGGTTGCTCCAGGGTTGCCATCGAGCCGCACGGGCGCATTTAAGCCTCTAGCCAGGCGATCACCGCCCTTGGAGGACAAGCATGCGTCTCTACTCGTCGGTATTCGAACATAACGGGGAAATACCGAGCCAGTACACGTGCGAAGGTTCCGACACCTCGCCACCACTCGAGTGGTCGGGCGTGCCCGCAGGAACGGAGTCGATCGCCTTGATCGTCGACGATCCAGACGCGCCCGTTTCGAGCGCTGCCTCGCAGGTCTGGGTTCACTGGGTCGTCTTCAACCTACCCAAGATGACCACTGGTTTACCGGAGGGCATTCGCGATCTGCCGAAGACGGGCACGCACGGGAAAAACAGCTGGAAGCGAGCAGCTTACGGCGGCCCCTGCCCTCCGAGCGGCCGCCACCGGTACGCGTTCAAGTTGTATGCGCTCGATGCGCTGGTCGACCTCGAACAGCCGACTAAAGAAGAGCTCGAGTCGGCCATGCAAGGTCACATCGTCGCGCAGGCGGCGCTCATCGGAACCTACGAGAAGCACGGCTGAGCCTATTTATGCTTCGGCGCGGGCGCCAGGCACGCCCGCGCCGCCGCCAGCTGCAACTCGGTGACGGTCGGCCCCGGGCGGGCAAACGCGCGATCGAGCGCCGCCGCGAGCCGCACTCCCGCGCGCAGGAGTTGCTCGTCGAGCATCGGCAAGATGCGTTTTGCATAGTCGTCGCCGAGCTCGACCGTCTGCTTTGAATCGGCCCCAGCGGGTAGCTTCGCATAGACCCGCCGCGCGACCCGTTGCGCTTCGAGCACCCAATCGTGGACACCGCTGCGCTTGAAGCGGCGCGCCTCCGGCGGCTTCAGCGAACGCGCGAGCATCGCGACGTAGTCGGAGACGTTGCGACCCGTCCAAGCGATCAGCTCCGAGTCCCAGACACTGTGCAGGTTCGCGATGCGTCCAGCGAAGCGCACGCGCAGATCGTTACCGCCGCGATCCGCTCGATCGCCACTGTGGAGAGGTTGGTGAAGGTCGCCGATGAAATGCACGACCAAGCGCAGCGCACGGCTGCGGTCTTCCAGTGGAGCGTTTGCGTCAGCGAGGATCGCGAGCTCGCGATCCGCCGCGCTGATGACGCAACCTCGGGGCTCCGGGCAATCGCGCGCCGGATCGTAGCTCGCGGCCGTAAGCGGAATGTTCACGTAGTGCCACGCCCCGGTGTTCAGACACATTTTGCGATAGTCGTCCGCCCAGCTGCCGACGGCTGCGAGGTCCTCGCCCGGTGCGAGCAGCGGTTCGATCGCAGCCCGGGTTTGCGGGGCGAGGTACAACTCGGCGAGCTCGGCGACGATGGCATGCCCGTCTTTGCCCCACGCGCGGGCTGTCGACGTGATCGCAACCAGCCCGAGGATCGCTAACGCGAGCCGCATGACGCGTTCTCCACCCTCGGATACTCGCAGAAATCCCGGTTGGTCGCGCAGTGAGATGCGTCCCCAATCGTGACTTCAACCGTTCGGCCGGACGCTGACTGTGCGTACCACGCGCGGGGACTCGCCGGCGGGCGCACGGCTTTCGGCTTGCGACCCGCAGCGATCGCGCGCTAACTCCACGTACGTTCATACCGCCCGGAGGCACTCATGCGTTTCCCGCTCGTGTTGTCGCTTTTCGGAATTATGGCTTGCAGCTCTTGGCTGCAGAGCGCGACTTACGCGCCGGTGTCCGAGAGCTCCGGCACCGAGCTGGGTGCGTTCGTGATCTCGGATGGCCCGGCACGCGACACGGGTTCCGCGAGCATGAACGTCCGCGCGCTGGTTGCAGGGCAAGTGGTGGCAGCGCGGATCCGCGTGCTCGATGAAACGGGCAAGATCGCGAGCGAAGGCGAGAGCGGGACGACGATCGCGTTGCGCGCAGGCTCGCACAAGATCGAGCTGCAGATCAGTGACGCTGCCTCACTCGCGGATACGCCGAAACAGACTCGCGAAGTGTTTCTCGAGTCGGGCAAGACGACGCAGGTCGAAGCGACGTTTCCGTGGGCGAAGGTCACGCTCAATGTGCTCGTCGGCGGACGCTCGCAGAATGGGATCCCCGTGAAGCTGCTCCGCAACGGGGCGGTGGTCGCCGAGATGAAGAGCGGCGCGAAGCCTGCGGCGATCACGCCCGGTAAATACGAAGCCGACGTGCTGATGAAGGGCACGACGATTCGCGTCAAAGGGCTGTTGTTCCCCGAGGGCGCGACGCAGACCGTACCGGTGCGCGTTCAGTTCTGAGCGGCAGTTTGCGGAGTCTGTGGTGTTCGCGGTGTTCCCACGAACGGTTGCAACACGATTGCAAATCCGACGACCGCCCCGGCGCCGACGACGTTGTACCAGAGGAAGCCTAGGTTCGAGGCGAAGAACAGGCCGAGGACGAGCGCCTCTGCGAGGAACGCCGCAATCAACGTCGGTGTGCCGGTGATCTTGCGCAAGAAGAAGCCGACTAAAAACAAGCCGAGGAGCGTTCCGTAAAACAGCGACCCGAGGATGTTCACGGCTTCGATCAAATTGTCGAGCAGCGCAGCAAAGCTCGCAAATCCGACTGCCAGCACACCCCACAATGCCGTGAACAGCTTGGAGATCAGCAGGCCGCGTTCGCTTTCGACGGGTTTACCTCGAATCCGCTGATACAGGTCGAGCGTCGTCGTCGACCCTAGCGCCGTCAGCTCGCTCGCGATCGAGCTCATTGCGGCGCACATGATGACCGCGATCAAGAGGCCGACGAGCCCGACCGGCACGTATTGGATCACGAACCCGAGAAACACGTAGTCGGTGTCTTTCAACTCGGCGGTCGGAACAGCCTTCGCGATCAAGTGCTTCGCGCGGTCGCGCACCTGGTCGGCGTCGTGGGCTGCGTCGCGTAACACTTGCCGCTGGGCGTCGACGTCGCGGCTCGCATCGAGCGCCGCAATGTAGCCGAGCGCGGCGCTGCGCTGGCGTTCGAATGCCTGCCCGTACTCGCGTTCCAGCGCGTGCAACTCGGCTGCGTGGGGCGTCGCTTCGACTTGATCGAGCACGGGCGTGTTGAAGAACAGCGGCGGCTGCGTGAACAGGTAGAACACGAACACCATCACGCCGCTGAACAAGATGATGAACTGCATCGGCACTTTGAACATGCCGTTGAACAGGAGTCCGAGGCGACTCTCTGCGATCGAACGGCCGGACAAGTACCGCTGCACTTGCGACTGATCGGTGCCGAAGTACGCGAGCGCGAGAAAGAAGCCGCCTGTGATCCCGGACCAGAAATTGTAGCGGTTTGCGAAGTCGAACTCGAAGCTCACCGCGTTCATGCGATCGAGCGCGCCGGCGACCTTCACCGCGTTGGGCAGCGACACGCCCTCGGGCAAACGCCATACAATCAGCACGAGCGCGAGGACCATGCCGCCCATCATCACGATCATCTGCTGCTTTTGCGTCTCGCTGACCGCGCGCGTGCCGCCGAACACCGTGTAGAGGATCACGACCAAGCCCATACCGGCGTTCGTCGCTTGAAGTGACCAACCGAGCAGCGAGCTGAGAATGATGGATGGAGCGTAGATCGTGACGCCGGTCGCGAGCCCACGCTGGATCAGGAACAGCACCGCGCCGAAGTAGCGAACGCGCACGTCGAAGCGATGTTCGAGGTATTCGTACGCCGTGTAGACGTTGAGCCGGTGGTAGATCGGCACGAACACGGCGGCGATCACGACCATCGCGAGCGGCAAGCCGAAGTAGAACTGCACGAAGCGCAGTCCGTCGTCGAACGCTTGGCCGGGCGTGGACAAGAACGTGATCGCGCTCGCTTGCGTGGCCATGATGCTGAGGCCGATCGTCGGCCACTTGAGCGTGTGGCCGCCATGAAAGTAGCCTTCGACGTCGCGCACACCGCGCGTACGCCACGTGCCGTAGATCACGATGAACGCGATCGTACCGGCCATCACGACCCAGTCGAGAACGCTCACGCGGCCCACCTCGCGAGGAGGTAGAGCAGCCCAGCGCACAACAAAAGCTCGATCACGACGAGCGCGTAAAGCCGCTGCCAGCTGCCGAGGATCGGCGGCGGATCTTCGTCCGACGGGGCTTGTTGCGGCTCCGGATTCACGGCGCCTCGTCGGTGGCGCGCGCCAAGAGATTCGTAAACAAGCGGTAGGCGCCGGGCACGCCTGCCGGCAACTGCCGGAAGAACGCGAGGCCGGTGTAGACATAGCGGCCACGGCCGACCTTCGCGACTAACAACGCGCCGCGTTGCGCGGGCTCTCCGGGATCGGCGATCTCGAACACGGGCTTGTAGCGCTCGTCCCACTTTTCGCCGAAGTACAAGCCTCGCTCTTGAACCCAACCGGCAAAGTCTTCGGGTCCGATCTTGTTCGGGCTGCGCAACACGCGATCGTTGGGATCGATCGCGTGGACGGCGGCGTTTTCGTCCGTCACGCGACCACGACCGACGTCGAGTGGATACGGGCCGACCGGCGCATCGAGCGGAGAGATCGAGCTGCGCGTGACGTACTGCACGACCAGGGTTCCGCCCTGCTCCGCGAACTTCGTCAACCGAGCGTGGACGCGCGGAAGCACGTCGCGGGTGTTGTACGCACGCACGCCGAGCACGATCGCGGAGAAGCGCGACAAGTCACCCTCGAGCAGCGTGGCGTCGCTGAGCAACTCGACTTGCGCGCCGATGTGCGCGAGGTCGGCTGGGATCGTGTCACCCGAGCCTTCGACGTAGCCGATGAGCCCGCGCGGCTTTTGGAGCGCCACTGACGACAGCCGAATCCGCGCGGGTTGCAGGACTGTTTGTAGCGGTACGTGCGGATAGTCGATCACGTCTTCGCGATACGAGTAGTCGCGGCCCTCGACTGCGATCACCGGTTCGGCGTACACACGTGAGGTCACAGGAGTCTTCGCGGCTGCCGGCGGCGTGACCACGAACTCGACAGTCGTGTCGTCACCCTGGCGTGCGAGCTGCACGCGTTGCTCGGCGGGCTCGGCTTTGTAGCCGGGCGGTAAGCGCAAGAACGCACGAGCGTCGAGCGCGTCTTTCGCAGCGCGGACGCGAAGGATCACTTTTGCGCTCCGGCCGTTCGGAAACATGACCGCGTCGCGCGCGGGCGTGGCGGTCGCAGGAGGCTCGATCTGCACGCGGCGTTCGCGCTCCCCATGCACGCGGTCGAGCCAAGTGTACACGACCGGAACGGGAAGGCGGAGATCGACGCCGGCGAGGTTCACGTCGAGTGAAGCCATCAGCGGCGGTTTGCCTTCCGGATCATCGGCGAGGTTCGGATCGGAGAGAACGAAGTGCCCGGCTTCGGGCGGTTGGGCGAGCCAATACGGCGTCGAAACAGCGGCGCTGGCAGGACATTTGAGCTCGATGCTGATCTCACGCTTCTCGTGCACCCCGAGCACCGCAGGGTCAGTCGTGCTGGCGGCCGGCACCGGCGCGACCTGCCCCGCAGCTGCCAGCTGCGGGCTCTTTTGCGGAACCGCTTGTGCCGCAAGCTGGAGCGCGCTGTCCGGGACGATTGTCGATGCGAGCGCATCCTTGGGCGGCCACGCGTGCTCGGCCGCGCCCGTCTTCAGCGTAGGGGTCGGCGCCAGCGGGGCAGGAGATCCATCCGGCAGCGTCAGCTTCGACAGCCGCAAGACTGCGGGGCGACGCAACACGACCTCCACGCGCACCGGCGTGATCGAGCCGGGGGAACACGCAGGCTTGGTCGCATTCGCGCGAACGTACAGTCCGCTCGCCGCCGCCATCAGCTTCGCCAGGTCAGTCTTCGCATCTCGCACGCGCGGTTCGGCTGCCGGTAGCGCTGCAAGCGCTCGCCAGGCTTCCGCCAACCCGGGCAAAGCGCGCTCCGGGTAATCCCGGTGCAGCGCACTTCGCGCCTTTTGCAATGCCGCCGCAAAGACTCGACCGGGCGCTCCGTAACGCGCCCAGCCGAGCTCGACTCCATCGAGGAGATCATCCGTCGCAGGTGTCCCCGCAACCTGGACGAACCGCTCGATCAGCGGCCCGCGTTCACCGGCTGCACCAAAACCCTGACTCTTGTGTTGGCTGCGCGAACGCGCTGCGAGCTCGCCGTACGACAGGCCGAGCCGCACGTCGTAGCCGCCGACGTCCAAGCTGATCGCGCCCGCGGGCGGTTGCTCGTCTTTCCAGAACGGCCAGTTTTGAAGCAGACGCTTCGCCTGCCACACCGCCAGCCCTTGCGTGAGCTGCTCCGGAAACTGCTTCGGATCGGCCGCAGCGCTAAATGCTTCGCGCGCAAGGATCGCCGATGCCGTGTGATGCCCGTGGTTGGGCGGCTTTTCGTCGAAGCGCGTGATGATCACATCGGGCTGGAGCGAGCGAATCGCGCGCACCACGTCGCCGAGCGCGTCGTCGTGGCCCCAAATCGAAAGCGTCTCCTGCGCCGACTTCGAGTAGCCGAAGTCGCGCATGCGCGTAAACCGCTGGCGCGCACTATCGAGCCGCCGCGCGGCGAGCAGCTCCTGCGTCCGCAGCACGTCGAGCATCGAGTCCTGTTCGCGTCCGATCAGGTTCTGGCCGCCGCCTCCGCGCGTCATCGACAGATAGGTCGCATTCACGTGCCGGGCGTTCGCGAGGTAGGCGAGCAGCCGCGTGTTCTCGTCGTCGGGATGCGCCGCGACGTACAGCACCCGCGCCGTGCTCGAGAGCCGGTCCAGCGCGTGCGCGAGTCTTCCCGCATCCATCGCCACCTCCTGTGCTCGCACGGGCTGCACTGCGAGCACACAACCGAGAACCACCGCGTGAAAACGCATCATGCTCCGGAAGCTCCGCGATCCGCCAGCGCGCGATCGTACAGGCGCTCGTACGCGTCGAGCGCCGGTTCGCGCCGAAAGTTAGCGAGCACGCGTTCGCGGCCTCGATCGCCGAGTCGCTCCCGCAACGCTGGCTCGGACACGACCTCCACGACGGCGGCTGCCAGCGCATCGAGATCGAAGGGTGCGACGAGTCGTCCGACGTCCTCGGTCACGACCGCGGGAACGCCGCCGACGCGATAACCGACGACCGGGACACCGCAGCTGAGAGCTTCGAGCGCTGCCAAGCCGAAGCTCTCGGTCTCGCTCGTGAGCACGAAAACATCGGCATGCTGCAGCAAGTCGACGAAGTCCGAGCGTTTGCCGAGAAAACAAACGTTCCGCTGAATGCCGAGGCTGCGCGCGCGAGCCGCGGCGGCCGGCCGGTCCGGACCATCGCCGACGAGCAACAACCTCGCCGGCAGCGTGCGCCGGACGCGAGCGAGCACTTCGAGCAGATCCGTGACGCGTTTCACCGAGCGAAAATTGGAGACGTGACACAGGAGCGGCCCGGTCGACGAGTCCTCGAACAGCTCGTCGAAGCGTTGGGGCTCCCGCACTTCGAGTTTGCGAAACCGATCGACGTCGACGAAGTTGGGAATGACGTCGATCGGCATCGACGCTGAAATACCGAGCGCGCTCCAGGCTTGTTCGCGCAGATACTCCGAAGGCACGCTGATCGCATCCGATGCTTCGACGCAAAAACGGGTGATGGTTTGATAGCTCGGATCGGCACCGACTCGCGTGACGTCGGTGCCGTGCAGTGTCGTCACGAGCCGCGGCGCAGCGGCTCCGAGTGCTTGGCGTGCGAGATACGCGCTCGCGGAGTGTGGTACCGCGTAGTGAACGTGCACAATGTCGATGTGATGGTCTCCAACGACGCGCGCGATCGTCGAAGCCAGCGCGAGTGTGTACGGCGCTTGTTCGAACAACGGATAGCTCGGCGCACTGACCTCGTGGAAGAACAAGCGCGAGCACACAGGGAGCGCGCGGCTCGGTTGCGAGCTTGCGATGACGTGGACAGTGTGGCCACGTTGCGCCAGCCCTGCCCCGAGCTCGCTCGCGATGATGCCGCTGCCGCCCAGGCTCGGATAACAAACGATCGCGACCGTGCGCGCGCGAGTCAGTGTCATAACCACAACTCCTTGCGCGCGGCATCGAATGGATCGATCGCCTGCAGCACCCGCTCTAGAAACGCGCGCTCACCGAGCTTCGAGGCAAAGTACGCGAGGCCGTACTCGCGCTCCTGCGGCACGCCGTTCGGCTGCAACATCACTCGCAAGCGCCGTACGTCGCGCACTCTCGCTTCGTCGGCGGTGGCTCGAACGTCGGCGTACCGCTCCGCGAGCTTTCGACTGGTCGTCTCCAGCTTGGCCCGGGTCTTTGCGATCGTCCCCGAGAGCGCAGCGAGCGGCTCCGGCAGCGTTGCAAGTGCACGCGCGAGCACCGCTTCGAGCTCGGATCGCAGCTCCGACGCGAAGGCCTCTGGCGCGGGCGCGCCGTCACCGCTCGAAGCGAGCTTGCGTAAGAGCGCCTGCTCACTCAGCTCAGCCGCACTCGGCTCGAGCCCGTGGCGCTGCAACAACCGCGCGGCGGCCGGCTCGATCACGCGAAATCGCGCGCGTGGTACGACGAGTGGCAGCTCTTTTCCGAACGCGGCGTACAGCGGCGCGAGCTGCGCGTAGTACGCGACTTCCGCCGGCCCGCCGACGTACGCCGCCGTGGGCAGCAGGGTGTCCTGCGCGAGCGGCCGGAGTAGTGCACTCGTGCTGAAGCACAGCGGATCGCGCTCGAGCGTCGCGTGCAACGCCGGCAGCTCATGGCTGCGGGTGCCGCCGATCTCACTCAGGCGCACGCCCGACGGCGCCAACCGATGGCGCGGACCCTCCGGACCCTCGGCGTGAAAAAACGCGAGCGGCGCATCCGGTCGCACGTGAACGATCGCTTCGTAACCCGCGCCTTCGAGCGCATCGCGCCGAGCGACCAATAGCGTCCCGATGGCTTCCGATTTGTCGAGCGCCGCGCGATGCAACGCGCGCAACTCGATCGCCAGCGCGCGCTCTCGCGGATCGATCAAGAGCAGCCCTTCCGGCTCGAACAGCTCGGCCAAGACTCCGGCAAACGCGTCGCTCCAGCGCGCACCCGGCCGGTAGTGTCGTGCGAGTCGGTCGAGATGCACCCGCGCTTCAGGTAGTCCGCCGAGCTCACTTTCGAGCGTCGCGTGACACGCGCGAATCGACTCCGGCAACGCCAGATGTGCGATCGACACGTGGTTGTGGGCTTCGATCGGGACTGTGAGTGGGAGCGGGTCCGCCTGTGGCCGCTCCACGGTACAGTGCGCGATCTCCTCGAGATCGTGATCTTCGGTCTGCAACCAAAACACCGGCACGACCTGCCGTCCGGTTTGCTCAGTGAGCGCACGTGCCCAGCGCACCGCGGTGGCCGCTTTGTAGACGGTGTAGAGCGGGCCGAGAAACAAGCCGACTTGCTGCCCGGTGACCACCACCGCCGCGCCAGCTGCGAGCGACTCGAGATTCGCTGCGCGCGCTCGGCTCGGCCCGAAGCGCGCGTTTTGCGCTTCGAGCCTGGACAGCACCGCCGGAGTGATTCGCCCAGCCCGTTCGACCGCGCGAAGCCGATCCTCGGCGCGCAGAAACGAGCTCGGAAAGAACTCGCCTGCGCCGCCGGACAGATAGGCGTCGAAAATACTCGCGGTCACGCGCTGGTGCTCAGCCCTTCTTCTTCCAGCCAGCGACCGTCTTCGTGACTTCCTCTTTGAAGAACGACTCGAACATGCGGTCACCGGTGCCGAGCTGCAGTGCTTTTTCCGCGGTCGCGACGGCTTCTTGCGCGCGGTTTTGTTTCGCGAGGATCTGCGCGCGGACCCAGTTGTTCCACCACGTCGGCTTGATCGCGATCGATTGATCGATGTAGCCGAGCGCCTTCGTGAGATCGCCGTTGTTGTCGAGCAGGTAGCGCGCGGACACGAAGTGGGGCCGCCATGCGTCGTCGACTGCCTTGTCGATCCCGGTCAACACCTGCTGCTTGGTCGCGACAGTGATCGGAATGCTGACCCGCAGCTTTTCCCACTCGAGCTCGACGCGAACTGCGTCATCGCTCGTGTCGCTGAACAGAAACGTCAGACGCTCGCGACCCTTGATCGCTTGTGGCGTCACGCTCACGCGAACGACGTCCTTTTTGACGTCGAAGCCGTCGTTGCCCCAAGCGTCAGTGCTCGTGTTCAGAGCGACTTGCCACGCCGTCTTCCCCGGAACCGTATACAGCGCATAGCTACCGGCGGGCACTGGCTTGCCTCCAAACGTGAAGTCGCGGCTGGCGGTCAGCTTCGTCGCGGCGTTCGCGCCGGTGCGCCACGGTTTGTCGTACGCCACGAGCTCGCCCCAGATCTTGCGACCCTTCACGCCGGGGCTCGAGTAGTCGACCGAGAAGTCGGTCAGCCCAACGCGCTGCTCGATGCGCGCTTTCGGGCTCGGTTGGGGCAATTCAGGCGCGGCTTGTTGTTGTGCAGCCGCGAGCGACGCAGTCGAGAAGAGACACATACAGACGCACAGCGAGATGCACCGGGAGTTCAATCGCATGAGCATTCCTTCCAATTCGTGCAAGCAGAAGCGGGCGCGTACGGGACCCGCGCGGGATCGCGGCCGAGCGCTGCGCGCACCCGTGGCTACGACCGCTTGCAACACACGGCGCCAGGGTAGCATTCCCTGGCGCGGGAAAGTCCTAGCTCAACCCAAGAATGACAACCGCGTCAGCTAGCGGTTGGTGGCTGGTTCACGTCGTTGACGTTGACGGCGACGGCGACGGCAAGCCCGACGCCACTTCAATGACCACCATCATCAAACAACCGCAGCTGACGGCTGCAACCAACAATCCGCTCTCGACTTCATCCATCACGCCAATCACGGCGAGCCACGCTGGTCTAGTTGTGCCACCCGATGAGCAAATCGAGTCTCACTTTGCCGCTGATTCTCATCAGCAATGGACTCGAATTGAGAGCGTTCGCTTCCAAACGTCACATGCGCAATTCACGGCATCCGCGCCACGGACTCTACCCAGATGAGACAACTGGACAATCAGTACATATCAGCATGTGTCGTCCGCTCTATCATCCGAACGCGTTCGCAGGTTAGTCTCACGCCGTCTTAAGGGGAGTGTGACGCCATGAGGTTTGCCGCACGTACAGTGCTGTTTTTCGTATGCGCTGTGCCGGTCACCAGTGCTCTCGCGGAGCCGGCTAAAAAGCCCGCTATCGCGCCGAGCGCAAACGCGAGCTCGGACGCACAACAAAGGGCCGAGCTCAAGCAGCAAGCCGAGCAGTTGAAGAAGCAAGCCGAGGTGCTCAAGGAGCAGGCCGACCAACTGAAAGCACAGGCCGAAAAGCTCGCTCAACAAGCGAGCGACAAAGGTAATTCTGCAAGTGACAAAACTCCTCCCCAAGTAGCTGTGGCTTCGGCTCCGGCCCCCGCACCGGCACCGGTTCTCGCGCCTGCACCTGCGCCTACCGCGCCCGCTGCGCCCGCCGGCCCCAGCGGCCCCGGCGGCCCCGGCGGCCCCGGCGGCCCCGGCGGCCCCGGCGGCCCCGGCGGCCCAACGATGGGCCCGCGGCCGACGCCCGCGCCTGCACCCGTGGTGTCGAATGCGGTCGTGCCGTCCGCGACAGCAGCTCGGCCCGCCGATGCGGCGAGCTGGACCGCCAAGGCCAAAGAGTTGAAGCAAAAGAAGGCGACGGGGAGCGAAGCTGCGGCGGAACTCAAGTCGGATGGCGCAAATGCGAAGCAAGCGGCAGCAGCGATGCGCGATGCGGCTTACTCGAAGGCGGAGATCGGCCAAGGCCTGGGCGCGTTTGGGCTGACCGAGTCGGCTGAGATCGCAACCGGGCTGCGATTCACGTTCACGCCGCTCGAGATCGTCGGGATCTTGAAGGCGCTCAACGCCGGGACGCCGGAGATCGTCGCGGGTCTTTCCCAGGCGAAGTACAAGCCGAGCGAGGTCGTCGGTGCGTTGCAGAAGAGCAGCGTCGACGAAGCGGAGATCACGAGCGCGCTGATCAAGTACGGTGACACCACGACTCAGGTTGCAGAAGCGCTCTCGCTCGCGGGAGTCGCGCCGGAAAAGATCGTGGTCCTGCTCAAAGGCGCGAATCAATCCGGCACGGACATCGCCGCTGCACTGAAAGATCGCAAGCTCACGCCGCCGCAAGTCGCAAGCGCGCTGCGCGATGGCAAAGTGTTCGCGGGTGATCTCGCAAAGGAGCTCAAGTCGCAGGGCAAGAGTTACGATCAGATCGCGGTCACATTGAAGGATGTCGGCTTCGACGCGGCGAACATCGTGCGCGGGTTGAAAGTCGCCGATGCCGACCCGTCGGCGCGCGCGAGTGCACTCAAGGCGATCGGTGTAAAGCCGGCTGAGCTCGTGACGGTGATGCAGCAACAGAAGGCGACGGATGCGGAGATCGGCAAGGCGCTGAGCGATAACAAGCTGACCGATTCGCAAATGATCGAGGCGATGCAAGGCGCGAACATGCCGTGGAAGTCGATCGCGACGGCGCTGCTCGCGGCGAAGTCGACTGCGAAGTCCGTCGCAGCGACCGCGCAAACGAAAGGCGTTGCCGCGGGCGATCTCTCGAGCGCGTTCATCGCTGCGGGTGTGCCGCCGCAGGATGCAGTCAGTGCACTCGTCGCCGCGAAGTACAAGATCACGGAGATCGCACTCGGGTTGAAGGCGGGCGGGATGGCGCCGGCGGAAGTTGTCACCGGGCTGAAGAGCAGCGGCGTGAAACGGCCGGAGATCGTCGCGAGCCTGCGTAAGCTCAACTTGAGCGAGGACGAGACGATCAAGACGCTGAAGGCTGCGGGGTACACACCGCCGATGATCGTCGAAGATACGAAGGGCGATGGCGCGACACTTTCGAAGACGGCAGTCACGCTCAAGACCGCGGGCTTCACCTGCAGCGAGGTCGCCAAGGGTTTTCCGAAGGCGAACAAGACCGAGCTCGCGAACGGGCTCAAAGACGCGAAGTGCCAGCCGGTCGAAATCGCAGTTGCGCTCACGGACGTGGGCACGCCGCGCAAGGACATCGCGGGCGTGTTGAAGGAAACCGGAACCGATCGCACGTTCGTTGCAAAGGCGTTGAAGAAGCTCGGCGCGCCGACGACGGAGATCGCGGACAGCATGCGCAAGTCGAACTACTCGCCGGGCGATGTAGCGCTGGCGTTGCGCTTGAACGAAGTACCGGCAGACGAGGCCAGTGCAGCACTCGCGTCGGCGAAGGTCTCGAAGGCCGAGATCCCAGCCGCTCTCAACTACGCCGGTTACAAGAACAAGCGCTGATCAGCGGCCGGCCTTCGCGTAAGCATCGCTCGACGAAGCTCGCGAGACCTGCGATCGGTCCGAGTCTTCGTTGAGCATCTCGACGCGCGTGACCGTCTCGCCGTCGCGGACGACGACTCGGAACGTCTTGCTCATGTTGAGCGGCTCGTTCACGAGCTTCACGCTGTGTTCACCAGCCGCGACTTTCAGCCCGCGCTGCGGCGTGTTGCCGACGAACTTGTTGTCGACCATCACGCGCGCCCATGGGCGGCTGTTGATTCGAAGTGTGCCCGCACCGTCAGCCGCGGACGCACTGGCCGTGTCGCGTTCATCCAAGAGGCGCACCGGCGCGTTGCGCGTGATGCCACGACGATGCCAGCGACGTGTCTCGCGGCTCTTCCCGTGGCTACGCGATGCCGCTATCAGCTTCGGGACGATCGCGCCCGTGGGAGCCGCGGCAGCGATGGGCGACGAAGCCGGATGTTCCCGCATCTCGACCGGCGCGAGCTCGAGCGTCGAGTGCTCCGACAACGCGGCAGGCAAAGTCGTGTCGTAGTAGCCGTCGAGCTTGAGCTCCACCGAGTGCAGACCCGGCGACAAGCGCTTGATGCTCGCCGGCGTGATGAAGCCAGTCGGTTTTCCATCCACGAAGATCTGTGCGCCTTCTGGTCGGCTCGTGATCGAAAAGCCGTTCTCCTCTTGCTGCGCCGCATTCACCGTCGTTTCGAGTGCGACGGACGGCTGCTGCGTCGGCTCAGCGATCGGCAGCGGCTGCGTCGTCCAAGAGCGGATCCCGAGGATCAGCGCCACGCCCGAAAGCGCGCTCGCCGTGAGCCAGACCCACGCGGCGATTTGATGCCGCCGATGCGCACGTAGCTCGGCGAAGTCGGAATCGTAGCCCGCCGTCACGGGGAGCGCGGCCGGTTGCGAGGGCACGGAGGGGCGCGTGCTGCGCGCGACGAGCGGACGCAACGAGTCGGTGTCGTACGTCGGTACCGGCGTGGGCTGCGACGCGAGCCACTGCGCGGGGACAGTTGCGGCTGGCTGCGATGGCGCCGGCTTCGAGAGTTTGCGAGGTGCTGCCGCCGTCCGCTGCGAGACGGTCGACCGCTGCGAGACGCTATCCGACTTCGGTGCGAAGCGCCGGCCTCCGCGCACGGTTGCAACCGACGCGTCGTCGAAGTTCAACGCGTCCGGCTCGAAGTCGATCGGATCGCTCGTGATCGACTCCGCTCGCACGGTCGCACGACCGCGATCGCGAATCGTCTCCGAGCCTGTGCGGCGCTTCAACGTAGGCTTGGGACTCGACGCCTTCGATTTGCGCGCAAGCGTGGGGCGCGAGCCAACCGGAAGGGAGCGCTGCGTCTGCTTCGACGCCGGCAGGGTCTCGGGTGCAACTTCATACGCGAAGTGTGAACTGACCTCGCGCGGGTCGCGCAGCTCTGATGGTTCAGCGAGCAACGCGGCCGCCGGCAGCACGCGAGCCGACTCGCGCACTCCGCTTTTGCGTTGCGGCTTCGGACGCGCGGAAGCCGCCGAGTCTGCGTCGCTCGAGAGGAGCTCGCTCAAGCCGCCGGGCAACCGGTCCGTGTACTCACTGACGAACGTCGAATCGAGTAGCTCGAAGTTTGCGGTGCGTTCGAAGTACTCGGTCTTCGCTTCTTCTTCCCACTCGGCCGTGCCGCTCAGGTCGAGCACTTCCAGAGACGCGGGACGATCACCTTCGCCGTACGAGGTCATCTCACTCGCGTCATCCCACCTCGGATCTTCGTCCGCTGAAACCTGCGCGCGTTGAATCGGGCGTTGCTCGGAAGCCGGCTCGCGCGCTCGCGACTCGGCTGCAACTGCCGAGTGCGGGAGCAGCTGCGCCAGCAAGTGGCGCGGCTCCAGCACCCCGGTACGCTCCGACTCGTCGAACCAACTCTCGTTGATCGCAGCGAGTGCATCCGCTTCGTCCTGGTCGTGATCGCCCGCAGACAACATTGCGTCGATCTCATGATCGACGACATCGGCCGAGTTACGCGCCATTCCTACACCTCTTGATTGCCCACCGGTACGCTCGACAGAGTGCGTACCGCCCATGCTTATGTGCCCGCGACAGACACGACATGGCTCAGTTGGCTACGCTGTTCCAAGCTTGCACTGGCGTCAAGAAGGTGGATGTGTGCAGCTACGAGCTGCACGCGTGCCAACGCACATCAACCTCGTCGCATACATGTAGGCGACCTGGCGTCTTGCAGCCATCAGCTTCGGAAAGTACGCGAACCCATTGGCATCCGGGGTTCGTCCGCAGTTTACCGAGCGAGCACGCGCCTTTTTATCGAGCGCGTGCTCGCACTGGTAGTCGCGCGCTCGACTCACTGCTGCCGGCAGCAAATCGCGCCTTCGATCGCCATCGATCCGCTGCTGTTCACGACGAAGGTCCACTCGTTTTCACCCGGCGCGCACATCGCAGCGGGACCCGGCGCGTAGACGACGCGACCTGCCACGGATGCACAATCGAGCTCGGTGCACGCACCTTCGTGCAGGATCGCAACGCCGACGGAGTGCGCTTCACACGCGTTGCTGTACGACTTCTTGTCGCAACCGCAGACAGGATTGTACTCGCGCGTGCACACGGTCGGGACCGCCTGGCAGATGCCGCCCGCATCGCTGACCGTTCCATCGCAACCTTGACCGCCCGCGCTCGCTTCGTAGTTGCAGAACTCGCGCGTATCGCATTGGAGCGCGGCGATCCCACCGCACGTCCGACCGCTCGATTGCTCTTGCACGCAACACACGGCTGGCTCATCGCCGCCGCTGTCGATGCTCCAGCTTCGTTCGCCCTGCCCACACGTCGGCTGGCTCGCGCCATCGCTCAACACTGCGTGACCGCCGGCGGACGAGCACTCGGCCCGCGTGCACAGCCCTTCGTGCTTCAACGAAACGCCGTCGAGATGCGTGAAACAAACGTTTGCGTGCGTGCGGTTGTCGCAGCCGCAGACCGGTTCATACAGGTCGTTGCAAATCTGCGGCTTGTCTTCGCACACGCCACCGCGATCGGTTCCGCCGCATTCCTGGTTCGGCTCTGGTTGGAAGTTGCAGAACTGTGCGTCGCCGCAGGTTGCGCCGCCGCGCGTTCCGCAGCGACTGTCGCTCGGCTCACCGGCATCGCCGCTACCGGCATCGCCGCCGCTACCAGCTTCAGCACCAGTTCCCGATTCGCCGCCCGCGCCCGCGGTTTCACCGGCACC